>JAEEGH010012799.1_pt1 | contig 18739 bp, 14 predicted proteins | sample 9134181 | NCBI WGS metagenome assembly JAEEGH01 (sample SAMN16246544, study PRJNA631951) | gut metagenome | biome: gut microbiome; feature: rumen; material: DP-attached | host: Bos | place: Iran: Karaj | collected 2018-10 | reverse complement strand
AACATGGATACGGGAACAATAACTATGCGCCCGTCTGTAAGATAAAAAGCCATACAACCTCGCCTCATGGTGAGGTCTATCTTTTTTATACCCAGCTTTATATCTTTGTAATAAGGAGACACATAAGTTGACAATGATGAATCAGGTTGTTATTTTTGCAGAAAAGAAAGGATATGAAAAGGCGTTTTACCATATTTCTCTGTTTGTTACTCGGCTGCATCTTATGTTCCTGTGGAACAATGCGTGTAAATGTCAATTCTGCCGCATCTTTCTCCAAAGAGAACCCAATCACGATTACTAATGCGTCTGATGAGAGTGGCTCTTTGGAAATGTTACAGGCGCTTCTGAGGTCTAATGGATATACCTTGATATCCCCAAGTACCATCAAGAATGGACAGCGTCTTAACAAGGAGATTATCAATTCGACAACAGCGCCATTCACCTATGTTCTAACGATGGACTATTATTACTATTGGGATGTTTTCTATTATTCCTTCAAGTATTTTGCAGCTGTAATAACCGACTCCCGTTCAGGTGACATCGTTATGACTTTTTACTTTACGGGGGATAAGAGTGTTAAAGCTGTTCTGTCGGGAATGGTCACAGAAATGAATAAGGTAATGAACTGAAAGCTCTCTATGGGATAAGGTTTAATAGTATTTGTGTGTTGCCGCAGCAGTTAATCTCCCGTTCATTCATAAACTGAATCACATCCAGAAAATTGTTCGTGTCAAGATTTGCTTTAAGAAAACTCTTGCAGTTGAGAATCAAAACCTCATCTTCGTCAAGAAACACCTTTGACATCTTTGCTGTTGGCTGCCGCATTTCCGTTATACAATCAATCAAGGCATCATAATTCATACCGAAAAAATCGGGGAACCCCAATTCATCCTTCATTAAACGAAACAGCCCCTCTTCGTTGAGACCATCGAAGTTTATTGTTAGTTCTTTTGCTTTCATTATGCAATCAATTAGGCGGTTTAAGCAGAGTGTCTCTTGGACGAAGTAACGATAATGCCCCTGCGGATGATGCATTTGTCATTCCGATAGGGTCTGTCTTCGGTGATGTTGAGGTTCTTGAGATATGAGTACGAGACCCCGATGGCAAGGTCAATCCCGTGGCATCCCTCATCTGCACCATCTTGCTCGAAATAGCATCGATGGACCGACTAGCGGGGGCTGGCAGAAGCCCTCGATATTTCCCGGAAATGGTGACCGAGAGTGACCGGATAAACAAGAACAACGTTTGTGTATCCGGCTCGTGAATAAGTCGATACTTACTCCTTAATTGGCCAATTCAACATAGTTACGGAGCAATTATCGAGAGACGGGGATACAAAGGTAATCATTTTATATTTGCCACGCCGCAGATTTCAGACAAAGGGCAGAGGGCTGCAGGGGATATTGTGCTTTTTAGCGGAGCGTCAGCTTCGAAGCGACGGTTAGGGACGCAGAGCGAGGGGAGAAATGCCAGTGGCATTTCGAAACCGAGCGAACGGCACTAATTGAGATTGTCGACGACGTTACAGGTGCCGGCCAGGTGCCTGTATAAGGAGAAGTCAATCGAAAAGGAGTGGAGAAGCGGTTAAACGCGCAGCGTTAAGAAAACCATCCTTTCCGATGCCAAAACCTTCACCACGATGAACCAGGCTCACGACGCCGTGTCAATGGCGGCGAATGTGGCCGGAGGGGTCATCCTGGACCTTCGGGGGAACACCGGGGGCGATATGGGACCGATGATTGCGTCGGTGTCCCCCCCCGCTGCCGAATGGGTCGAAGCCACTTGAAGCTTCGTCGGACATAAACTTGACTCGCACGTAGCCTATGGTTATTCAATATTAATCGGTAACAGGATTCCCTTGGGCAACGGCGACATCATCCAGGGTCAACTGGAACTGATCGCTGCAGTTGAAGTGACGGAAGCCGATGTACACGGTTTTGCCATCAAACGAAGATGGTATCTGGATGACATAACGCTGATAATATCCGTCTCCCGCGAGCGCGACATAATTACCGTTGGGATATTCTTGCTCTGCAAGCAGTACCGTGCAATCACCCAGATTGGCGGCTGTAGGAGCGTTGTCCGTGATATATACGGCGTAATGCTCTTTGGGATAATTTGTATCCTGCGCCCGAACCCAGAAACTCAAATAATTATTGGACGTGAGAGTCACGGGAGGTGTAAATGCCCAGTTGTCCGGATAAAGGATATTATAGGTTCTGGTGTCATAAGATGCACTGGTCAAGGCATAGCCACCGGAATAAGTATGGAGAGTAGACTCCCTCGACCATAAGTTTCCATCTCCATCGGCATCAATGAATGTCCAGGAAGAACTGTTGTCACTTTCAAAATCCTCATAATAGAGATATGTGGCGATATCCGGCACATAAGGAATTAATGAGACGGGAATTTCTTCATACACATCGTCGGTCATTGTCTGGCCCTCATATGTGAAAAAGTCAATATAATTATAGGCACTCTCGTGATTGATAGACAATTGATTATTGCCTTTGTCGTAAAGGGCGCTGAAAATAACGACAGGGGTTCCGTCGGGATAACCCGGATCTTTGTTACCGCTGCCCTGCAGCGCAACGGTCTTATCTCCATCCTGAGCCACGATCTGTTCATACAGAACAAGCCGGTGATCTTCAAATTTCGCCTCTACCTCATAGTCTCCCTGACCGTTTAGCCCGCTGATGGAATAACTCTCACCGTCCGCTTTGCTCTCGATGGTATAGACTTTTGTGCCATTGGCCCATTGGCCCAGATAGTCCTCATAGGTGGCCGTGGCATCTTGAATGGGGTTTTCTTCGGTAACGGCCACATCATCCAGGAAAAGCGCAAGCTGATTTTCGCAGTTGTGTTGGAATGCGATATAAACTATTTCATTGTCAAACTCGCCAGGAATCTGGACAACGATATGCTGGTAAATACCGTCCGGACCCCATTCTGCGCACTCTCCGTCGGGAAAGCAAGTCAACGGCAACAAAGTAGTCATCGTCCCCGTAGGAGAATCGGCAGTAATATATACGGCATACGCATCAGGGAAACTACTATCCTTCGGTCTGGTCCAAAAACTAAGGTAATTGCCTTCCGTAAGCTGGATGGGAGGGGTAAAGGCCCAGTTGTCAGGGGAAAGAGCGCCGATATTGTCGTCATAAGACGCACTGTACAGGAAACTGAATCCGGACATCGAAAGACCCGTATCACTGGCCTTTTTCCACCCATAACCATCTCCGTCTTTATCATAGAAAGACCAGCCCTCGGCATCACCTTCAAAGTTCCACACACAAGGTACCTGGACGGGTTCCGGATGACAGCCCTCAAGGTTCACCCTGAATTTGGTAAGGCCGCCGTCAGGGAACTTGATGGCGGAAGGGAGGGTAACCTCTTTTTCATAGACGGCCTTGTCCGTCATTACCTTGATGGTGAATTTTGCTCCGACAGCCCAGGCCTCACCGCACATCACGCGGAACCAGAGCACATCGCTGCCCGTGGCCTCCAGGTCATCCAAGGTGAGGGAAACCGTGTTGGAAGAGTTATACACAAAGGCACTTTCGGGATTCACCGTACCTGTGACGGGGTCATATTCGATGGCGCCGGCTATGTGCGTGGGGGCTTTAATGGTTACCTCGCTGATTATCGCCCCCTCTTCAATGCCGGCAAGTGTCAGACGGACGACAGTTCCGAGACGGCGGAAGGAGAACATTACGTCTTCTCCGTCTGAGACGCGGGTGGTGCCATGGTCCAGAGGCGTTGAAAACAGGACGTCGGAGTCTTCTGAGAAGTTGTTTTCCTTCAAAGTCTGTTTGGCGGGAATGAAAATGTAATATTTTCCTCCTTCTTCAATGACATTGTCTGCAGGATATACCGCAGAATACTGATAGGCACTGCCTCCTGGATCTTCCCAGCCAAGGGTGGTGTTGAAGCAGGCCCTTCCTTCGCCGTCGATGCAGGCATCCCCGGATTGGGCAGAACCCTTAACGTCGTCGTCCACGATCTCGAATAAGCTGATCTTATCGCTATCAGCCCATTGAATGGTCGGAATCTCTCCGTCAACGGCCATGGTTTTGGTGGGAGTTTTTCCCGAGATAACTCTGATGGTAACGCCTTCTGCCTTGGGATCTTGCTCAATGGTACCATTGTCGGGCATTTCGGTGCAGGACAAAACGGCAACGGCAGCTACGGCCAGGCTCATAAATGTAAATACATTGTTTTTCATAGTCTTGTCCTCCTATAAATCACCACCGTCATAAATATCTTCATCGGGGTCGAAATCGGCGCCCGGCTTACCATCTCCGCCTGCCTTCCCTCCGGAAATGCAGCACATTTCCTCTATGATTACTTCATAGGTTTCCGTTATCGGTTCCTGATAGATTATTTTCATACGCTTTGGGGATTATTATTGCGAATATAACGATTTCCGTTAAACAAACAATCAATATGGTGGCCTGAAAAAGGTGTTGGTGACGCTCCAAAACAGGGACGTCACCAACACCAAAGAAACAGAACGACGGTATTACCAGCCTCCGGGCCATCCACCACCCGGGCCGCCTCCCGGGCCACCATTGTCACCGGTGTACCCGGAAAGTGTAACGGAGGTGCCTCCGGAGATACCGTCCGTTACCCATACGCCGCCGCATTTGGCTTCACCGCTCACGCTTACGCCTTTATAACCGCAGGTAAGCGAAGGGGCGAAGGGGCCGATGTGCCCGTGTGTGAAAAGACCGATTCCGCACACGGCGGAACTTGCCGCAAGAAAATCAAGTTGCTTCGGATGGAAGGTGTCTTTTTGGGCGAAAAGCGGTATATTTGGGTGTTCAGAAAGAACCTAACGGTATTTAGCCATATGAAAACATTTTACATCTTTTCAGGACTCTTGGCGGCAGCCGTCATATCCTTCACCAACTGCCAGCCGGCGGAGACCCCCACTTCCGATATGCCTTTCGGTTCGATGAAAATAACTGGCATAACGCCCAGATACCATAGCGCAACAGTCACAGGAGAGGCTGCAGTTGTCGGTACTTCGATCATCCAATACCGCAGGAGTGGCGATAGTTCCTGGCGTGATGCTTCTTCTTCTACCAGTGACGGCACTGTTTCCGCAGATATTACCTACCTTGCAGATAATACGACCTACGAAGTTCGCATAAGTGCCGGTTCGGTCAATGGCCCGTCCGAGACATTTACAACCAAGAAAGAAAAGCAGTTGTACAATATGTCTTTTGATGGCTGGTCTAAAGACGGTAGTGCATGGTGCTGCTACGGCGATGCAGGTCATTCAGAAAAGATTTGGGAGAGTGTCAACGGAGCCACAGCCGATCTTGGTTACAATTTAACATTGCCTGAAGAAAGTGATGTGGTCAGTGGAAAAGCATTAAAACTTGTAAGCCAGGCAATATGGGGACAATTAGTTACAGGCTGTTTGTTTACAGGGTTATCAGGCTGTATCAGTTTTCATGGAATGACTGCCACAATCAATATGGGAATACCTTTTACTGACCGTCCGACAGCTTTGTATGGTTGGGCAAAGTATATTTCAGAGACAATAGATTATGCGAGGGCTCCGCATATGGACAAAATAGGTACACCTGATTCAGGTCGTTTATTTGTCCTGCTTACTGATTGGGATTCACCCTTTGCTGTTACGCCCTCAAACATCCGTATTGATTTTGACCATAAGAAGAATAGCAGTATTATTGGCTATGGGGAAATGCTTTTCGAAAGTACTGAAGGGAATTATAACGAATTCACAATTCCTATTGAATACTATAGTGACAGCACCCCGAAATATCTCGTAATCTGTGGTACCTCCAGCTCCCTCGGCTTTTATTTCACCGGAGGAACGGGCTCAACCCTCCTCCTCGAAGAATTTGAATTCATCTATGAATAACAGGGCAGCAATCATCCTGTTGGCCTTTTTACTCATTCCTCAAACCGGGAAGGCGCAGATTTCCTTCGACCCCGGAGAAGGTTGCCTGAATGTAGTTGACTTTGCGGCAGCAAAAGGTTTAGATGAATATCACGGCCATGTTTTCTCAGTTCAATATCTTCACGAAAGGTTTATCAACGAACAGTTCTGTGTGGGGGCCGGGGTCGGATACAGTTATCTTGGTGGTTATGACTTCTCCGCACTTCCTTTATTCTTCAGCGCCCACTACTTCTTCCTTGACAGGAGGTTCTCTCCCTTTGTAAATCTCCGCACGGGTGTGTATTTTCCGTTTGGATCAAAAGAGAAACAGTCGGGAGTTAACCTGTATGTGGCGCCCGGTGCCGGCCTCAAGGTGCATTTGACGCCTCATTTTGGCATAATGGCATCTGTTAATTACGATGGTTATCTGAAGAAAGGCCCCGACGCTCTTAAAATGGCCTCGGCTTTGGGCGCCGGCATAGGGCTATGCTTTCAAATCCCCGGGTGGTAATTGTTTTTCTGATGTCTGAAAATTGGGAGATATATGCCGACTGGAATCCTTGGCACGGCTGCACCAAGATAAGCCCCGGGTGCAAGTATTGCTATGTTTACCGTCAGGACGAAATGTACGGCAGCGAGATTGCGAGCAGCGTGTGCAGAAAGACGGCTAATTTCAACCTCCCGATCAAGCGCAAGCGCGACAAATCCTGGAAAATCGAGAGCGGACGGCTTGTCTTTACCTGCTTCACATCGGACTTCCTTCTTAAAGATGCCGACGGGTGGCGACCCGAATGCTGGCAGATGATGCGCCTGCGCAGCGACCTTTTGTTCTATTTCTTCACCAAACGTATCGACCGTTTTATGGAATGTGTGCCGGAAGACTGGGGCGACGGTTACGAAAATGTAATAGTGGGCTGCACCGTAGAGAACCAGGCGATGGCCGACTATCGCTTGCCGATCTTCCTGTCGCTCCCCATCAGGCATAAGAGCATAATCGTTTCGCCGCTGATATCGCCCGTTAATCTTGCTTCATACCTTGATGAAACCATCGAAGAGGTGTCGGTGGGCGGAGAGTCCGGTGTGAACGCCAGGCTCTGTGACTACGACTGGGTCCTATCCCTCCGGGAACAATGCATCGCACAAGATGTCGCCTTCCGCTTTCACCAGACAGGAGCCCGATTCATCAAAGACGGTAAATTGTTCTATGTCAAGAGATGTTATCAGTTAAGCCAGGCACACAAGGCGAACATTGACTATAAGATAGGAAAGTACCTCGTTCCCGAAAAGGTGAGATACGAATGGAAAGACAGCGACTATCACCAATAGCATTTTGCCCATTTCGGCTTGAATGCGAATCAAACGAAGTGCCCGAGACGTCCCATAGGAAGCCTGATTATCAGCAACTTACAAGGTCTTTTTGTACCCGGAGCCGGGGTCGAACCGGCACAGCCTCGCGGCCACTGGTGTTTGAGACCAGCGCGTCTACCGATTCCGCCATCCGGGCATTCTTAATCGAAGACGTGGCAAAGGTAGGCCATTTTTCGAGAATTGCAAAACTGTATTGCTGCCGCCTCACCCGTGAAGGCATTGCCCCACTATTTCAACGGAAAATCGGGCCAGGAGCGATCGATGCAGTCGGCGTCCTCTACCCAGAGCGGCCCGTCGCTGATCTTCTCAGCGGCCATCAGCGCCATTGCCAGATGATGGTCGCCATAAGAAGAGACCTTGGCACCGCGGAGCAGATTGTCGAATCGGCCGTTAATAAGCAGGGCGCCGTCCTCCTCGGTGATGTCGGCCCCGAGTTTGCGGAACTCCTTGATATAGCGCTTCTCTCCGCCGCCAAGCGCCTTGATGCCCAGGATACGGCTGACACCCTCGCTGCGCAGGGCCAGCAGGATTATCGGCCCAAGCAGGTCGGGACATTCGGTGACGTCACACTCGAACGCTGCCGTCAGCGACCGGAAGGCGGAATAGTACCCGACGCTGTCGCCCAGCGACTCCATTTCAGGGTCGGTGTAGCGCTCTATGTCGGCCCCCGCCGTTTCCAGCACGTCCAGAATGTAATTCTCCGCCTGCAACGAGTTGCCACGCATATTGTCCACCCCGCTTTCGCCGGCAATCACGCCCAGCACCAGCCACAGCGCCGCCGCATTCCAGTCGCCCTCTATGTCGATGCGGCCCGGCAGGTACTGACGGTCATCGCTGGAGAATTTGAGCGACACGCTCTTGCCGTCCTCGGCGTAAACCTCTTCGTATTTGATGCCGAAACGCCGTACCACATCGGAAGTGACCTGAATGTGTTTCAGGCAGCTGGGCTCGCTGATGTTGAGGGTTATCTCCCCCACTCCGGCCAGCGGCAGCGCCATCATCAGCCCGGTGATGAACTGAGCCGAAGCGGGTGAATCAATTGTGAAGACACCGCCCGTAAAAGACCCCTGCACGAATATCGGCAGACGGCTTCCTACGAAATCCACACTAACGCCGTGGCGGGTCAGTTCGGGACACCGTGTGAGGAACTTATGGTCAGCTATAGCCCCGCGGCCCACGATGGTGACCATCTCGCGCGAAAGCGCCGCCAGCGGGACGCAGATCCGGCACAGCAGGCCGCTGCAACCCACGTCCAGACAGTTGTCCTTAACCCGCAGCCCGTTCTCCTTGATATTCTGATGACCGGTAACGGTGAGCGTCCGCGTCCGTTTGGAATACTTGACTGCGGCCAAGAGCTGCCGGGCCACGGAAATGGCCGCCTTGATATCTTCCGAAAGGGTGATATTGTCCAGGATGGTGACTCCGTCGGTGAGGGCCGATGCCACGATGGCGCGAATGGCTATGCTCTTGGAGCACGGCGGCTCCACATCGCCCCAGCAGTGGGTGTCTTCTTTACCCAGGAAATCGAAAAAGAGCGGCTGACCTTCTGCGGTGGGCAGGCGGCGGCGCGGCGCGGCATACATCAGCGGCGCCCCCTTATGGAACGAATCGTAGCGCGACTGCTCCCCCTCGCGCCCCATTGCAAAGGCCACCAGATGCTCCGGCGGGAACTTGTCGTAGAGCGCCAACACACGCTCTGCCTCGTCGGGATGGTGGGCTGTGGTCACGATTTTGGCGATGTCGGCACCGAGCGAGAAGATGCGCGACGCTATCGACATCAGCGCCTCGGTAGAATCGGTGCCGAAGGCGTTGTGGTAAGTCAGTATCACCTTGCAGCCGTAGTTCATGGCCAGGTTCATCAGCCAGCGGAGTTCGCCGCGGGGAAAATCCATATCCACGTCGATATAATCGGCACCGGCGATGATGGCGGATGAAAGCATCCTCACCGCCATATCCACCTCTGAACTGTCGGGCTCGGCATCATCTATCTCCAGATCAAAATGGTCGGCTTCGGAGGGATCTTTTATACGATACGTAGCCACTACGGGGCAGTTACCGCAGTTTGCAAAGAAATATTTAAGGTCGTCGGTATCAAAAATGAGGTCATCCAGCCTTAGCTCCACCGCGTGCTCGCCGATATCGGCCAATGCCCACGCAAGGCAGTAGTCGACATCCATCTGGCACAAGCAGTAGCACGGAAGACCCATAGATTACTTACTCTCCTGCCACTTTTCAATCGAAGTGAACAGTTGCTTGTCGTAGCGCAGGTTCTGTATAGTGGCCGCCTTCTGGAAATAATACTTGACAGCTATATCGCTCTCCAACAGCGGTTTAATCTCGTCCTTAGCTTGACGTACTGCATCGGCCTTGCCAATGTCCAGCTTGGCCTTGAGTGCCTCGATTTCTGCCTTGCAGTTCTCGTAGGTGCCGTCGTATTTGGTGGCCTCCACAAGCTTCTCAATTTCTGCGTCGCCGCCGCTGCGCCAGTCAAACGACTTGCCTTCGCAGAACTTCACGAAATCTTCCCACTCCTCGTCGGTAAGCGAAAACTCCTCTGCGGGAGCAATGCTCTCGTGCGCGAGGAAATATCTGATGGCGTAATCGCCAATGACGTCATTATATACCAACGACACGGTAGGGCGGCTGTACTTTGAACCCTCTACAGTGATGTCGGGAGTGATGCCGCCGCCGTCCTTCACGATGCGCCCCTTGGCGGTTTTGAATTCGTGCGTCAGCGAATCGGGAATGGCGCCCACGCTGCCGTCTTCGTTGCGGTGGCTGTAATCGATGGCCTGCACGCAGCGTCCGCTGGGGGTGTAGTATTTACCGGTGGTGACCTTCAGCGTGCCGTTGAAGGAGGTCGGACGCACCGACTGGATAAGTCCCTTGCCGAAAGAGCGGGTGCCGGCGATGGTGCCGCGGTCCAGATCCTGGAAGGCGCCTGCAACAATCTCGGAAGCCGATGCGCTGCCGCTGTTGATCATTACCAGCACGGGAATCTGTGTGTCGATGGGCTCAGTCTGTGTGCGATAATCAACATTGGTTCCTTTGACACGGCCCTTGGATGAAACTACCAGCGTCCCTTTGGGCACGAAGAGCGACATCAGCTTGATGGCCTCGTCCATAAGGCCGCCGCCATTGCCGCGAAGGTCAATCACAAGGCGTTTGGCGCCCTGTTTCTTAAGTTCCTGCACAGCCTTGCGCAGTTCCGCGCTCATGCCCTGGGTGAAGCCGGTTATGGAAACATAGCCGATATCATCCTTGAGCATGCAGTAATGCTCGATATTGGAGATGTGGATGCGCTCGCGCTTGACGGTCACATCCTCCGTCGCACCTGTGCGGCCTTTGACCACCTTGAAGACGACCTTGCTGCCGGGCTGGCCTTTCATACGGTCGGAACTCTGCTGCGAAGTCTCCCCATAGACGCTCTTGCCGTCGATGGCGATGATGCTGTCGCCGGGCTGAAGGCCCGCCTTGACTGCGGGGCTGTCGGGATAGGGTTCGGTGATGAGCACCGCGCCGTCCGGACGCTTCTTGATGAGCGAACCCACGCCACCGTAGACACCGGTAGTCATCATCTGCACGTCGTCCTCCTCCTCTTCCGGATAATAAACGGTATAGGGATCCAGCGAAGAGAGCATCGCCGTAATGCCGGTGTTTATCAGTTTGTTGAACTGTACGCTGTCGACGTAGTTGGCAGAGAGAGCCTTGAGTATGGAGTTCTGCACGTCCAGCGACTTTGCCAGGTCAAAATTGGCACTTTGGGCCGATGCGGCCAGTGCAATCACTGCAAAAGCGATTGCCGCGAATATCTTTTTCATCATAATTCTTGCTTTGTGTACACCGGCCTCTCTCGGCAAAAATGATACCAATCAGGCCTTACGGATGTAATCGACGATCCAGTTTCCGACCTCTTTTGTGCCGTACTTGGCACCGCCGGCCACCTGAATCTCGGGAGTACGGACGTTGGCGTCCAGGGAAGCAGCCACCGCACGGCGGATAAGCTGCCCCTCTTCCTTGAGGTCAAAATACTCGAACAGCATGGCTGCGGAGAGGATCTGTGCCAGCGGATTGGCGATGTTGAGGCCCTTGGCTGCCGGCCAGCTGCCGTGTACCGGCTCAAACACGGGAGTATGTTCTCCGGTTGAAGCGCTGGGCAGAAGACCCATGCTGCCGGTGATGCAGCTGCCTTCGTCTGTCAGAATGTCACCGAAGGTGTTTTCGGTTACCATCACATCGAAGAACTTGGGCTCCTGGATCATACGCATGGAGGCGTTGTCCACGTACATGAAATCGGTGGTAACGTCGGGATATTTGGGTGCCATCTCCTGGGCGACCTTGCGCCACAGACGGCTGGAAGCCAGCACGTTGGCCTTATCCACAACTGTCAGGTGGCGGTTGCGGCGGCGGGCATATTCATAACCCACCTTAAGGATGCGCTCTATCTCGCCTCGGGTGTAGTAGTTGGTGTCGTAGGCCTTCTCGTCGTCCTGATATTTCTCACCGAAATACATACCGCCGGTGAGTTCGCGGATGCAGATGAAGTCGGCGCCACGCACCAGCTCGTCTTTCAGAGGCGAATTGTGCACCAGGCAGTCGAAGGTCTCTATCGGACGGATATTGGCGTACAGGCCAAGTTTCTTGCGCATTGCCAGCAGACCCTGCTCGGGGCGCACTTTGGCCGTGGGATTATTGTCAAAACGGGGGTCGCCGACAGCGGAAAACAGCACCGCATCGGCCTCCATACAGGTCTGGAAAGTCTCTTCCGGGAACGGATCGCCAACCTTGTCGATGGCGTCGGCGCCACAGATGGCCTCTTTGAAAGAGACCTCGTGACCAAACTTCTCACACACGGCGCGCATAACATCTACGCCAACCTTGGAAATCTCGGGACCGATACCGTCGCCGGGAAGAACTGCTATCTTAAGTTTCATTATTGTACGATTATATTAAGCATTTTCATTGTTGCCTTGATGGCCGCCTCTACCTGATCGGCGTCCAGACCGCGGGTGTGCAGCGTACGGCCGTTGTAGTCCCAGTCGATGCGGGTCTGCACCAACGCGTCGGTGCGGCCGCCCGGGGGAATTGAGACTGCGTAATCGCTAAGCCAGGGGAATTCCATCTTCAAATGGTCGCGGAAGATGTGGCGCACGGCACGCACGAAGGCGTCGTACTGGCCATCGCCGCTTGCCTGCTCCTCATAGACCTTGCCCTTGACCTCCAGTTTGACGATGGCGGTGGGCTTGAGGCCGTATGCGGTGCTGACCATATAGCTGAGCAGCTTGACGTTTTCCTGCGCCAGATCGTGGCCCAGAACGTCGCCTACGATGAACGGAAGGTCGTCGGGGGTCACCGTTTCCTTCTTGTCGCCAAGCTCAATTATCCTGTCGGTGACGCGGCGGGTCTGCTCCGGAGTCAGGTCCAAATGCATGCTCTCCAGATTCTTGAGGATGTTGGCCTTGCCGCTTGTTTTGCCCAGGGCGTATTCGCGCTTGCGGCCGAACCGCTCCGGAATGAGGTCGTTGCAGTAGAGGTTGTTCTTCTTGTCTCCGTCGGCATGGACCCCTGCCACCTGGGTGAAGACGTTGTCGCCTACAATGGGACGGTTGGCTGGAATCGGGGTGCAGGCGTAGCTGGATACAAGGCGGCTGGCCTCGTGCAGACGGCTCTCGTCTATACGGGTCTGGACTCCTGCCATATCGGCCAGCACCGCCTGGACGCTTGCCAGAGGGGCGTTGCCGGCACGTTCACCAAGACCGTTCACGCAAGTGTGAACTCCGCTGCAGCCCGCATTGACAGCCGCCAGGGTATTGGCAACCGCCAGGTCGTAATCGTTATGGGCGTGGAAATCAAAGTGGACGCCGGGGAACCAGGCCACCATCTGACCGACGTATTCGGTTACCTTTGCGGGAGAGAGTACGCCCAGTGTATCGGGCAGCATAAAGCGCTTTACTCCGCAGTCCTGCAGGCTTTTAACCAAGTTGAAGACATATTCTGGCGACTGTTGGATGCCGTTGCTCCAGTCTTCGAGATAAATGTTCACTTCCAGCCCCTTCTCGTGGGCAGCGGCTATGGCTTTACGGATCTCTGCGATGTGCTCTTCCGGAGTCTTGCCCAACTGCTCGCGGCAGTGGCGCTCGCTCCCTTTTGTGAGCAGGTTCATCACCTTTGCTCCGCAGCCAGTAATCCAGCTTGCAGATGTATCGCCGTCCACGAAACCGAGCACCTCTATGCGCTCAAGGAAGCCGTTCTTGGCGGCCCAGGCGCATATTTCGCTCACCGACTCGCGCTCCCCTTCAGAAACCCGCGCAGAGGCTACTTCAACGCGGTCCACGCGGGCATTCTGCAGCAGGAAACGGGCAATGAGCAGCTTCTCGTGCGGCACAAAGTTGACACCATTTGTTTGCTCCCCATCCCTCAGGGTGGTGTCCATTATCTCAACTCTAAACATCATCAGTTCTTTTTTACCACGGTGGCAACCCACCGCACATTTTATTATTACGCTACCCCACCCTAAATCCCTCCCCCGGGGAGGGACTTACCTACGCCCTACGGGCTTTAATTAATACAACCTTTGCAACCATTATTTCTTTCCCACTCTTCTATTCTAGATTTACTCTCCAGCAGGAAGTCGATATCGTCCAGGCCGTTCATAAGGCAGTATTTCTTGTAGCCGTTCAGGTCAAAATGTTCGCTGCGACCGGTAGCCAGATTGGTCACGGTCTGCGCGGGAACATCCACCTTCACCTCGGTCTTGGGATTGGCCTTGATGCTGGCGAAAAGCTCAGAGAGAAACTCTTCGCTGACCATTACGGGCAGCACAAAGTTGTTGAGTTCGTTGTTGCGGTGGATGTCGGCAAAGAAGCTGGAAATGACCACGCGGAAGCCGTAGCCGGCAATTGCCCACGCGGCGTGTTCGCGGCTGCTGCCGCTGCCGAAATTCTTCCCCGCAACCAGTATGCAGCCGCCGTAGCGGGGGTCGTTGAGCACGAACTCCGTATTCGGCGTGCCGTCCTTTTTATAGCGCCAGTCGCAGAACAGATTGTCGCCGAAGAACTTCTCGTCGCGGGTGGTCGCCTTAAGAAAGCGGGCGGGGATTATCTGGTCGGTATCCACATTTTCCAAAGGGAGAGGGACACACGTACTTTGTATGATATCGAATTTCTGTTTCATGGCTGCTTACATTAACGTTCTGGGGTCGGTGATTACACCTGTAACGGCTGCGGCCGCTGCTGTGAGCGGGCTGGCCAGTACGGTGCGGGCGCCAGGGCCCTGACGGCCTTCAAAATTGCGGTTTGATGTAGATACGGACAGCTTCCCTGCGGGAATCTTGTCGTCGTTCATGGCCAGGCAGGCGCTGCAGCCGGGCAGGCGGATTTCGAAACCGGCGGCCTCAAGCACCTTGTCCAGACCCTCATCTTCTATCTGTTTTTTCACCATCCAACTGCCGGGGACCAGCCAGCAAACCACGTCAGGGTCTTTTTTGCGGCCGGCGGCGATGGATGCGAACGCCCGGAAATCCTCTATACGGCCGTTGGTGCAGCTGCCGCAGAACACGTAGTCGACCTTCTTGCCCAGCATCTTTTCGCCGGGGGCGAAGCCCATATAGTTTAAAGAGCGCAGGAACGATGCCTGACCGCTCTCGGGAATGCTTTCCAGCGCCGGAATTGTGCTTTCGATACCCATTCCCATTCCGGGATTGGTGCCGTAGGTTACCATCGGAGTGATATCCTCTGCCTTATATACGATTTCGCGGTCGAAGACAGCGTCGTCTCCGCTGCGCAGAGTCTTCCAATATGCCACCGCCTTGTCCCATTCGGCACCTTTTGGAGCATATTCGCGACCCTTGATATATTCGAAAGTCTTTTCGTCGGGAGCGATGAAGCCGCCGCGGGCACCCATCTCGATGGAGAGGTTACAAAGTGTAAGGCGACCCTCCATGCTCAGGCCACGCACCGCACTGCCTGCATATTCCACAAAGTAGCCCGTAGCGCCACTGGTGGTCATTTTGCTCATGATGTACAGCGCTACGTCCTTGGCAGTGACGCCCTTTGCCAGCTCACCCTCCACGCTGATGCGCATACTCTTGGGTTTTTGCTGCAAAATGCACTGCGAAGCCATTACCATCTCCACCTCCGAAGTTCCGATTCCGAAGGCAACTGCGCCCATGGCACCGTGAGTGGAGGTGTGACTGTCGCCGCAGACGATGGTCATTCCGGGCAGAGAAAGGCCCCTCTCGGGCCCTACGACGTGGATAATGCCGTTGCGCGGGTCGTTCATTCCGTAATGTGTCAAACCGAATTCGGCGGCGTTTGCGGCCAGCGTGTCGACCTGCTTCTTGGAAACGGGATCCTCTATGGGTTTGTCCTGATCGTGGGTGGGGGTGTTATGGTCCGGCATACATACGATCTGCTGCGGGCGCAGGGGCTTGATGCCGCGCTCACGCATTCCGTCAAATGCCTGTGGCGTAGTCACTTCGTGACAGTACAGCCGGTCTATGTAAAGTTGAGTGGGACCGTCCTCTACAATCTGCACTACGTGAGAGTCCCAGATTTTATCGAAAAGTGTATTCATAAAAGCAGTCCGGAATTGATCCGGACTGCAAAGGTTTAAAATTTTAAGGACTTAACCTAATTTTAGTATGTCACAGGTCTCAGAAGTTTTCCGGCCGGCACCAGAACGCTAGGAGAATCGATATTAATGGAAGGATCGGGGGTAGGATCGGTCTCGGGCTTGTTGCATGAAACCGCAAGGCTCAGGGCGCATATCAAAGTGAGCGCGAGGGCTAAGTATCGTTTCATATCGTGTTGGTATGAGGGTTATTGGGTAAAGGTACATAGGATTTTTTGATTTTTTTTCACATATTTGTGTAAATCAACCAAAAATAGTCTTTTATGACCTTGCATTTTTTATTGAATTACAATACCGCCTGGGGCGAGAGTCTTGTGTTGAAGGCGGGCAAAAAGTGCCACATAATGGAGTACGCAGGAGGCGGACTTTGGCAGGCTGCGCTCCCGGCGGCACAAATTAAAAACGGACAGGAATACACATACGAAGTGGTGCGGGACGGGAAAACCGTACGGACGGAGTGGCGCACACATACGCTCACCGCTCCGACCGGGGCAAAGGAACTCCGGATCCACGACTGCTGGATAGACCGGCCGGCCGACAGCGCCTTCTGGAGCGCAGCTTTCAAGGATATCATCCTCCAGAGGCCGAAAGGCAAGGCAAAGGCGCTGAAAGGCCATCTGGTGCTTAAGACCCCCGCCGCCGACATCCTGCCCGGCCAGGCACTGGCCATATCCGGCAGCATCAAAGCATTGGGCTGCTGGAAAGAGGCGGTGCCGATGGACGACAGCCGCTTCCCCTGGTGGCAGACGGCTCTCGATGTCAAAGAATCCTTCGAATACAAGTACGTTCTGATCGACTCCGAAACCGGCAGAATAATGATGTGGGAGAAGGGGCCGAACCGCCGCTGCTGCATGCCCGCCTCCAACGAGACTCTGGTGCAAGAGGATATCCGGCCGGTATTCGACACCAAGAGGTGGCGCGGCGCCGGAGTCGCCATTCCCGTATTCTCAATCCGCACGGAAGAGAGTTTTGGCGTGGGCGAATTCCGCGACATTAAGAAAATGGTGGACTGGGCCGTAGCCACCGGCCAGAACTTTATACAGCTGCTGCCGGTAAACGACACCAGCATGACCGGTACCTGGCAGGATTCCTATCCATACAACGCCGTAAGTTCGTTTGCGCTGCACCCGCAGTTCATACATCTGCCCGACGCCGGGGTAAAGCAAACCAAAGCCGTCAAAGACCTGCAGGCCAAGCTTAACGCCTTGGAAAAGGTAGATTACGAGAAGGTTAACGGAGAGAAGATGCGCCTGCTGAAAAAGGTCTTCGACTCCAAGGCACCCGCTCTGGCAGACGACAAAGACTACCAGGCTTTCCTGAAACAGAACGACTTCTGGCTGCTCCCCTACGCCGTATTCTGCTGCCTGAGAGACGAAAACAAGACGGTGGACTGGCGCAAATGGGGCAAAAACGCAAAGTACACCCGCAAGAAGGCCGATGCCTACGCCGCCGCCCATCCTGGCGAAGTAGCATTCTGGTGCTGGCTGCAATATCTTCTGGATGCCCAGCTGAAGGATGCCGTGGCCTATGCCCACAGCCACCGGGTGGCCATCAAGGGCGACCTTCCGATAGGCGTGAGTCCCGTGAGCGCCGACGCCTGGACCAATCCCGACCTGTTCAACCTGGATATGCAGGCGGGCGCACCGCCGGATGCCTTCAGCGCCGACGGCCAAAACTGGGGCTTTCCCACCTACAACTGGGATAAAATGGCCCAGGACGGCTTTGCCTGGTGGCGGGCCCGTCTGGAAAAGATGAGCGAATACTTTGACGCTTACCGAATTGACCACATTCTGGGATTCTTCCGCATCTGGGAAATCCCCGCCAAGTATAAGAGCGGCCTTATGGGGCACTTTGCCCCCGCCCTGCCCTACAGCGCAGAAGAGCTGAAACAGAAGGGTTTTGATGTATCCACCGGCGCCTATGTGACTCCCGGCGAAAGCGAGACCGACGTGCTGTTTGTAGAGGATCCCCGCAAGAAAAACTTCTGGCATCCACGCATCAGTGCCCAGTTCACCGCCTCCTACGACAAGTTGGAGCCCTGGCAGAAAGACAGCTTCAACGCTCTCTACAACGACTTTTTCTACCATCGCCACGAAGAGTTCTGGCGCGAGAGCGCTATGAAAAAACTCCCCAGCCTGATCCGCTCTACCGCTATGCTCAGTTGCGGCGAAGATCTGGGTATGATACCCGGCTGCGTCGCCTCCGTGATGGAAGAGCTCAATATCCTGAGCCTGGAAATCCAGCGTATGCCCAAGGACCCGAAAGAGGATTTTGCCGACCCTGCCCGCTACCCTTACTATTGCGTCTGCGCCACCGGCACTCACGACACATCTCCCCTGAGGGCCTGGTGGGAAGAGGACCGCGCCCTCACGCAGAAATATTTCAACACAATGATGCACTGCGAGGGCGACGCCCCCTATTTCTGCGAGAGCTGGGCGGCCGAGATGATTATCCGCGCCCACCTGTGCTCCCCCGCAATGCTGGCTATACTGCCGCTCCAGGACTGGTTGGCCACCGACGCCGAAATGCGTTACCAGGGCGACCCCGCAGACGAGCGCATCAACATCCCCGCCAACCCTCGTCACTACTGGCGCTGGCGTATGCACAAGACTGTGGAACAGTTAGTTGCAGACAAAACCCTCTGTGACCGCATTAAAACGATGATTTTTGATGCGGCCCGCGGTGTTTAAGCCTCATTATTTGGATATTACAAATATTTGATTTAGCTTTGTTAGCTTTTTTCGCCATAAAATGAAAAATCGTAACTTAAGCAATAAGCAACTTTTCAATTTGAACTTCGGCTATTTCGGGGTTCAGATTGCATATGC
>JAEEGH010012798.1_pt1 | contig 18739 bp, 19 predicted proteins | sample 9134181 | NCBI WGS metagenome assembly JAEEGH01 (sample SAMN16246544, study PRJNA631951) | gut metagenome | biome: gut microbiome; feature: rumen; material: DP-attached | host: Bos | place: Iran: Karaj | collected 2018-10 | reverse complement strand
CGACACACCGGACACCAGGTATATCGTTGCCGTTGACGACTATCTGCCTGTAGCCACCTGCCGCCTTTATCCTGAAGACGAAGAGTGCATGATGCTGGGGCGTGTCGTCGTGTTGCCCGAATACCGCCGCCGGGGCCTCGGCACGCGGGTTGTCCGTGAGGCCGAATCCTGGGCCCGGGAGCTGGGGTTCATCCGTGTTGCCGTCGAGAGCCGCGACAACAAGATACCGTTTTATGAGTCCATGGGCTATGTGCCCCACCTCGACCGACGCATTGAGGGCGAGACCTTCACCTGCTACCGCATGGACAAAGACCTGTGATTGCCGTCAGGGTGCGCAACATCTTCGGTGAGTGACGGGCACTACTTCAGCAACCGGTTCCGGATGCCGGTGCACTTGGGCTTGACCTCGCCGTTGAGGGCGTAGAGGTATTTGACCTTAGTGTACTTGGGCGATAGGATTTGCCTGTAAAACAGGCTGAAGTTCTTCACCGTCTGGTCGATGGAATTCAGAGGAGGCGTGGATTCGCCACGCAGGCTGCTCTTCGTGAACAGGCCCATCGGTATCAACGTCTGCTGCGCCGTGCCCACACGCTGGTTGAAGGCTGCCAGCTTATGCGTTGCCTCCACAAGGTAGTAATTCGACACGATGCGACGGCTGTGCAGCCTGTCGTAGAACGACGTCCCCTCGGGAATGCCGAAGAGCTCCGTCGTGAAGGGATAACGGCCGTTCACCTGCTGCTTCACGATGTTATGCAGTTTCTGGGCAACCTGAGAGAAGGTGTACGATTCGTCCATCTTATCCTTACAAAAGACGACTGTCAGCTGGAACTCGCCGTCCAACCTTTCGGGCAACAACTCATGAAGGATGCAGCGCATATTATCCAGCCCGTCACCGATATTCTTGTTTCGGGAGGTAAACAGATAACGGTCCGTCACCACAAGGGCGTTGGAAGGCAGATCCTCCACGCTGTCCAGCACGGAGTCCCAGCCGCGCCCCAGCTTCTCACCCTGATTCGGGTTGTGTATGTCGTTGACGTCGATCAGCAGAAACATGTCGGGATTGGCGCCGCTGGTGCACATCACGCCGTAGTCTTTCTGTATCGCCTGCGCCTTCTCTGGCGCGATGTCGAGAACATAAAACGAGGAGGGGTTCTCCATCACTATCTCCGGGTGTTCCGCAAGTGTGGCGGTCTCTTCTGCCGTCAACAGGACAAGGCGGTCCAATGCTTTGCAATTGGCCAACAGGCGGTAGAGATAGGAACGACTTGAGGGCTTCTTCTTTTCTTCCTCGGAGATGATGTTTTGATAGACAGAATCGGTGATAACGGTTTTAAACATGATGTATCAGTTTTAAGGTCGATTAGCGCTGCCCGCAGGCATGATTTAAGGTTAACGCGCCACAAATATAATAATATTTTTCATAATGCAGCGCATTTTATCCAACTTTTATGTATCTTTGCGGTGGAAATACCATAATCTGAATACATGAAAACGGTACTTATCGGACTAGGCGATATCGGGAAGCATCACAACGTGGGGCTCCGCAAGTCGGCGCTCTTCGAGCTCGCCGCCGTGTGCGACGTCAACCCCGCAGCCCCGTCGCGAGCCATCTACGCCGACATCCCCTTCTATACGGACGAGGAGCAGATGCTTGCTGAGGTCAAGCCCGAGCTGGCAGTCCTGGCCACGCCGCCTTCAACCCACGCCGCGATAGCACGCATCTGCGCCGCACACGGCGTGCAGACACTGGTGGAGAAACCTCTGGCTTCGAACGAGAAAGAGGTGGCGTCGCTCACAGAACTCATCCGGCAGGGCAAACTGAACATCATATACCACTGGATGTTCTCGCCCGAAATACTGTGGTTCAAGCGCAACATACGCACCTACAACGCACGCAAGATACACTTCCGCGTGGAGGATCCTTATACGGACGAGAGCGGACATGTGGTGCCGACGCGGTGCGTGCTCGGCGGCTGCTGGATTGACAGCGGCGTGAACGTGCTCTCGGTGCTCTCGCTGTGGGAGGACCTCTCCGCACTCACCCCCGTGGAGATTCGCCACACCCGCGAGAACGGCATCCCGGTGGAGACCCACGCCGTCTTCCGCAGCCCCAAGCTGGAAGTGGAGATAGACATCAGCTGGCGCACCCGCCGCAACTTCAAGGAGACCACCTTCTGGATTGGCGACGACACCTACGTCATGCACCACAGCATGCAGTCCGTCAGCAAGAACGGCGAGATGCTCTTCCGCGACGACAGCATGGACCGCCTGGACCGCCACTACTACAACTTCTACTGCCTCTATCCCTCATCGCTGATTTCGGCGTCCACCACCGAAATGATTCACAACATCCTCTTTGATAACATTTAGTGTGCAATGGATAATCTCTTCATTCGATTTATCTGCTTTATCTGGAAAAAAAACAAGTGGGGGCTGATGCTCTGCCTCGCATTTTTCATTGTTGTTTTCGTTATCCCGCTGCTTTATATTGACTGGGGGAAGGATAAAGTCGAAGACATGTACCTCGAATTCTTGTCTGCTTTTGCTGGCTTCGGCATCAGCCTTCTGCTGTTGAAAGGCCTTTCGAAGGTACGGAATCATTTCGAAGACGAGCTGAAGGTGTGCTTCGACGACCACGTCCTGAAGAAGCAATACAAGGATAACTATTGGGAGACATTTTCCTTCCATACCTCAGACGATTTCTGCCCCGTGCCGCAGAAGCTGGACAGCTTTGACGACCTGGTGAAGCGCTCGGAGTGCAGCTATCCCAACATCTTCTACCATCGGGCAAAATATCTCGTGAAGCTCCTGTTCCACAAGATAGCCGACCTGAGGCACCACCCCAACGCGACGAACCAGGGTCGCCTCCATATTGATCCTCTGTTCGACGCCAAAGACGTGAGGGACAAGCGTCTCACGGTGCACGACAACCCGGACCTGAAAGACCAGTTCCGGCCGGATCCCTTCATCAAGATCTACAGCCTCGACATCATCTCGGCGCACAAACAAAGCCAGATAAAGCACGGCCTCACCGTGCGCCTCAGGGATTTGAAAAAAAGCGACAAGGAGATTGTCCTTGAGACCCACCGCAGCACCTATATCGCCAACCTGCTCACCAACCGCGCCATCGACTACAAGATACATGGACAGCTGTCGCTCAGGGAACTGTTTGAGAACCGTCCGGAGTTGTCGCCGCTGTCGGCCACCTGGATGTCCAACCACATCGGCATCAATGTGCTGGTCTTCCTCGAAAAGGGCCGGTATCTGCTGTTGCCCAAGCGCGACAAGAAAGGCAGCATCGCCAAGAACATGCTCACCGCCAGCTGGGCCACACGCCTCGAGATGGCCCACTATTCCGAGGAGCTCAGGGCGGACTATGTGAAAGAGGGCGTCATCACCGAGAATATGAAGCAGTTCGCTCTGGCCCTGAAGGTCCGCGAGAGTTTCTTCGAAGAGGGTTCTGTCTCACCGAAACTTATCGGTGCTTCCCGCGACATCTACGAGGGCGGCAAGCCCACCTTCTTCTATCTCGTGGAGCTCGACGATGTCACACTCATCGAATATATGAGGGAGACCCGTGAGTTTCAGAAGAACCTGCCCACGGATGAAGATTCGTTGTCGAAGATGGATGATGCGGAGTATGTGATGCCGGTGTTGTGGGAAACGCTGGGCATGAATCAGGACACTTACGATGCCAAGGGCCGGTTGAAGAAGAAGGACGCCCGCCTCACCTTCTTCACCCCCAGGCACTACAAGTTCGATGTGGAGTGGCGTCGCGTCTCCTATCCCTGCGAGAAGAATCTGCTCGCCGCCTTTTACTTTTATGACAAGTACAAAAAAAAAAAAGTAAATGAGACTTTGGGAATTTGAGACTTTGATACAATGAGAAATGGCCGCCGGAGCATTTCGAGTAAGCGTTTCTGTCCCCCGATAACGGGGGAACCGAAGGGGGTGTAAAGACCATTGAAGCAGAGACTAGCTCGCTTGATCTCTGCCGAGCGGGAGAAATGTCTATGGAGCGAAGCTTCATGAACATCCGGCAGTTTTTTTTGTGCGAAAAAGAGCGCGTTGGGGCAACTTTTTGCTAAAAAGTGATGCGCAGGGGCTATTTTTTTGCAAAAAGGAGCATTAGTCTTAAATATTTCACCCCTTTTCGCCTTAAGCCGATTCTTTGCCGTACCTTTGCCGCTGATCAAAACGCCGTGTCAATCTGAATATGTAAAGAGGCTCGCCTCTGCGCGGATACATTTTTTCCCCCCGTTTTTTTCGAGTATTAATTTTTAAAAACTGTTGTTATGACACAGAAAAATGCGGCCGGGGAAAGACTGGCCAAGATTGAGACGCGTTATTTAAAGGATATCGCATGGGACGAGTTAAAACCTCAGAGTGTGGAAGAGCACACCACATTCTTGCTCTCCCAGGTGGAACGCTTGCTGTCGGAGCCGACGGACGAACCCATTTCGGTGGCCCAATCCTTTGTAGACGAATATTTTGCAGACGGCGAGCTTTATCGTCTGGCGATGCTCCCGTTAAAGTCACATACGGGCGACAAAATAGCGCTCACTTGGGACCAATTCCACCAGTATACGGTCTGCGTCATCGCATGCATTTGCAAGGATTTGCTTGATCGTGGATTCTATGACTCGAAAGGGCTATTCGGTGTCAAGGGTGCGTTTGACATCTCTAACAAAGATCTGCTGGACTGGCTCTATACGACGCCCTACGAGCATATCGCCTTTCATGTGGCCAGTACATTGAAGGCATATGAAAGAAAAGCTTATTCAATGAGGGGGTATCTTCCGGCACTGGATGAGACGGCCGCAATCTCTTCGGAAGAGCATGATGAGCCTATTTGCTGCCAGGAAAGCACGAAGATGTCGCCGCGTGCTCACACAAAAGCCATCCTTGAAAAGCTTGTCTCTATTGATCGTCACTGGGAGCGCGGGCGTCAGCTGAAGTTGAACGTCGAGGTATTGATGCTGCACGATTCTATCTTGGGCTGTATCCCCCCTCGTTTTGACAAAAAAGTTGTTGAAGCCGCACTGGCGCTTCACGATTATATGGATAATGAGGTATGCGATTGCCTGCATCCTAAGGAAGGCTCTGCTCCGCTGGCTGATATGCCGGAATCTTTCCGCGTCGAGTACAACGACGTAATGGGTAAGGTGACCCGTAAAACGCGTGAGGTGTGCAATCAGCATCTGGGCGAAGGCTGGCTCGAGGACCATCCAAAGGCATTCGAATATGTGATGGCGTATGCCGAGGACATCTGCGGTTACTGTCCCGATAGGAGCAGGTACAAGGATTGATTTTGGTGTTTCGCATTAAATACATCGGGGCCTCTCATTGCGAGGGGCCCCGATTGTTTTTAAAAAAAAATGGCGCAGAAAAGTTGTAGGTAAAAGAAAATTTTGTATTTTTGCGGTGTAAAACTTTAAATCAAACCGCCTATAGACAGATAGACAGACAAGCATAGACGAAGTTAAAGTCCACGTTTTCTTTTTGTATATAAAGCTAAATATAATGATATTTTATTCATGGATGTGGCTCCTTGCAATAATGCATGCTTTTAATCTTACATGTCCCATAACATCGCCTATCGGCAGAGTTTTAGATGTTATTGCCATTCCGACAAGGATTCTATTTTTTATACTTGTTCCAATTTTTTCACCACATTGGTAGTACTAATAGATACTCAATTAGCGAGTTTCAGTAGGATCGTAATATATAATTATAATCATTTTATTCTTACTCTACTATGAATTTCAGATATGTTGATCGGGTGTGTGAATGCCTTTTTGGGATTATAATATTTGCAACGTTTACTAGTTGCAGTGATTATAAGAGTGATAAGGTTATGGATAATCCAGTAATTGGAAAGTATGTTTACCTTGATTCTGACAGCGCGTTACATGTGAAATATAATTGTATAAGAATCCACATGATGGCATCGGGTGATTCTAAGAAGAGCGGGGCACTTACAAGAATCCCCAAAGATAGCTTGCGGGAGGTACATATTGTACGGACGTGCTCAAGATGTATAAACGACTCTATTTATGATATATTTGTAGAGATTGTAAATAAAAAAAAATTCGAACAATATAAGAGAAAAAAAATAAAAGATGCATCTTGCTATAAATAGTATAAGATTAAAATATAATTAACACCATAACATTTATGAAGTTTTCTTATTTATATAGTATTTCTTGTATATTTATCAGCAGTGTCTTTCTGTGCGGATGCGCAAAAAAAGAGTTGGGTGAATATGTATATATAGAGCCATATGTAAATGACGGATACTATGTGTGTCATATTGATGTTAGATGTAAGGCTTTAAGTCATCCTCATGTGATAAGGGTTCATAAAGATTATTTTAATGAAAAATCATATTCTGATATATATTGTACAATATGTGTAGATGATGAGACATACAAGGAATTGAGTAAAAGTGAGGAGTAAATCAGCTGTGCGGGACGCATATAATTTATTCCGCTTTCGAGTACCTCCGAAGCACCATCTCCACCAACTTCTTGTCTATTTCTTCCGGCGTCGGCTTGTTGTCCCACAGGTACAGAAGCATCTCCTCCTGTTCTTCCACGGAATCTTTGAGAACTAGCATAGTTCCCACTAACGCGTCCTCCCCGACTTCGCACTTCGCCAACAAAACGTAGAGCATCTTCTGCGTTTTCGATAGGAATGACGGAAGCTCTGCCAGCACATTGTCTAAAGTGGTTGGTTGTGTTTCCATCTGTTGTCGTAACTTTCTATCCCTGAGCAAGTAACATATTGTATGCTTTCTGGAGTTTTTGTGAGGCCTGGCCGCCCTGGATGCTGTCAAACATCGTTTCCGAGCTTTTGTATGTCTTGTAGTTTTGGTAATAGCTGGTGATTCCGTTAATCACCCACATGGCAGACCCTTTGTAGTCGCATTCCTGTCCAACGCCGCCTTCCAACACATCGCGCATCGTCAGATATTTTTTTCTTCCGGCCGGGCTGATGAATGTCAAATCCAGGTTGTCCGTCATGTGGAACCGCTTTAAGTCTTCATCCTCTAATACCATCTCTGCAATAATTTTCTCGATGGAACTTTCAGCAAGTTTTATATTCTTCAGTTTTTGGAATTCTTCCTGCAGAGATTTTTGGTAAATGTCATAAAGATCCAGTGTTTTGTAAACAAACTCTGCGTTCTCAATTTCAGTCAGGTCCAGTCGTTCCATGATATTGCGCGAATGACGCAAAGAGAGTTTGCCGGAGTTAATCTTCATCGCCAGATTGAGGGTGTTGTTGCAAACAACTCTTATGGGCGTAACCAGGCAGTTGACCGCCCCTGTACCGTCGTGTGATGTGGTGAAGACAACATACATCTCCACTCTGTCGTTTCCTTTGTTGTCGAGGATGATGCTTTCGGGAAATTTAGCGGAGACAAACACCCGTTCTCCTTCGCCGAGCACTCCGGCTGTTTCTATCACGGGGACGTGTTTCGTGTCAGAGAGGCGCCCCGTTAACAGGGTATCGATAAACTTAAAGGCATCCTCGTTTTGCACAATGCCGTAGCTGTCGGACACGATGCCGAGTACTTTGTGTGTGTCGAGACGCATGGTGACCATTTTGTTTGGGATTATGGCGCTTTTCAGCATCCTGCGCGACACATTACCTCCGTCCATCTCGCGCTCGATGTCTGGCGTCATTGCCACCAACGGTTGCAGCACTACCCTGTAGTCTGCGTTGCAACCCTGCAGAGCTTCTCTGACTGTGAGCGGTCTGTCGTAAACCGTACCCAAGCGATGCCATGCGCGCTCCCTACGTCCGTTCTCCACGAAACTGGCTTTGCCGTTTCTGATTTCAATGTTGCTTGCCATAACTCTGATATTTTTAAAGTTTGATGAAGCAAAGTTAAGGCAGTTTTCGCAAAGATACAAGAAAAAGAGAAAGACAAGGCTTGCATTACCCTTTCCCTAAAACGATTGCCGGGGTGTCTGCGTCTTTTCCCCTTTTTTACTATCGGCAAGGGCTTTAAAATCCGGATTATTTTTATATAGGAGGCCTTTTGTGATATAAACATTTTCCGTTGCCGCCTGTTCTATCATGTCGACGGCATGGAAAACGCATTCGAGGGAAATGTCGGGAATCAGGAGGTCTTTTCCAATATACTCAGCCAGGTATTTCGTCGGATTATAGTTAATTCCAAGACGAGCGCACACAAGATACGAAACCACCTCCGCTTCAAACTCCTTTACCTTCTCCTCGCAATGACGTGGTTTAAACCACCAGTGGTTAATGTGATGACAGAAGATGTGGGCGAGTTCGTGAAAAATGAGGGCAAGCTCCGTCGCGCCTTCGGCATTCTTATCCACTCTGACAGAAAAGACACTTTTCCATTCTACGCGGTTGTCCTTATTTATTGAGACAGATATTTTCTGCGTGTCATCCACCCGCACTTCTGCCTGAACTTCCGAACCGGTCACATAGTTTCTTTTATAACTTATCCCATGCTTGGGCAAATTCAATTCCAATTTTCCCTTATAGAAATTTGTGTCTTGTTTGCACTCCGCAAGATGGCTGTTTATGATGTCTTCAATCACATCATTGTCATTTGAATGAGCGTTGGGGTTGATGGGCTCTGTGTCAACAACATCAAACAGGAACTCCACGGGATAAAACGGTATGAGGATAATAACCGGTCGTGCATCGGCTTTTATCTTCCTTTTGTATTTTTCTTCCCATTTGCGAGCGGTCAGCACAAAGCGCGCTCCAGGCCGCTGCTCTCCGACAAGAGCGGCATTGTATGCGCCAATATTCGGAAAATGGGTGTAGAACTCCAATTTCCTCATAAATTCCTCACCCCTGACGTATTTGCTGACGTCTCTGAACAGACGGTCTATAGACGACAACTCTTTTTCGCGCTTCTCTTCATCGTCCGACCTTACAAGACGCATATTGTCGTTCATTCTTCTTCCTCCTCAAATCTTAAGAGATCTCTGTTAAGTGCTATCACGTATGGCTCGCCCGCCTTTCCTGTAATAATGTAGTTCATGGCCAGATGCTCGTCAAACCGATTCTCAAAGGCCGTGCGTATCTTGCTGATGGCTATGTTGATGTCGTTACTTGTTGGCTCCTCCAAATGCCTGATGCTCCTCTCCATACTTTCGGTCATTTCTCTGTCTCTCATCTGCTTATAATAGTTGCATAATTCTTTGTGATGTTCGCTCAAATCCTTTAGCCTGATGCCTTCCGGATGATTGAGAAAAAGAAAATATATGGCTTTATGCAGAGGCGTGAGTTCTATTTCCATATTATTATAATCCGGGAGGATGATTCTGTAGTCTTCTGTTACGAGAAGCTTGGACAAAGGCTCGTCTTTGACAATCAGCTCCATGATGGCTCCCAGCGACATCCCGTTCAGGCGGAGTTTGTTTTTGGTTTTCAGCAGGTCAGAGATGATGGCTTCCACCTCCTCGTCCCTGACGTCTTCCAGGCTCTTCGGCTCCTCCTCAACATTTTCGTTTAAGTCCTGCTCCCTCAAAATGGTCAGGTCTTCCAACTTTTTGTCCCGCAAGCCGGAGGAAGAAAATTCCACTTGGGGAGAAACGGATGTTTCGTCTTTAACCCGATGGAATCGGATTTTGCTGTCATCATCCGGAGCCAAGCATTCTTCCACCTCGGAAATGAACCGGTCAAACCATTGGATGACGGAAGCCCGGTCGTCTTTTTCGTTGTCTATGAAGCGCCCCCTGAATATCCATTCGTCGTTTTCTTTCTTTGGGGCATAGAGAAGCGACGGAGCGATCTTCTCCCTGTTTTCTGGGCGACTCATGTAGCCGAGCAGATAGCTGCTGCGCAACTCCGTCTTATCCATGATATCTGATGTCAGATACGGAGCGTAGTACAGTATCTTCTCCCTTGTTTCTTCATCGTTGAAGAACATCGGGATGTAGATGAATTCAAGATTTGATTGCTTGAAATTCCACTTCAGCTGTTCGTAGTTGCGTTTGATGACATCGTTGATGCGCTCGTCATAGTGGTTCTCCACATAAATCACTTGCCTTTCTTCCGGTTCGTAGGGCAGGTTTTTGAGTGCAATTAAATAATTCATGGCATTACGATTTTGCTGCAAATATAAAAAAAATACATGTAACTGCAAAAATTCTGAGGAATGCAAGCCTTGCAATTCGTCAAAGTTTGTTTGGCACGTGTATTATGGAGTATTTTTGCAGGTACATTATTCATTTTTAAAATTAGAAGCCATGAGAAAAATTTATTCTTTTCAGCGTTGTATCGCTTTCTTTTCCTTTCTTTTCATGTCCACCGCGTCTTGGGCCTATTACTTCTGTGTAGATGGCATCTACTATGAAAGACTTAGTTATGGGAAGAACCTTTATGTGACATACAAAACGACTTGGGAACAGGTGTATTCCGGGGATATATACATTCCCGCCAAAGTAGAGGTAAGCGGGGTTGTGTGGAATGTAAATTATATCGGGGAGAAAGCTTTTAATGGAAGTAGCATCACCTCCGTAACGATTGAAAATGGAGTCCGATCTATAGAAAAAGAGGCATTCCAGAGCTGCCAAAGTTTAATAACGATAAAACTGCCGGAAAGTTTAATGTGGGCAGGAAAAAACGCTTTTGCATTCTGCGAGAACCTCGAAAGAGTTGAGTTTGCCAGTATGAGCCATTTTTGTCAGATGGCCTACGAAAGTCAACAGGCCAGCCCGATGTTTATAACCCGTTGCGCTTATATTAACGGAGTAAAGGTAACAGAAGCGAAGATCCCGGACGGAGTCATGGATATTGGGAGCTTTGCCTTTGCATATTGCCCGGATATCACATCGGTCACCATTCCTGAAAGTGTTATCACGATTAAAAATAACGCTTTTACACTTGACACGGGTCTCACATCCATCACTCTTCCCGGTAAGCTAAAGACAATAGAGGGCTATGCTTTTTCTGGTTGTGAAAACCTGACATCCGTCATTTGCCTGGCATCGACGGTTCCAACGGTTTACGATGGGGTTTTCAATGGCGTTCCATTGAGTTCTGCTACTTTATACGTTCCTCTTTCTGCGTTGAACGCATACAAGAATGCTGACGGATGGCGTGATTTTGGCACAATTGTCGGCTTTGATCCTTCGGCAGTAGAGGAGTTGAAGTCTAATAATAACTTAAATGCAAATGAAAACGCTCCCATCTACGACCTCATGGGCCGACGCCTCCAGCAGAAGCCTGCAAGCGGGTATTATATTCAAGGTGGGAAGAAATACTTTGTGAAATAGTCTTTGAGAATTTGAGAATTTGATAAAATGAGAAATGGCCTCCGTTTGGGGGCCATTTCTTTAGAGGGCTACATGGATCCAAGTTCCTTCATTGATCAACTCTGTGTGCGGCAGGTGGTCGCGGATGTAGGCCAGCCAGCCGGGGTGCATCGGTATGTCAACAGCTCGACCCTTCATGTGGTAACTGTTGTCTGCACCACCTACGGCTTTGTTGAGATCCTTGCAGCGGAAGCCGCTGTTGATTTTAATCGGTACGCCAAAGTGTTCGCGCAGAGGTTCCAAGACCTTCTGGCAGAGCCTGACTAAATTATTTACTTCGGTTGCATTTATTCTGTTCTCGATATGCCTCTTTTCAGCAACCCTGCTGTCGAGCATCTCTTCGAGGGTAAAATGTTCGGTTAGTTTCATTTCTCTAATTGATAATTGATAATTCATGTAACATTGTTACATAGACATCCTGCTCGGCTCGGCCACAATCAAGCGAGCTTGTTGCGGCGCTCGCCTCGGGCGGATGTTGATAATTGATAATTAAAGACCCCGTTGGGGTTTACTTCTTGATGAGGTCACGCATCTTGTCGTAGTAGCCATCCACGCCAAGGAGCGTGGCGGCAAAGAGCAGGAACTGTGCGCAAAGCAGCAGCACGGTGTGGTCAATCTCTCCTTGCGGAGGAAGGAAGAGGGCGGCAGCCCCGAAAAGGACTGCCGCGCCCCATGACAGGAAGGCCAAACGACGCTTCATGGCTCAGCTCAAATCTTCGAGAGATCCATGAACGAGGCCTCGAGGTTCATGTCAGCGCTGGGCTGAATGGTGCGGGGGTTCTGGCTGCTGCCGTCGCTCCAGCTCATGAACTGGAAGTTGTCGTTCTCAGCCACAGCCTCGATGACCACCGTGTCGCTGCCCGTTGCCTCGACGCTGTTACCGGCTACGGCGGTGCCGTTCTTCTTGATGGAGACCGTGCCACCGCCGTCAGCTCCTACACCGGCAGCAATCGTGAACGATTCGCCTGCGCTGGGATTCTCCGTAGATCCGTTGTTCCCTGAATCCGTAGATCCGGAGTTGTCCGTGGTTCCGTGATTCCCCGAATCCGTAGTTCCACCGTCACCGCCTTCGGGGTCGGTTCCGTCCTCGGGGTCTTCCACCTTGCCCTCGTCGCCGGAGATGACGCGCTTCACCTCAACACCGTTGCGGTCGAAGCAGGTGATCTGCACGGAGGTCTTCGAGAGCTCCTCCTTGAGGTCGCTGGCGGGAGTGAAGATGATGCGGCGGCTGGAGATGAGAGCGGCCTTGACGTCGTTGACGCTGGCTACGCTCTTGGCGCGCAGGCCGAAGCGCATCGTGCCGAGTCCGGGCAGAGCAACGGCGTGACCTTCGGTGGCCCATGCCTTGATGACTTCACCGGCGGCGTCCCAGCAGGCCTGCATCACGCCCTTGTTGATGCCGGAGCGGAGGGCGGCTTCCTGGATGACCTTGCTCTGAGAGAGAGCGATGTAGAGCTCGGGGGCCATCACGTAGCGATAGGTGCCCACATACTTGCCGATGTTCTGATACTGTTCCTTTGCCTTAATCTTAAGTGCCATAGTTGTTTAATTGATAATTGATAATTGATAATTGATAAATTGTTTACATTCCCTCAATCAGTCCCGTTGCGCACCAGGGCTTTTTCGGCACTTTCCCGCTGGAAAGTCTGAGGAGCCGATATTTTTCATTTTTCACTTTTCATTTTTCACTCGAAAATCGTTTTTCCCGTGGGGCCGTAAATTTTCCCCCGTGGGGCCGCAATTTTTTCGCCGTTGTTTTGGTTTGACGGTGCAAAGGTACGACATAAAAAAAACGAAAGTTCGCACTCTTCTTGTAACACCCATAGAAATCAACACGATACAAGAATCGAACGATTTCGTCTTGCCTCGTTTGTCTCATTCGTCTCACGCGCGTTATTGACAAGTACGCCTGTGCGTATGTTCTTTGAGGGACCCGCCGATATCTTTACATGCCAGATATGACGAGGCTCGTTAAACGCACCCTCAAAAAAGAAAGCCTCGTGAGACAAAACTTTTCTTAGCGTTCTTTTGCTATATAGTTATATATAGTTTTCTTAGTACTCTTTTTACTAGTTTGTTTATTTTTTTCTCTCTTTTTGCCCTTTTCTCTCTTTTTTTAATGAGACGAATGAGACAAACCGCGAAAACTAAAAATTTTTTTCATAACTTTGACGGGCCAAAATGGCATTCATATTATTTATCCATCTCTGAGAGGAGACCAATTCATCAAATTTAATGAAAAAAAACATTGAGGACGCAGAAGTATCATCTTCTATGCTGTCTAAGGGAGGCACAACCAATCACATTCAAAACCTCACGGTCGGAAAACTCTTCGTTTGTAATGACTACTACGGACAGCAATTAGACCTCCCACAAGCGAGCTCCTGGCGTTTTCAATCAGGGCCGCAAAAGCCTCCCACGATGCAGCGGACTTTTTCTCCGGACTGCATCACTACAGACATCATCGGTCAGGCAACAAAAGAGGTGCAGAAACATTTTTGGGGACAAAGTTCCTACGGCTTTCTCTATTGTGTCCTGCGCGACGTCTTCCATCAGGTCTTTGGGATGACAAGGTTTGAAGTAATTATCAATGAATTGTCTACCAAATATCATTTTGACTTCAAGTGTCCTTATAATACCATTTCAGACACCTTCTATAGCAATAACTACATGAGGATGCACATCAGCAAGTGGTCAACACAAAATGTGATGAATCGTGTACAGGTTTTGATCGACGCTTTCATTGAAGCCATCCAAAATTTAATTAAGAAGCTCTAGGCGATTTGGGCAAAAGTCCGAGTTTTTTTCGCCAAAGTCCGAGTTTTTAGCCCAAAAGTCCGAGTTTTTGCCCCAAAAGTCCGAGTTTTTCTCCGAGAGTCCGAGTTTTTCTCCGAGACTTCGAGAAAAACTTCGAGAGTGCCTCGAACTATTTGAGGCACTCTTTTTTTCGCCATACCTTTGCCCCCGTCTTCCGGCCGGAGACGATATAATTAAAAATGAAAAATTAATAATTAAAACTTAAACAAAGGTATGTTTATCAAAAACACTTTGACCGACGAACAGGCAAGAGGCCTGGTCGTGGTCATGGGAACAGAGAATGAAAGCGGTATCGAGATGATGGCCGGAACGTCAGGCAACCTCAAACGGGGCGTCATCACCATCAGCTTCCGACGCTTCAAGCACACACAGGAGCAGTTGCGCACCATGTTGAGCGACGAAGAGTTTTGGCAGCTGCTGGCCGAGAAGCGCATTTGCGGCGCCAGCGCCCCCATCGAGCCCACGCCGTTTGAGCGCCTGCTCATCGAAGACCATCAACACGACGAAGTCTTCTGTGAGAAAGAGAAAAAAGAGAACTGGTAATTAATCCCTAAAACATCTAAAAACACGAAAAAAACGAAAACCACGTCGGGTGTGTTTCAAAAAAAAACAAAGAAAACCCCATTCATGAGACAGACGCTCTTGCAGAGCTTGTAATGCTGCCAGCACTAATCCTGCTTGTAAGCGAACTTCCAGACAGTCTTAGCACCGACACCATTACCCCTACAGGGGTTCTGTCTCACGAATGGAAAAACCTAAAATACAGTCACGTGTGGCATTATACTGCCCCAACGGGGCTAAATAATTTAGGATAGGGGCTTGCCCCTATCGATGGGACCCCACACCGCCCACAATTATAAGCCCCTTACAGGGGCGTAGGTGAATGGGGGCGATTCATTCACCCAGGGGCGAGCCCCCGGTCTAAGTTATTTCGCGCTTTCAGTGCTGCCAACTGCAAATGGTTTTTAATGTTTTTCTTTCATCCTGGTTGAATCCCATCGGGATTGGTGATATGGCTGAAGGATTTTATCTGGGAGCTTGTTCACAAGGAAAATCCTACGGACATAGCAGCAAAGACGAAGTCTCAAACAGGAGGAAAGGGTTTTTTTAGGTTTTCTTTGAATATCTGCAACCAAGGCATTCGTGAGATTAGTGAGTTTCGTGGTTTATTTTAGAGAATTTGCCTTCGACTACGCTCGGCCCCATTCGCCATGCGAAAGGACGAGTTTTTCGATGTTAAACAAAAAACAACTTATTCAAAACAAACAAAAATGGAAACTATTATCAAAGATACAATCGCCTGCGGTCAGGACGACCTCAAGGACATGAGCATCACCCAGAACGGCACCGTGACCCTTCACACAACAGAGGGCGTGGAACTGCCTCACGTCAAAGTAGAGAATGCCATCGTGGAGATGGGGCATGGCGAGATCATCGTCGCCAAGGAGATTAAGAAGAACTTCTATCATGGCCCGCGTTCCAAGGAGCTCCACAAGTCAACGCTCGACTGCGGCAACACCAAGGTGGTGCTCGACAAAGGGCGCATCTGCGCCGTACACATCCATGCGGAGTGTGGCAACGTGGAGGAGCTGTTGGCCGCCATCAATGAGGCTCGCATCAAGATTGGCGCTGACAAGTCGTTGATACTACGTGACTTCCGCAGCGAAGCCAACGACCTCGCCCGCAGCTACAGCCGCGACAAGAAGGCCTATGACCGCAAGGAGGAGAAGAGAGTCGCTGAGCTCCTTGAGTGTGAGTCTGCAAATCGCGCTGCCATTCGTGCGCAATTAAAAATTAAAAATGAAGAATGAAAAAATTAATTATCAACATTGCGATTAAGCGAGAGCAGAGCCAAGCTTGTTTGAGCTATGCCGAGCGGGAGCAATGTCTATGGAACGAAGTTACATGAATTATCAATTAAATAAAATGATCGTAAATTGCAAAATAATTCAAATCGACGCCGAGGTGAATGTGACCTACAACAACGGCTCGGTGCATCGCCATCAGAGCGTGTGGATCACGCCCGTCGATGCAAGAGAGAAAATCAATTGGGTGTCGCTCGTGGAGCTGCACGACGAGAAGATAGACGAATTCGCGGCCGCCGGCCATCAGGTGAATACCGTCGTGCCCGTCCGCTTCAAACCCGACTACTACCGCGTCAAGCGCGGTGGACAGGAGACGGGTGAATGCCGCTCGCTGTGCTACATGGACTTCTGGCTCGGAGGACAGAACAATTGACAGTTGACAGTTGACAATTGACAATTTAAAGTGAAAAGTGAAAAATGTAAAATGTATAGTTATGAGTAATAATAGCATAAATGCCGCTTCGCCACAGGAAAGAGCCAAAAACCGCTTGACCTCCGTCGGCCCGGTCATCAAGCAGATGATGGCGGAGCAGGAAGCGAAAGATGCTGCGATGGCACAGCAGCCAACGGCGGTCGCAACGCAGGAAGCAGAGCCCGAGAAATCGGGCCTGCCTGCCGACCCCCGGGACTGGAGCATGAAGGAACTGCTGGCGAGCAATCCCGTCCCCAACAACATCGATCCCTTCACCCGCACGCTGCTGGGCGGCTGCGACCCCATGGCGGCACACCAGGTCGTGACGCTGGTGGAGCCCATCCTGGCCTTTCACGGGGTCAACGGCCGCGTGCTCTACAACGACACCATGCTGCGCTGGGTTGGCGGACAATCATGGCAGATGGGCGGCAGCGGATGCGGCAAGAGTGTGGTGCTGAGAGCTTTGGAAGACCTGTTCATGTCCAAGGAACGTGCCGAAAACAAGGCCAACGCCATGAAGGTGGCGGCCTATACCATGCTCTCGGAAAAGGAGCGCAAGGAGACGCCGATGCCGCAAGTGAAGGTGCACATCTTCGACAGCATCCCCACAGCGCTGGCGTTGCTGGAGCAGATGCAGATCAACGGCGACGAGGCCATCTACATCTCGTGTACGGAGTGCGGCGAGTTTGGCAAGAAGATCTCCGCTTCAAGCTACAACATCATCCTCGACATGATGAAGAAGAGCTACGACGGAACCGGCGAACCCTACATCCACAAGAACAAGGATGTGACGTATTACACGCCCTCGATGAAACTCTGCTGCAACATAGGGGGCACGGCGAATCCCATGTACCGCATCATGCGCTACGCCAACGCCGACGGCACGCTCTCGCGAGGCAATCTCACCATATTGCCGGAACGCAAGGACGAAAAGACCGAAGGACCATACAAGTCGCCCGAATGGACAATGGAGGAGCGCCGTTTCCTGCGCGAATGTGTTGACAGATTAAAAACGTATAACAACAAATTCTATGAAAATGAAAAGATTGAAGAAAGTGATGAGTGCGCTGCACTCCTTGAGAAGTACGGACTGCGCGAAGAGGGAGCTGACATCCCGACTGTGCAAGACCTCGAAGATTGTGTTCAGCGTGAAAGACGCGCAAGGGCGGTTTGCCTCCCCGAAATTCTTGAGCTGGGAAGAGATATTAAAACTTATCTTGCTTCGCTCGGGGATGTGGCTGCGGACTGCTGTAGTCGTGCTGACGAGAGAGCTATGGGCCTTTGTTACCTGCTGCTTATTGCTAACGGTTTCGCCCCTCTTCGGTGTGGTGGCGGCGATGAGGTTCATAGCGGAGAGGAAAGGACGCCTGAGGATTGTGAGCTGCTGAGGCAGTGCACCAACGTGGCGCGCTGGTGGATCATGATCGCCATCGACTGCGCACTGGCCGTGCAGACCTGCCTCGACCAGAACACGCGCAGCATGAAGGGCGGCATCCTGGCTGCCTTCGGCGAGGCCGCACAGAGGCGTGTGGGTGACGAGGTGCATGAGATTCGGGCGGCAGCCTTCCGGGCCTTTGAGGAGCGTCATGCGGGAGAAGAGGTGAGCGTCTTCGATCTGAGAGAAGAAATGGCCTTTGCGCGTCTGAGTCGTGCCACACTCTACAATCTTGTAGGCAAGAGGAAATGGACGCCTGTCAAAAGAGGTTTGTATCTCATGCCGGGAAAGAAGAAGGAGGCTGCATCATGAGCACGCTGGCAGAATTGGCAAGAGCGTATTATCAGGAAGGCTGCAGAGGACGTCCGATTAGCGACCGGCACAGCAGAAGACTGTTTCACCGGGACCTGCTCTTCGGCAACGGCAAGTTCAAAGCAATAAGAGCCTTGCTTAAGAGGATGGGCTGGTATGAAAACCGCAGACTCACCAAGCCGCAGCTGCAGCTGATCTACGCTCGCCTGGGCGAAGCGTGAACGATGTATGATGTAAGAAGTAAGATGTAAGAAATGGTCATCGGAGTAATCCCGACGGCCATTTCTATTTTGTCTCGTTTGTCTCGTTTGTCTCACAAACAATGTCTTTTCCTAAAAATGGTTGACAGTTTTTTATCCTTTTACTGATGTCGTTGACAGTATATTTTCTGATAAGGTTGACAGTTTACTGACGGTGTTGACATTCTTACTGATAAGGTTGACAAAAACTGTTCTAACAGATTTCTGTCTACAAAAGTAGGAAATAAATTATAATCGCACTTCATTTTTAGTATAGATTTTTGTTTTCCACATCCGTTTTTGTTCTCCACTCTGCCGATGGACCGCTTCCGGGGTCTGATAGCCCA
>JAEEGH010012797.1_pt1 | contig 18740 bp, 14 predicted proteins | sample 9134181 | NCBI WGS metagenome assembly JAEEGH01 (sample SAMN16246544, study PRJNA631951) | gut metagenome | biome: gut microbiome; feature: rumen; material: DP-attached | host: Bos | place: Iran: Karaj | collected 2018-10 | reverse complement strand
TATACCAAGAGCCATAGCCTCCAAAAGAGTATTAGGCATGCCCTCTGTATCAGAGCAAAGGACGAATATACCTGATTTTGCTATCTTATCCGCAACGTTGTTTGTTCTGCCAGGAAATGCAATTGCTTCTGCATTATCCAGCGTTCTCACATATTCCTGAAGCTCATCCATCATCGGCCCATCGCCATACAATGTCAATTTCCAGTCCTGATGCGCATTCCACACTTTTGCAAAAGCATCTATCAGCATCCTCTGGTTCTTATTATCATCTATCCTGCCTACAGCAACGACTTCCTTTTCACGCGTTCCTCTATACACAGGTCTGATAAACTCCCTGGATAAAGAGTTCGGCATTATCCTGACCTTTTTCCGGATATTTGCAGGAAAATATTTCGCCGCATCACTAGTCTGTAATACAACTCCTGCTGCCTTTGGAAAGAGCCTGAAAGCCATAAACTCAAGGAACCTGCTGTAATTATGGTATTCCATCTTCGGATCAGCTCTAACTGATACTACTACAGGAATGTGAAGTCTTCTTGTGGTCAGGAGGGCCATCACATTGTTTTTTCCAAGGAAAGACAGTACCAGGTCAGGCTTGATCTGTTTCCATACTCTGCGTAGCTTTGCGTATCGCCTGTAGATATTTATAAGTCTGCCGCCCTCTTCTTCAGGTGTAAGTCCTGAGATGACTCTGTCTATACCTTTCGAATATGAATATTCGTCCTCCTCCTTAAAAGTGGTTACAAAAGTCACTTTATATCCTTTAGAAAAAAAATATTCCGCTAAATTCACCATGACTCTTTCGGCACCGCCCTTATTCAAGGACCCGATATACATAGCTATATGTTTCATTTAATATTCCTTTTGATCACTTCCCCATATAACACTCATACCACTGCTGGAACACATAGAAAGACCACGCTATCTTGGAATAGTTCCTGCCGGTAGCCCTTCCGCCGTCTCCAGTCTGGAGATAGTTATTCACAAATCCATTTACATATTCAGGATCAAAAATACCCTGCTTTGTCAGATACTCCTTGCTGCTAAAGTCAACGAGCTGATCCTTCAAAGGTCCTCTCATCCAGGTATCAAGCGGCACGCCAAAGCCTTTCTTTGGTCTATCCAGGAGCTGTCTTGGAATATAGTCGTAGGCAATATCCTTAAGAATATGCTTTTTATCGCCCTTATAATACTTGAACTCATGCGGAATCCTATATGAATACTCCATTACAGCTGTATCAAGGATCGGACATCTTGCTTCCAGTGAGTATTTCATGGACGCTCTGTCCATTTTGACCATGATATCGTCAGGCAGGTATGTATCCATATCCAGTAGCATACGCCTGGTCTGCCAGTTCTTTACGCCGTACTGCGACTCAATAAGGTACTTGATAGACGCCGCAGACTCTCTGTCTTCTTTTGGCAAAAAAGACATCGCAGCCTTCAAATATCCTTCAGAGGATATCTGTACCTTAGTCTCCGGATTTCTGTTTCCGGCAACCACCTTCACCCTAAATGGCAGTTTATTCCATAAAGCATCGCCGACAACAGGAATCTGGCATGCTCCATATGTAATTGCACCAAGAGCGTCGATCTTGCTGGCTGTGGCAATATTATCATATACATTATATCCGCAGAAAAATTCATCTCCGCCATCGCCTGACAACGCAACAGTTACCTGCTCTTTGGCAAGCTTTGACACCAGCATGGTCGGTATCTGTGAGCTGTCTGCAAAAGGCTCATCATAGTATCTTGGGACACTTTCAACCATATCAAACATGTCTTTTTCATTGATATAGAGCTCTGTATGATTGGTTCCAAGGTGCTGAGCAATCTCTTTTGCAAACTGAGCTTCATTATATTTAGGATCATCAAAACCTATGCAGAAAGTCTTGATCGGTGTATCGCTATGAGACTGAGCTATAGCTGACACAAGGGATGAATCATAGCCGCCGCTTAAGAACGTTCCAAGAGGCACATCTGCGATCATTCTGTCTGTAACAGCTTTATTTAAGCGTTCTTTCAATCCGGCTTTGGCTTCTTCATATGTTTTTACTGGGTTCTTTGCGCCTTCATGATAGGCTTCTTTTACGCCCCAATATCTGCTTATATCAATCTTACCGGAATTGAACTTCAATACGCATCCTGGCTCAAGCTTGTATACATTCTTATAGATCGTATCCGGAGCCTTGATATACTGATGATGCAGGTATCTTGGAATAATATCTTTTCTGATCTCAGGTACAAATCCCGGACATTTCACTATAGGCTTAAGCTCTGAGGCAAATACGATATTCTCGCCATCAAGCCAGTAATATAGAGGTTTTTTACCAATCCTGTCTCTTACAAGATATACATTGCCGTTTCTCTTATCAAAAAGAGCTATAGCAAACATTCCATGAATGTGCTTAGCAAAATCCTCGCCCCACTTCAGAAAGGAAGCGATTATAACCTCTGTATCGCAGGTAGTCTTGAATGGATAGTCTTTTATCTCCTCTTTTAACTCAAGGAAATTGTAGATTTCGCCGTTGAAAACCACGATAATATCGCCATTTTGTGAATGCATAGGCTGATGACCAAGAGGGGATAAGTCAAGGATGGCCAGTCTCCTCTGGGCAAGTCCTATACAAAAGCCTTCACCATAATCATATACTTCAACTCCGCTGTCATTAGGACCTCTGTGATACATGGTGTCGTTCATGACGCGCAGTTCTTCTTGTGTTATTCTGTTTTTAGATATGTATCCGCAAATTCCGCACATTCGGATGTCTCCCAAGCCTTTTTATTTCTTACACTACTCCGTTTGGCTTTTCAAATTCGTCTCTATACTCATTGAAATCCTTACATTCGTTGTCAATTGAGTTTATGAGTTCTTCGTATTTCTCATTTATAAGTGTTCTATAGTTTTCCTTATTGTCATATCCTGCTTTTGTCCATGCAAAAGGATGTGTCAATATCTGGATCTTCTTGTGATTTGCAATATTCTCTGCATCAGGATAGCCGTATCTCCAGATGTGGTTGGCATCTGACATGTACTTAACATCAAGCTTTGACTCAGGTGTAGCCTTTGGATCAAATGTGAAAAAATCGTCCTGATAAGCGTTTAAGATGTTTGGAAGCTTGATATTCTCAGCAAGGATGTCCTTGGATGGTCTGTGAACTGAGAACCAGTTAACTTCAAAGCCAAGCATATCTGAGAGCATCTCCATCTCAAGCTTGATACGCTCTCTAACAAGCTTCATATCTGTCATACCATTAAGTGCAAAGTGAAGACCGATTATCTGTCCTCTTTCATGCATGTCTGTCAGGATATCTCTGTTTTTTCTGGACAAAATGTTATAAGAGTTATTAGTCCACTGGAAAAAGAATGTGGATCTAAAGTCCATACTCTCTTCAACCTTGGAAAGTGCATAAGCTCTTTCAACAGAGTACTCAACATCATGTCTCATGATGATGAACTCATCCTTACCAAGAGCCTCTTCATAAGTGGCATATCTGCCAGAATCCTTTATAAGTCTTATTATTTCTCTGTAATCGTCATATGAAAACATACACATACCTCTTTTTTATGCCAGACATACTTTTCATGTCAGCATTTTACTTATAACTATCTTTCTTAAAATGTATTTTTACCACTTTAGTCACTTCTTGTATCCGTCTATAGTACTTTCAAGAAATGCTTTCCATAACTTGAAAACAGCTTCCCCATTGGCAATAGTTGCTATATTCCTTGCATTATTTCCAAGGCATTCAGCAAACTCTCTATTCTCAATAAGTCTGTTGATGCCTGCTACTAGCGCATCCTCATCCTTGATTGGGATCAGAAGTCCATCTACTTCGTTAGTCATTACAGTTGCCGGTCCACCACATGGGCAATCAGTAGCAACTATAGGCATTCCCATAGCCATAGCTTCAAGAAGTGAGTTTGGAAGACCCTCCCAGTCAGAAGTGAATGCATATACACTTCCCTTTGGAATCTCTTTTTCAAGGCTATCACTGCCACCCATGAGGAAGATGTAATCCTCTGCATGATTGTCAGCAATTATCTTTTCAAGGATCTCCTTGGTTCCATCATGAGAATCATCTCCGTATAGTCTGAGCACATAATCCGGATGTGTCTCATGGACTCTGATAAATGCCCTAAGGAGCAGTGGCTGGTTCTTGAAGTCTACAAGTCTTGCGTGATGAACAACACTCTTTTCACGTTCCTTTGGAGCTTCAACGCCAATGTACTTCGGATTTATAGGATTAAGTATTATCTTTGAATTATCCTGCAGGTATGGCTTGAAAAATTCTTTCTGTCCCTTGGTCTGGAATACACATCCTGCTGCCTTTGGGAATAGCCATCTGTTCTGAATCTTATCAGTAAAGGAATCATAGTGTCCTTTTGGATCCGTTCTTATGGAGATGACTACTGGTATCTTCATATTGCCAGCTGCCATAAGGGCTCTGTAATTAGCTCTTTTAGCAAAGGCAATCAGTACATCCGGCTTATATTCTTTCACAAATTTTTTCAGATATTTTATCCTAAGTAAAAATTGTGTTACTCGTCCTTTTTTCTTGTCTTCTTCCGTAAGGCCCACATGTATGCGTTTTACAGCATCATCTATCGGGTATTCATCTTCTTCCTGCCACTCTGTAGCTATATATACTTCATAGCCTTCCTTGGCAAACTGATTTGCAAGATTGCTTACTACTCTTTCAGCTCCGCCTCTTGCCAGGCAATTCAAGTGAAACGCAATTCTCTTCACAATACTACTCCTAGGCTGTGTGGGGGATTGGGGCGCAGGGGGCATGCATTCCGGTTTGGTTGGCGCTCTCGCTCCATGAAAAACGCAGCAGTACTAATGCGCTAAAAAACAGCGCATAAGTGCTGGCGTTTTTCAAGGCACCCAAACCGGAATTGCATTTCCCCTGCTGCCAATCCCTCCACACAGCAACTGAAATCTATTTTTTAATATAATAGCATATTCTGTGCAATATCTATTTCACAATCAAACTTGTCTATCAATAATGATCCATCTACGGTTCTTACTACTAACTTTCCATCGAAGATATCTACTACTTCACCTGGGGCGAAGGCTGAGAAATCAATCATTTCATCGAATGGGTGAGCCTGCCATACTTTGACTTCGTGTTCGTTGCCATATGCATCCTTTACATAGCAGAGAGCGCCTGGGAATGGAGCGGCTACGCCTCTAATGAGGTTGTAAATGTTTCTTGTGCGGTCGTGGAAGTCTATCTTGCCATCGGCTGCTGTTCTCTTGTTGTACCAGGAATCAAAGTCCTTGGAATCTGTTCTGATCGGGATGTCTCCGCCCTGGAGGTAACATTCTAAGAGCTTTTTGATCAGGTTCTTGGAACAGATCATGTTTTTGTACTGAGCAGTTCTAATGTCGTCGTGCTCGTTTATTGAGAACATCTGTGTAGCAAATACATTTGGGCTGTCAGCGTGTTCATCATATCTAAAGAGATTCAAGTTAAATCTTGTATCTCCGAGAATCATGGACCAGTTCAGTGGTGAACGGCCTCTTCCAAAAGGTAGGTAACCGCAGTTGCCGTGGAATCCGTAAATGCCCTTGGCAAATACGTCAAGTACTGACTTTGGTATAAGTCTCTGCCACCCCATGACGATTCCTATATCAAAGGTATTTTTAGATATAAATTTCTGTGTCTTTTCATCAGTCAGGAAATAGCTATCAGCCTCAAATACAGGTATTCCGTACTTGTCTGTCAGAAATGACAAGCCTTTGAAGCCAGATACCTGATTCTTCTCAGTTACCTTTGGGGCAATTGTCATGACCAGATCAACCGGGCATATTTCCTTTTGAATAAAATCAATTATGTTTTCTGAAGTATCTTTTACTCCAAATACAACAACTTTGTAATGCATATCTATCCGTCCTTATCTCACAGCTTATTTAATATCTTCTGCAGGTCTTCTGCATACTTATCAGGAGTATATACGCAGGCTCTTGCTCTGGCAACATCGCTGTAATGCTGCATTTTTTCCTCAGAAGAAAGCATGTTTTCAATGGCATGTGCCAAAGCAATATCATCTGATGTAATGTGACTTGCATCGGTATCTTCAACCGGACTCATATCTCTTACTAGGATTCCGTAAGCGCCCTCGATATACTCAGGCATAAGCTCTCTTGCGGTTCCTTTTTTCAGAAGGTCATCCAGCTCATCCTCTGATAATACGATTTCTCTAGGTCCAGTCTTGCAATCTGCTGCCACAACAGGCTTACCAAGAGCCATTCCCTCTAAAAGTGCATTAGGGAAGCCTTCGTGATTAGATGCCAGGACGTACATGTCACTTTTGGCAACATAGGCAAAAGGATTCTTTTTTACGCCTGTAAATGAGACCTTATCACTTAATCCAAGCTTTTTAACAAGTTCTTTGTTTGCAGTATATTCGCCTCTTCCCAATATCATAAGCCTCAGATTGCTATACTTTTTGGAAACAATGGAAAAAGCTTTTATAAGATGCCATATACCTTTAATATAGTTATCTCTTGCCATGCAGGAAATAACTTTTGTCCCAGGTTCAAAAGGATAATCTGTTATTTCTTCTGTGCCCAGCTTATCTATAGTCTCTATATCTGTTGGATTATAAATAAACTCTGTTTTGCTGAATTTATAATCTTTTTCAAGAACAGCCATGATTTCACGTGAACATGATAATATCAGATCAGATTTTCGGGTATAGAGTCTTATATGTCTAGGCGCTTCCATATCTGTGTAGCAACGCAGGCCTGTAACAGTCTTCTCATGAGCTTTTGACAGGGAATTAGCCAAATTAGCTGTATCACCAAAACTATATGCTATATCTATTTTTCTCTTGTTCTTTATATTTCTTATAGTTATGGCACGTCTGATAAGATTGACTACTTTACCAATCTTGCTCTTCTGACTGGGTAGATTGATATTAACAACATCCACGCCAGTAACATCATAATTGGCATTCTTATCATCAAATATCAACAACGTTACATTAAAATAGTCCTGCATGAGTTTGGCTGTAATAGCTGCCACTCTTTCATATCCACCCTGATGCAGTGTTGGAACTATTATCAATAAATTTTTCTTATCCATTAGTTTTTAAAACTCCCATGTAAATAGAAATAGCTCATTCTTTCACTTTGAGTCTTAGCATCAAAACCTTTTTCAGTCAGTATTCTTGCATATTTTGGTGTATCTGCCTCTCTATCATTCCCAGCATCAATATCCTGCAATATTTTATCAGCCCATTCATCATCACCCTTATCTAGGCTCATACTGCTAACAAGGTCTGTCAGGTGCACTTCCTGCGTTATAGTATCGGATATAAGGCATTTAAGGCATGCTGCCTGAGCTTCAACAACTGTTCCTGGAAGACCTTCATAAAAAGATGGAAAAAGGAAATAATCCATTGCCCTGTAATAATCTGCAGCATTTGACTTCAATCCGAGAAACATGACATTATCATTTATTCCCAGATCCATAACCTGCTGTTTTACTTTTTCTGTTAAATCACCTTTTCCAATTAAAATAAGCTTCATCTTTTTGTCAGTCTTACTTAAAATGCTTGCGAAAATTTTAATAAGAAATTCGTGATTTTTCTGGTAATCAAATCTTCCGATATGTCCAATTACAACAGTATCTTCATCTACACCTAATTCTTTTCTGATCTTGTCTCTAATAGAATTATCATATTTGAATTTGCCAACATCTATAGCGTTAGGGATAGTTGTTACATATCCTTTATCAAATAATCTGTTTCCAAATACTGCTCTTCCTGCTATCTCTGAACAGGTAAAATAAAAATCAGCTGTACCTTTCTTTTTTAAAGGAAGTCTGAAAAACTTTGTGGCCAGTCCCTTTATTCCCGGTTCAGTTCCAGCATTTCTGGAATGAGCAATTGTTATTTTTGCAAGGCCTTTTTTCTTAGCTATTGGAAGATAAATTGCTGCTGTACTAGTCATATGCCCATGTACAACATCCCACTTACCCTTATTGTCAGTGAATAATCTTTCTATAGCTTTTTTATACTCTATAAAATTTTTTCCTTCAAATCTCGGCACCACATAGATATTGCCGCCAAGCCTTCTGATCTCATCATCATAATAGTCAGGCTCTCTTACAGCCATCAATTCATCTGAAGTTGGACATTTCTTGCCTGTCTTTTTTGCTGATGAATGCACCAAAAAATCAAACTGAACCTTGGATCTGTCCATATTTCTGTACATATCCATGATACGGCTCTCCGCTCCACCAAGTCCCACTCTGCCAAAGACGTGGAGAACGCGAATAGGTGCCTGTCTATTGTCTTCCTGCGTATCGCTAATTTGTGCACTTTTTATCTGTGCAATATTTTTATCTTCTGCTTCCAGCATAAAGTCTCTCTCTTTGCTTAATTACATAAAAAACCATGTTATAGTATAGCACAATCGGTCTTCAATAGCGAATTTGACCATATGATGTAATGTCAGATTACATCTCGGCATTTTATTTTAATATTTAGGTTACCATGTTAGAATATATGTGTTATTTGATTACAACCAAATGAAAGGTACAAAAATATGAAAGAACTAGAATATCCTTTTGACTCAGGATATGTACTAAGCAAATATAAAAGATTAAAGAGAACCCTATTAGAGGATGGAACTACAAGGATAAAAAAGAAAATCGCTGTCCTTGGCGGCTCTACAACCCATGATATCATCAGGGCAATGGAGCTGTTCCTGTTAAATTACGGAATTGAACCAACTTTCTATGAATCAGAATATGGACAGTACTGGCAGGACGCTATGTTCCCAGGCCCAGAGCTTAGCGAATTCAAGCCTGATATAGTCTACATCCACACATCTATCAGGAATATCACTAATGCTCCTGATATATCTGATACAGCAGAATCAGCTTCCGCAAAGCTTGATAGCGAATACGAGCACTTCAAAGTCATGTGGGACAAGCTCTACAGCCTGTATGACTGCCCTATAATCCAGGACAATTTTGAATATCCATCCTGGAGGCTGCTTGGAAATAGAGATTCCTACGATCATAGAGGCATGGTCAATTTCGTATCCAAGCTGAATTTGAAGTTTGCAGAATATGCTGAGAACCATGAAAGCTTCTATATCAGTGATGTCAATTATCTATCATCCTGCTATGGTCTTGATAAATGGGCTGATACGCTCTATTGGCACATGTACAAATATTCACTGTGCTTTGATGCAATTCCATACCTTGGTTTTAACATAGCAAATATCATCAAATCTATTTATGGAAAAAATAAGAAGAGTCTTGTTCTAGATATGGATAACACTCTCTGGGGCGGTATCATTGGAGATGACGGCGTTGAAGGAATCGAAATCGGGCAGGAAACCAATCTTGGCCAGGTATACGCTGAGTTCCAGAGCTATGTAAAAAAGCAAAAAGACATCGGTGTCATCTTAAATGTTGCTTCTAAAAATGAAGAAGAGAACGCCCTTGCAGGGCTTGAGCATCCAGACAGTATTCTGAAAAAAGATGATTTTATCTATATCAAAGCCAACTGGGAGCCTAAGAGCGAGAATATAAAGGCTATTGCTCAGGGAATGAACATACTTCCAGATAGCATGGTATTTATCGATGACAATCCAATGGAAAGAGATATCGTCTACACTCAGGTACCAGGAGTACAGACTCCCGACATTGGAAAGCCTGAGAATTATATCAAAGTCATTGACCACGCAGGATTTTTTGAAGTAACCAACCTTTCAGAAGACGATAAAAAAAGAAGTGAGATGTATAAAGCTAATCTCCAGCGCGAGCAGGCTCAGAGCTCTTTTGCAGACTATGGAGAATACTTAAAGTCACTTGATATGCATGCAGTCATAAAGCCTTTTGAAGAGCTATACTACCCTCGTATCTCTCAGCTGACTAATAAGAGTAACCAGTTCAATCTGACTACTAAGCGTTATACTCAGGATGACATTGCAAAAGCCGCTACAGATACTAATAACATTACTCTATATGGTCGTCTCGAGGATAAATTCGGTGACAATGGTATCGTATCGCTTCTTGCAGGTCACAAGGATGGAAATGCGCTCCACATGGACCTCTGGCTCATGAGCTGCCGTGTACTCAAGAGAGATATGGAATATGCCATGATGGATTCGCTGGTAGCTGAATGTAAGAAGCAAGGCATCTGTGAGATATATGGTTATTACTATCCTACTGCAAAAAATAAGATGGTTGAAAACTTCTACGGCCTGCAGGGATTTGAAAAATTCTCTGAGGATAATGGCAATACTACATGGAAGTTTACGATCACTGATGATTATGTTAATAAGAATAAGGCGATTGAAGTTGAAAACAATCAATAATTTGACTTTCTAGCGATTATGAAGTAAAAAATTATAGTAATCAAATTAATACTATTAGTAGAGAATAAACAAAAGAGGTTATATATGACAAGAGAAGAATTATTTGAACAGTTAAATGAAGTATTTCAGGATGTTTTCGATGACGACAGCATCACTGTAGATGAAACAACAACAGCTAATGATATTGATGACTGGGATTCACTTGAGCACATCAATCTCATCAACGCGGTTGAGCAGAAGTTTGGTATCAAGTTTGATATGGGACAGATCGTTACAATGAAAAATGTTGGCGAAATGGCTAATATCATCGAGAGTCAGCTCAAATAAGAATTATGCCATGTAATCCGAAGCTGACTTTTTCCAACTTTACTTACAAAAGTATATGTCATCAGCATTTTTATTGAATAAAGTAAATTTAATAGTTTTGGACATAAAATACGGCGAACGTATATGTTCGCCATATTTTATGTATTCGCAAATATTTAATTTTTTTATCTCATTTTAAAGCAATTATTTCTAATGCCTTATTCAAAAGGCAATCTCAGAAAATAATCAAAATGCTAATCTATAATCCTGTATCAATTTAATCTAATGATTGAGTAAACACCTTCACCTGTAGAAATATCTACAACGATAGACTTAGGATCTGTACTCTTATTCTCAAGAATCTCTGTTGCTCCACCTGGAAGTACATGAACCACTGCATATGTAGCGCCTTCTACATAGAATTTTGCTGGAATACCAATTGTAGTTGTAAATGTTCCTTCAGTATTGGAATAATCTACACCATTAGCACTTCTCTTACCCACATTAATCTGAACTGTAGGGCCAACAGTAGCATTTATTTCAGCTGCAGCAGCATTAACACTTGCCATAGCTGCCGGACTTGTCTTTTCAGTAACATCCCAAGTAGCTACATAAGCTTTCTCACCGGTAGTTGTTCCAAGTGCTTCATTTATCTGAGCACTAGAATTAACAGCTACGCCATCTACACTCTTAGCAAAATACATTCCATCAGCTTCAGTTTTAACAACATTACCATTCACAACAACCTGCTGATTGGTAACAGCATTGCTTTCCTGAATTGATTCAATATAAGCATTATCCATTGCTTCCTGTGCCTGTCTTGCCTGCTCAGCAGCAATTTCTTCTGCAGTATTACCTGATACATCTGCAAATGCTATTCCACCTGTTACAGGTGATAATACAATTGCCCCCATTGCAAGTCCTGCAAATGCCAATGGAATAAGCTTTTTGAGTGAAACCATATTTTAGTTACCTCCTTCATAAGAAACTAATTTACGTGACGATTCAAATTATAATAACGTAAATTGCGAAATTCCATTAAGCCAATGCAAAAAGAAAAATAACTAAATATAAACAAACCTTATATTTTTATAAATTTTTTATATCAATATATAGTAAAGCTTTCATGACTGCAGCGTCCTGTAACTCTTTCTTTTTCTATAACATAAAAATATCATCTGCTAAAAGGCTATTGACATATGGCTCAATGAGATGTGTGTGTCAATTAAATCATCTTGTGTTATACTACTGTGAGCAACAAAAACTTTAAAATTATAATCGAGGAATTAAAAATGAGCTTTGAACAATTAAAATTTCCTGAAGATAGTGTATTTCTTGTAACAGGAGGTGCAGGTTTCATTGGTTCCAACCTTTGCGAAGCGCTCCTTAATAAAGGTCATAAGGTAAGATGTCTCGATAACCTTTCAACAGGCCACATTGAGAATATTCAGCCTTTCATGTCCAATCCTAACTTTACTTTTATCGAAGGTGATATCAGAGACCTTGATACTTGTATGAAAGCTACAGAAGGCGTTACATATGTAATGAACCAGGCTGCATGGGGATCTGTTCCACGTAGTATTGAAATGCCTCTTTTGTATGAAGAGATAAATATCCGTGGCACTCTTAACATGATGGAAGCTTCAAGACAGAATGGAGTTAAGAAGTTTGTTTACGCTTCTAGTTCTTCTGTATATGGAGATTCAACTAAGCTTCCTAAGCAGGAAGGTAATGAAGGTAACGTACTGTCCCCATATGCTCTTACAAAAAGATGCGATGAAGAGTATGGTAAGTTATACAAAAAACTGTACAATCTTGATACTTATGGACTTCGTTATTTCAATGTATTTGGTCGCAGACAGGATCCTAACGGTGCTTATGCAGCTGTTATTCCTAAGTTTCTTAAGATGCTCCTTAATGGCGAAACACCTACAATAAATGGTGATGGACGTCAGTCAAGAGACTTCACTTATATTGATAACGTTATCGAAGGTAACATGAGAGCTTGCCTTGCACCATCAGAAGCTGCCGGAACAGCTTACAATATCGGTGCTGGCGGAAGAGAATATCTTATCGATGTATACAACTCATTATGTGATGCCCTTGGAATAAAAGTAGATCCTATCTTTGGACCACCAAGAGCTGGAGACATTAGAGATTCTAATGCAGATATCAGCAAGGCCAGAAACAACCTTGGCTATGATCCTTCATATGATTTCAAGGCTGGAATCAAACTTGCAATTGATTGGTATAAAGAGAATTTATAATAATCTCAAAAAATGGTTTTCACCCATGATAATGCCCATCATTTATGTTAAATTTAACATGAATGGTGGGCATTTTATAAAATATGTTATTAATGACATATTTTCACTTATAAAGACAACAATTTGTGAGTGTATGAACTTTTATAAATTAAAAAAAATCCAATAACTTCATTTTCGCATATGAAAATGCGCTCTAGTTTCAATACACTACACATGCACTTTCTCAATCTTACAACTATGAATCTTCTTATCAGCATCATAGCTGATTCCTACCTTAACAATCTCACCTACATAGCCAGACAATGCCGTTTCGTATTTCCTATCATTGATCTGATCCATGGCTCCGTTTTCATCCTTATCCCATTTAAGTTCAATTATTATAGCAGGGTAAGCTGTATTCTTTTTGGGAACAAAAACCACATCCGCTAGTCCTTTACCAGTTGGAAGTTCCTCTATTTTCATAAATCTGTCGACGCATACGATATATGCAAACTTAACCGCATATCTAAGAGCTTGCTCATTATTATAATATTGTGGAGCATAGTTAGATTCTCTTACATTTTCAATTGCCTTAGCAACTGCTTTTTCGTTTCCAGCCAGCGTATCAGATAATAGTTTTTCTGACATTGATATAAGTTTAATAAGCTTGGTATGTTTTGGATTATCTAAAATATCAGTAAATTCCTGCTTTACCTCTTCATTTGGAATTCTAACAGTCTGACTGTTTTTATCATAAGACAAATAACCTAAATGAATCAAAAGCGTTAACACATCTTCTTTTGACGAAAAAGATTCAAAGTCATTTTTGAAATTTCTGGTATTTACTCTTAAATGCTCACCAGATAGTAATTTTAAAATATCGGCCTGCAGTCCTTCTTCGTCCATATTTATGTATGTAATCAGATTCTCGGCAGCTGATGTTTTTCTCCAATGAGAAGAATAATCTCCGGATTTAACTGCCTCCATTACAGAATAAGGATTGTATATGGCACCAATCGTGTCAAAGTCATACCCATCATACCATTTTTTAATCAACGACGAATCTCTTCCATATTTTTCACTTAATGTAAGCACTTCTTGTTCAGTAAATCCGGTAAATCTTGTAAATGGACCAGGGTCTAGAATTGTAAACTCTTCAAAATCAGATACAGCTGACTCTGAACCATCTTTTTTTATTGGAAGTATTCCTGTCATATATGCTGCAGCAACTACCTTAGGAGTAAAATTCCTGTTTTTAAACCATTCTCTGAGCAGATCAAGATATGACTGTTGTGTATCATTGTCCTCTTTAGCTTCTCTAATAACTGCATCCCACTCATCTATTACAAAGACAAATTCTCTCTTAGTAATGTCCACGCATTTTTTAATACAATCAGAGATATCCAAAACTTCTTTTAGTTCAGGGTATTCGGATACAATTTCTTCTCTAATTCCGGCAGTAATAAAGTCTACTAGAGAATGAATACTCTTCTCTTTTCTCTTAAGAGCAGATATAGCAGCTGCCATATCCAAGGAGATGACATTGTATTTATTTAAATGAGATTTAAAACTCTCACAATCTGCTATCTCAAGGCCATCAAATAACGTACGAGAGTCACATGCACATGAATAATAGGCACATAACATATCCGCAGCAAAAGACTTTCCAAATCTTCGAGGACGACTTATACATACTAGTTTATCAGTTGTATTAATCCTATCATTCATCAAACTAATAAGCCCAGTCTTATCTATATAATTTCCATTTACTATTTCTTTAAATCCGTCATTTGCTGGATTAAAATATACGCCCATTAAACTATTACACCTCCCATCTATAAATTATTATATCATTTTAATCATCTGATTATGATAATTATTCCCCTTCTTCTACCTCAGTCCAATCTTCGTTGGCAATCTTGGTATTTATTGTATCTACAGCCTGCTGATATTCTTGAAGATATAGCTCATATGATTCATCCCAAGAACTATATTCTTCCTGCCCGCGTTTGTCTTCAAAATCATAATTTTCTATCAGGTACTGTCCAAGATACTCTGTAACCTTGGCTGCTCCAACAGCATTTAAATGATTGCCATAATCAGCGAAATCTGTGCCATAGTCAAGGGCTATCTCAGATGCTACGTCAGCGTCATTCATATTGAGGAAATTGTATCCGTAGGATTCTACAATCTCTTTAATATAATTATAATTAGCCTGCTTATCTATAGAATCAGTGGTATATGGAGTAACAACAAATAACGCATCTTGTCCAACTTCCTGCAGATAATCAAGAAGCTTATAAAGAGCCTCTTCCTGAATATCCTCTATTGGCTCTGAACCTGTAATTCCAGATACATCAACATACTCTGTGGGGCCAACATTATCTTTAATAACATAACCTTTTAAATCATCAGGATATTCATAAGTAAAATCTCTAATTTGTGACCACAAAAAAAGAGTACGCCAGTTAGAATGGTACTTAAATATATCAAAATAATAAGTATACTTACTTTCAGTAAAAACCTCGGTATCACTGGTCAAGGCATTTATTGCTTCAATTCGGTTCCATGAATATTTGAGATTATCTGTAACTCCTCTGGTATGACCAGGATTAGCAGTCATATCAATCTCTCTAGCAGTATACATTCTCATATCAAAAATAAATAATTGGGGAGACTGTGTCTTTAAGGCTTCCTTCACCAGATAATATCCCGCAACCGGTCTCTGCATATTGGTAGAAAAAGGATACATAGCAATACCAGTCTCTCCCCAGAGTTTTGGAGTTGCATAGCCTGGATAAACCGGACTAGATCCTATTATCACAGCATCGATAGTATTATCAGGTTCTGAATAAAATCCTGTAAACCTATCCTTCTCATCACCATTGGTTCTTAGAATATAGGTAAGGCTGATAGTCAGCCAAATAAAAATCAATATGAAAATGATAATTTTAAATATCTGCTTCTTATTCATATATATTTCCTAAATCAATGAGCATCATTGTTACATACAATCAGAAATTCTGATAAATAAACTCTGTCGCACTATATCCCGGTCCGTACTGTCCAAGTAGAATCACATAAAACAGCGCTGCAAATAATATGATCCATCTGATCACAATATTCCTGGAGGCAATAAACCTTCTAACTCCGTGATAATCATATGTCTGTCCCTCTGCCTCAGCTATCTTCTCGAGACGCAGCTGATACATTGATACGCATATAAGAATAGCGATTGAAACAATTGTTACTGTAAAGTCAATCCAATCAAGACCAAGTTCAAACAATGATCCATTTATGAGTACCTGTGGATTCCAGGTAGTTACAGCCTCTTTTAACATTCTGCAGGCATGAGGCACTGAATCTGCTCTAAAGAACACATTTCCTATGTTTACAAGGAAGAATGTCCTTACAATCCTTACTCCATCTGCAAATCTACTCTTCATGTTAATATGGAGCCTTCCAAAAAGCCATGTCCAAAATGGCAATGTAACTTCACCAAACACGATATAAAACCAGTGCAGAAGGCCTGATCCAATTACATATTTAAAAGCACCGCCGTGCCATAATCCCACTGAGAACCATAAGATAAACATGGCAACATATGTAGTTACCTGCTTTCCCTTTTTCTTACCAAGCTTATCTCGAAGCACTTTTCCCAGCTTCATGATCATCTGAGTTCTAAGAAGTGGATAAAAAACATGCTCTTTCATCCATTCACCAAGGGTGATATGCCATTTGCGCCAGTATTCTGAGATACTCTTAGTCATAAATGGAATATCAAAGTTCTCCGGAAGTTTAAGTCCAAACATCTCGGATATACCTATCACAATGTCCATACAGCCTGAGAAGTTGGCATATAGCTGGAAGGTAAAAGCAAGAGCGCCTACCCAGATATAAGCACCTGTATACTGCGTATCATTACCAAATACTGTATTTGCAATGACTCCAAGTCTTTCTGATATAACGAGCTCTTTAAAAAAGCCCCAAAGCATACGCTGAGCGCCAAAGGTCAGATTGTTATAATCAAGCTTGTGACCTTCAAAAAAGTCTTTTTTCAGATCACGGATCCTAAGGATTGGTCCTGAGATCATTATTGGGAAATACAGACCCATAAGGGCTGTCTTAAAGAAGTTGCCCTCTGGCTCTGCTATATTGTTGTATACATCCAGAAAATATCCTAAAAGAATGAAAGTATAAAAAGACAGCCCAAGAGGCGCAATTATACTATCAGAGGATATGAAATTATTGTATTTTAGTCCTACCAGAATCCCCAGTAATACCAGCACTTCCAGCGCCAGCACAAGGCGTCTTTTAACGATATCTTTTTTATCTACCTTGCATAAAAGGCGCATAGATAGCCACGTAACAGTTACTGCTATCAGCGGATATACTATCAGCACACCATTTTCGGACATTAAATAAAAAGCTACACTGGCAGCTAAAAGAACCATCCATTGTAGCTTTCCCGGTACAAGGTAATATACAAATAAAACTACTGCTAAAAAGCATAAAAAGAAAAATGAGGTAATTTCCATTTCGAACCTGCAAAAAACTTTTAATTTGTTTCAACCAATTCAATTATACCAAGATTACTGTTTATCAAGAAAGATACTCTTTTATTCTCAATGCAGGGAGCTTCAAGAGGTTCCTGCATTACGGTATAACCTTTTGTAGAAAGCTCTGCAATGGATGCCTCAAGATCATCAACCTCATAGCATATATGATATGGGGTATTCTTGTATCTCTTTAAAAGAGGATACATAGGTGATGAATCATCCACCGGCTCAATGAGCTCCACTCTGTAATTTCCGTTTACTATAAAGGAAATATTGATCTTTCTATGTTCGTCGTAAGCTTTTTCCTGCTCTACAACAAAACCCAGGGCTAAAAACTCGTCCTGGGCCTTATTTAAATCTTTAGTTAAATATCCAACGTGATGAATATTCATTACAGTCTCCAATAATCAAATTCAGGTGCTTTAAAGTCATCCTTGTTGTAGATACCCTTGATATCCATGAATACTTTAGTCTTGTGCTCTGGATTGTAGAATCCTGCAATATCAGCTGGTGTGAGCTTCAGGAAATCTTCATGAGCAACTGCAACTATTACAGCATCCATGTTCTTAACATCTGCCATTGTGCCAAATGTAATACCATAGAGTCTCTTAGCTTCATCAGAGTCAGCCTGTGGATCAACTACTACAGGGCTGATTCCATACTCTTTAAGTTCATTGTAGATATCAATAACCTTAGTATTTCTAGTATCCGGGCAGTTCTCCTTGAATGTAAATCCAAGCATTGCTACCTTTGCGCCCTTTACAGGCTGGTCATTTTTGATCATGCTCTTAACTGCTGCTTCTGCAATGCATTTACCCATATCATCATTGATACGACGACCTGAGAGGATGATCTGTGAGTGATAACCAAGCTCCTCAGCCTTGTATGTAAGGTAATATGGATCAACACCGATACAATGTCCGCCTACAAGACCTGGTCTGAACGGAAGGAAATTCCACTTAGTACCTGCTGCCTCAAGAACTGACTTAGTATCAATTCCCATCTTATGGAAAATGAGTGAAAGCTCATTCATAAATGCAATGTTGATATCTCTCTGGCTGTTCTCGATAACCTTAGCTGCTTCAGCAACCTTGATAGACTCAGCCTTGTAAACTCCTGCAAGAGCTACGAGTTCATATACCTTAGCTACTTCTTCAAGAGTCTCTGCATCCATACCAGATACGATCTTGGTAATAGTCTCAAGTCTGTGAACCTTGTCACCTGGGTTGATACGCTCTGGTGAATAACCGATCTTGAAGTCTACACCACACTTAAGTCCT
>JAEEGH010012792.1_pt1 | contig 18745 bp, 13 predicted proteins | sample 9134181 | NCBI WGS metagenome assembly JAEEGH01 (sample SAMN16246544, study PRJNA631951) | gut metagenome | biome: gut microbiome; feature: rumen; material: DP-attached | host: Bos | place: Iran: Karaj | collected 2018-10 | reverse complement strand
ACATCAAAGTCGACGGCAAGATTGTCGACGGCATCGATGCCAACCGTCTCGTGCTGGATCACCCGCTGACCGTAATGCAATAAATGAATTTGTCAGACTGTCTGACTAGTCCGACAGCTCCGACCTAACAAAAAAAATCAAAGAAACAATGACAGAAGAAATCATCATAGCCGGCTTTGGTGGACAGGGTGTCCTCTCCATGGGTAAGATTCTTGCCTACTCCGGCGTCATGCAGGACAAAGAGGTCAGCTGGATGCCCAGCTACGGCCCCGAGATGCGCGGTGGCACGGCCAACGTCTCCGTCATCATCCGCGACGAGCGCATCAGATCGCCCATCATCAACCAGTTCGACACTGCCATCATCCTCAACCAGCAGTCGCTGGACAAGTTTGAAAGCAGCGTGAAGCCCGGCGGTTACCTCATCTACGACCCCAACGGCATCACCCACGAGCCCACCCGTAAGGACATCAACATCTACAAGATCGCCGCTACCGCCAAGGCCCAGGAGCTCGGCATCAGCAAGGTCTTCAACATGGTGGTCCTCGGTGGCTTCCTGAAACTGAAACCCATCGTCGACAAGCAGTACATCCACGAAGGCCTCGAGCACTCCCTGCCCCAGCGCCACTGGAACCTCATTCCCCAGAACGAGGAAGCTATCGAGATTGGCAAGGGCATCATCGAATGTGTCCAGAAACTGTAAGCGACCTATTGTCTTACAATGAAGAGAGAGAGGGTGCCCGATGGACACCCTCTCTTATTATTAAATTTAGGACTCCAATAATATTAATAGATACTACTCTCGTCAGCACCCTCCTCTTCCATCTGCTGGGGGCGCTGCTTCAGGCCATTGTTGATCCTCCACGAGAAGCCCAGAGTCACTGTGGGTGAGAGTCGGCGGCTTTTCACCACACGGTTCATCTGCTCATTGTAGGTGGTATGTCCCCAGCCACCGGTGCAGAGCACATCACCGATGCGCAGACTTATGGTGCCATTCTCCAGCACCTCTTTCTTCACCGCAAGATCAATCCAGTAGCTGGCATCCATGTCGGTCTGCAGATCGAGCCAAGGTGCCCAATACTGCCCACTGAGCTGGATGGTCCAGTCATTCGGCAGAGTCATGAACGAATTGATTTTCCCACTGGCCTGGAACGACTCCTTGTCTTCGTTGTTAAGCAGTGCGGTACCTTCGATGCGATTCTCGTAGAGGTTGACACTGACATTCAGTTTCCACCAGTTGAAGACTTGCCAGTCGACGATGAACTCAAGTCCGTAATTGTAGCCACTGGCCAGATTTTGCCATGTTGAGGCCCAGTAGCCGTCGTATTCGGGATTGTAGGGTTCCCACCACGAGTAGTGGGCCGCCGTGGTGGAGTCCCACACATAGCCATATCGCGTCATCATGTTGCTCGTCTGGCGGAAGTAGGCCGAAGTGAAGATATTCCATTTGCCGACGCCCAAGTTATAGCTGAGTTCGAAGGCATTGGTGAACTCCGGGTCAAGATTGGGGTTGCCGAAGTTCAGCTGCTGCCCTTCGCGCACCTCCATATAAGGGTTCAGGTCCCACATGTGAGGACGTCGCACACGACGCGAATAGCTGAGCTGCATACTCTGCATTTCGTTGATTTTGTATGACAGGTGCAGCGTAGGATAAAGCTGCCAGTAGGTCTTGTCAACAGGGTCCGCCAAAGGGTGGTTGAGGTCTTGTCCATAGGTAGAAGCATACTCGCCACGCAGACCGGCCTGCAGTGAGAGGCGGTCGTTGAGGCTGCCGCCAAGGGTGGCATAGATGGCATGTACTTGCAGGGTATAGTCGAAATGGGTAGACGAAAGCGAGTCATAATAGCTGTAAAGACTGTGCATCGCATCGTAGACGGTGCGTGTATAGTCGGCGCGTTGGTCGGGCCAGTCCATGCGGCCTTCATAACCTGTCTCCAGCCGCCAACCATTGTCGAAGGGTCTCAGCCAGTTAAGTTTTAGGTTCAACGCCTGGTGGTGGTTCTCCGTCTCGCTTTCACGCAAGTAGTAGTTATCCCACACGGCAGGACCATAGTACAGCTGCTCTTGCTCTCCACTGCCTTTCACCTGACGTGTGCTGAAGGTGGCATCGAAAGTCAGCTCTTCGTCCTTGCGGTCGAACTTCTTGGTGTAGAGCAGATTGAAAGAGTGGTTAAAGTTACGGTTCTCGCTGTGGTTGGTCTGGTGATAGTTGAGCGAGTCATTGTAAAGCAGGTCCGTGGCATAGATGTCGTTGTTGCGCTGACGGCTGCCTCCGCGCAGTTGGTAGGAGAGCAGCAGGCTGTTGTAGTCGTCGAAATGGTATTCGCCCCCCACCTTGATGCTACCCATATAGTTGGGGTTGACACTGTATTCGTCTATGGAGTCGTGGCTCCATGCCGCACCGTTGCGAAGGCGCTCAATATCTGTTTTTCCATGGTGGCCGCGGGCTCTACGTCCGAGGTCGGCATTGAGGAAGAGATTGTATTTCTCTGTGGCATAGTTGAGACTCACATTGCCCATCACCGTGGGGATGAACTGATCCATCTCTTCGGGAATCAGGAATGGTAACGGGGCACCGGCATTGAGGCTAGCCACACCGTTGAGTCCCAAAGCACCGACGCTACGGTCCTTGAGTTTGATGTTGATGATGCCGCTCATGCCCTCAGGGTCATACTTGGCCGAGGGATTGGTGATAACTTCCACATTCTCCACCGTCGAGGCGGGAATCTGCTCCAGCAATGTAGACAAGTCACTAGCCAACAGTTCACTGGGGCGCCCGTTGACAAGCACTTTCACATTGGAGGAGCCACGTAACGTCACATTGCCGTCATTGTCAATAGCCACACTCGGCACCTGCTCCAGCACGTCGGTGGCAGTGCCGCCGCTAGCCACGATATTCCGGTCTACGTTCACCACACGCTTGTCGAGCTGATACTCCATCATGCTACGTTCTGCTGTGATCTCTACGGCATCCATCATGGTGCCCGACATCTTCAGTGGCACTTTGCCCACATTCACGTCCTTGTGGCGGTCGTTGAGAGTCACAGGGTCGCCATAGAACCAGGTGTCATAGCCGATGAAGGTGACACGCAGCAAGTAGCGTCCGTAGGGAGCTGTCAGCGAGAACGATCCGTTGCTTTCAGTCACGGTGCCGTTCACCAAGGTCGAATCCGATGCTCGCAACAGCGCCACGTTGGCATACTCAATGTTCTCGCCCGTACGTCTGTCCACCACTCGTCCTCGCACCCCAGCATTCTGTGCACAAAGCGAATTGGAAATTGAAAATTGGAAATTGAAAATCAATACGGCCACAACAAAGGCCTTAATACCTTTCATCTATCTTACTATTGACATTATTACCTCTACTGCCTTCCTCTTTCCTTATGCTTTCGGTTGGCGGACAAAATGCGGCATCTCGAACGGAATTTCTATCGAGTATTCTATCAAACCGCCAAAGGCGCCGTCCTCCTTCCACCAAGGGGTCTGGTAGATGAGCTTCTTCACCTTCGAGCCGTCGGCGAGGGTCTTCTCGATGGTGTAAGCATTGAGCTGCTGGTGTTCGAGGAGTCCTTTGAGCTTGGTCTTGGCGGGTTCGGGGTGGCAATCCATCAGGTTGTTGCCTATAATCTTGTGGCCGTGGCTGTTCACGTCGGCCGAATGCTGGTTCATGTCCAGCACATTGCCCTCGGCGTCGCACACCGTGATGGCAATATTCGGTAATCCTTCAAAATATTGGTCCATAAAAGTCGTTTTATGAGACAAAAATAAAGGTTAATGGCTAAAGTGCTTGCGTCAGCCTCTTTAACCATTAACCTTTAACCATTAATCATTTTTTATTTGCACTGCAGAGCGGCCAAGGCGATGCTGTAGAGCTTGGTGTTCATGCTGTCGCCGCGGCTGGTGAGCACGCAGGGGACGCGGGCACCCATCACCATGCAGGCCAGTTCGGCGTGGGCAAACTTGGTGCAAGCCTTGTAGAAGATGTTGCCGGCCTCGATGTTGGGGAACAGTAGGCAGTCGGCGTCACCGGCGACCTCGCTGGTGAGCTTCTTGGTCTGGGCGCTCTCCTTGTCGATGGCGCAGTCGAGGCTCAGAGGACCGTCGACGATGGCTCCGGGGATCTGGCCACGCTGGCTCTGCATGCCAAGCCAAGCGGCTTCAGCGCAGGCAGGCATGCCGATAGAGACCTGCTCGGTGGCGGCGAGGACAGCCACTTTGGGTTTGGGGTTCTCGAGGCTCTTCGACACCTGGATGAGGAAGTTCATGATGGCGGTCTTCTGCTTGAAGTCGGGAGCGGGGATGATAGCCATATCACTGCAGACGAGCAGTTTGTGGTAGGCAGGAACTTCCATGACGGCCATGTGGGTCAGCATGTCGTTCTTCTTGCCGGGCATGAGGCCACACTCCTTGTTCAGGATGGCACGCATATACTTGTCGGTCGAGAGCAGGCCTTTCATCAAGAAGTCGGCCTTGCCTTCATTGATCAAAGCCACGGCTTTGGCACCAGCCTTGTTGTCGTTGGCCTCCTGGATCATCTCAAACTTGTTGGGATCGATACCCTCTTCGGCGCAGACTTTCTTCATGGTCTCGATGTCGCCCACGAGGGTGGCCTCGACAATACCGCGGTCGATAGCAGCGCTCACAGCACCGATGGTGTGACTGTCGTTGGCGTAGGCCACGGCCAATTTCTTTTTACCTTTCGATTTGACCAGCTCAAGCAGGTCGTCAAGTTTCGTAATCATCTTATTAATAATTTTTTAATTGTTAGTTAATCAATATTTGAATCTGCAAATATACAGATATTTCTCGAAACTGACAAAAGAGACCTAAAAAAATTTATTATATAAAACACTTATCTTTATAAAACAAAAAAATATTTTGCCAGAAACAAAATAATTCGTATCTTTGCAGCGGAATGAGAGAGGTCGAGAACCTCTCTTTTTATTAGTATGATAGAGAAAATCAAGATATTAGAACTAGTGAACGGTGCCTTGGAGGGCAGCGATAAGTTCCTCGTGAACATGAAAATCACGCCCGACAACCGTATTTTTGTCGACATCGACGGCGACAACGGAGTCAATATCGACGACTGCATAGCGCTCTCCCGCGCCATCGAGAGCCAACTCGACCGCGACGCCGAGGATTTCGAGCTCAACGTCTCCTCCGCCGGCGCCGACCAGCCGCTGAAGCTCACGCGCCAGTACCGCAAGAATGTGGGACGCGACCTCGAGGTGGTGACCCTCGACGGCGAACGTGCCGAAGGCACCCTCGAAGATGCTTCCGACGACGGCATCGTCATCCGCACCCACGGCACCAAGAAAGAGCCTTCCGAGACGCTCCGATTCGCTTACCGTGACATCAAAAGCGCCAAGGTGATGATCAAATTCTAGCCGTATTATTCAGAAAAAAAGAAAATAACAATATAAAACAATGAAAACCTTAGACTTGAGTGGTTCCTTCCAGGAATTCAAGGAATTTAAGAACATCGACCGCGAGACCCTGATGCGCATCCTCGAAGAGGTGTTCCGCACTGCCCTGGCCAAACGCTACGGCTCCGAGGAGAACTTCGACATCATCGTCAACATCGACAAGGGTGACCTCGAAATCTTCCGCAACCGCATGATTGTGGAAGACGGCAATGTACAGGACCCCAGCCGCGAAATCGCCCTGAGCGACGCACAGAAAATCGAGTCAGACTTCGAAGTTGGAGAAGAATGCTCCGAGCCTATCCTCATGAGCGAGTTCGGCCGCCGCGAAATCCTCTCCATCCGCCAGAACCTGGTAAGCAAAATCCAGGACTATGAGAAGAGCCTCATCTTCCAGAAATACAAGGAGAAAGTGGGCGAAATCATCGTCGGCGAAGTCTACCAGCCCTGGAATAAAGAAGTGCTCATCCTCGACGACGAAAAAATCGAACTCGTCCTCCCCAAGAGCGAGCAGATTCCCGCCGACCACTTCCGCAAAGGCGACACCGTCCGCGCCGTGGTCCTCAAGGTGGAGATGAAGAACAACAACCCCATCATCGTCCTCAGCCGTACCAGCCCCATCTTCCTTGAACGCCTCCTCGAAGCCGAGGTGCCGGAAATCTACGACGGCCTCATCACCATCCGCAACATCGTCCGTCAGCCCGGCGAACGCGCCAAGGTAGCCGTGGAGAGCTACGACGACCGCATCGACCCCGTGGGTTCCTGCGTCGGCGTCAAGGGCGGCCGCATCCATGGCATCGTCCGCGAGCTCCGCAACGAAAACATCGACGTCATCAACTACACCAGCCGCACCGACCTCATGATTCGCCGAGCCCTCAGCCCCGCCGAAATCACCAAAATCGTCCTCAACGACGAATCCAAAACCGCCGAAGTATTCATGGAACCCGACCAGGTTTCACTAGCCATCGGCAAAGGCGGCCACAACATCAAACTCGCCAGCAAACTCTGCGGCTACGAAATTGAAGTTTACCGCAACAGCGACGAAGACCTCGACGACGTCGACCTCAAGGAATTCGCCGACGAGATTGACCAGTGGATCATCGACGAGCTCATAAAGATTGGCTGCGACACCGCCAAGAGCGTCCTCGCGCTGCCCAAGGAAGAGCTCATCAGCCGCACCGACCTCGAGGAGGAGACCATCGACCACGTCATCGAAGTCCTCCAGGCCGAATTCGAGGATTGAGAAGAGCGAGTGTCCTGAAGACACGGTAAACGTTCTCAAATCTCAAATTTCATTTTACAATTAAAAAAGGAGTGTACATGTCAGAAGAACCGAAAAACATCAGACTCAACAAAGCCGCCAAGGAGTTCAACGTCGGCATCCCCAACCTGGTGGAATACCTCGCAAAGAAAGGCCACCAAGTGGACGCTAATCCCAATGCCCGCATCACCCCTGAGCAGTATGCTTTGTTAGCCACCGCTTTCCAGTCGGAGCGCGTGGTGAAAGAAAACGCCGACCGCATCGAGATCAGCACCAACAGCAGCATGGTCATCGAAGCCACTAACAACGCTACCAGCGAAAACCGCGAATTTGGCGACGAAGTCATCATCAAGAACTTCAACACTCCTAAAGCCAAAACGACCGCCAAACCGGAAGCAGAGGATGCCGACGAACCGGATCAGAAGCCCGAAGCCAGCGCCGAAACCCCGGTGCCCGAACCGGAAACGGAGCCCGAGGTGGAACCGCAGCCCAAATTCGAGACCAAGGTGATCCGCACCTCCGTGGCTGGCGTCAAAGAGGGCAAAAACGCCTTCGATGCCGAAGTGCGCATTGTCGACAAGATCGACCTCTCCTCCATCAACACCAAGGTGCGCCCTGCCAAGCAGACCAAGGCCGAGAAAGAGGAACGCCAGGCCAAGAAAAAGAAAGAGAGCGCCAAAGCAGCCAAACCGGAACCGACCGAAAAACCCAAAGTGGAAGCGGCAGCTCCGGAAGTGGCAGCTCCCGTGACTCCCGAACCGGAACCGACGCCGGCACCTGCACCGGAGAAGGCCCCCGAGAAAGAGATCGAATTCATCGAAACCCAATACCAGAAACTGGAAGGTCCGAAGGTGGTCACCAAAATCGACCTCACCCAGTTCGAATCCAAACCCAAAGGCCGCGAGGATGAAAAGCGCAAGAAACGCAAACGCATCAAGAAAGACGGCGTGAAGGTGGACGAAAAGAGCATCGCCAACGAAAAACAGTCGGGCGACAACAAGAACAACAAGCCGGCCAAGGACAAGAAGAGCGAGAAGAAAGAGCGCAAGGCCAAGGCCGCAGAAAAGAAGAAACCGGAAGTTGACGACGCCGAAATCGAAAAGCAAATCAAGGAGACCCTGGCCCGTTTGAGCCCCATGGGCAAATCGAAGACCTCCAAGCACAACCGCGAGAAACGTCAGAAGGTCCACCAACAGATTGAGGAGGAGCAGATGCGCGAAATGGAGAATCAGAAGACGCTCCAAGTCACCGAATTTGTCACCGCCAACGAATTGGCGACGATGATGAACGTGCCCGTCACGCAGATTATCTCGACCTGTATGGCCGTCGGCATCTTTGTCAGCATCAACCAGCGTCTGGACGCCGAAACCATCCGTCTGATTGCCGACGAATTCGGTTTCGACATCAATTTTGCCAGCGCCGATGTTGTCGACACCCTCCAAAAAATTGAAGAAGAGGACAAACCTGAAGACCTCGTCACCCGCAACCCCATCGTCACCGTCATGGGCCATGTGGACCACGGTAAGACATCGCTGCTTGACTATATCCGCAAAACCAATGTCATCGCAGGTGAGGCGGGCGGCATCACCCAGCACATCGGTGCCTATGAGGTGACCACCGCCGAAGGACGCAAGATAACCTTCCTCGACACCCCTGGCCACGAGGCTTTCACCGCCATGCGTGCCCGCGGTGCCAAGATGACCGATATTGCCATCATCGTCATCGCTGCCGACGACAAGATCATGCCCCAGACCGTTGAGGCCATCAACCACGCTCAGGCTGCCGGCGTCCCTATCGTATTCGCCATCAACAAGATTGACAAACCCGGTGCCGACCCCGACCGCATCAAGACCGAATTGGCCAACATGAACCTGCTGGTCGAAGAATGGGGCGGCAAATACCAGAGTCAGGACATCTCCGCCAAGAAAGGTATCAATGTCGACGAACTGCTAGAGAAAGTCATCCTGCAGGCCGACATCATGGAGCTGAAAGGCAACCCCAACAAGCGTGCCAAGGGTACCGTCATCGAGAGCTCGCTGGACAAAGGCCGCGGCTATGTGGCCAAAATCCTTGTCGAAGACGGCACCATCCGCAAGGGCGACCCCGTGGTGGCTGGCGCCATCAGTGGCCGTGTGCGCGCCATGTACAACGAACGTAACCAAGAGGTGATGTCGGCTGGTCCCTCGCAGCCTGTGCTGCTGCTCGGCCTGACAGGCGCCTGCCAGGCTGGTGACACCTTCAACGTCACCGAAAACGAGAAAGAGGCCAAGGACATCGCCAACCGCCGCACCCAGCTGCAACGCGAACTGGGACTGCGCACCCAGACCCACATGACGCTGGCCGAAATCGGCCGCCGTATAGCGCTGGGCAATTTCAAGGAACTGAACATCATCGTGAAGGGCGATGTGGACGGCTCGGTGGAAGCACTCTCCGATTCGCTGCTGAAACTCTCCACCGACGAGGTCCAAGTCAACGTCATCCACAAAGCCGTGGGTCAGATCACCGAGAACGACGTGCTTTTGGCCGAATCGTCGGATGCCATCATCATCGGCTTCCAAGTGCGCCCGTCGGTGGGTGCCCGCAAGATGGCCGAGACCGAACATATCGACATCCGCATCTACTCCATCATCTACGACGCCATCAACGAGTTGAAGGACGCTATCGAAGGCATGCTCTCGCCCGAAAAGCAGGAGAAGATCACCGCCAACCTCGAAATCAAGGAGACCTTCAAGATATCGAAAGTGGGCACCATTGCAGGTTGCATCTGTCTCGACGGCAAAATCAACCGCCAGAGCAATGTGCGTATCATCCGCGACGGTATCGTGGTCTACACCGGAAAACTGGCCTCGCTCAAACGTTTCAAAGACGACGTGAAGGAAGTGGTCAGCGGTCAGGACTGCGGTCTGAACATTGAGAATTTCAACGACATCAAGGTGGGAGACATTGTCGAAGCCTACGAGGTGATTGAAATCAAACGCAAACTCTAATCGCGTCGGCAACGACGCGCCATGCCCCCTTAGTTCAACGGATAGAACGGAAGTTTCCTAAACTTTAAATGAGGGTTCGATTCCCCCAGGGGGTACAAAGAGCGGTTTTTTAGCCGCTCTCTTTTTATCAACCACAAAACGTTTTTGCTTCCCATCGCATTGCTGTTTCCTAAACTTTAAATGAGGGTTGTCGGCCGAGCCGACGGCACACCACGATTCCCCCAGGGGGTACAAAGAGCGGTTTTTTAGCCGCTCTTTTTTTATCAACCACAAAACGTTTTTGCTTCCCATCGCATTGCTGTTTCCTAAACTTTAAATGAGGGTTGTCGGCCGAGCCGACGGCATACCACGATTCCCCCAGGGGGTACAAAGAGCGGTTTTTTAGCCGCTCTTTTTTTGCATCTCGTCGAAAAACACTTTCAAAAACATATCTAAAACTGCTCGGAACAGAGGTCAAGGCGACGACGATAAGCACTTTACTGCAAATAGAGCGACAACCTATATTCATATTTTCCAATTATTTAAAGAAAAATATCAAAATAAATTTTGTCAATTCGCCAAAAAGTAGTACTTTTGCAAATCTTTTCAAAGATAACACGGTGGGCGTAGTTCAGCTGGTTAGAGCGCCAGATTGTGGATCTGGAGGTCGTGGGTTCGAGCCCCACCTCCCACCCTGGGAAGCACTTCCAACACAAAGGTTGAAAGTGCTTTTGTTTTATATATACAATGCAAGACTGTCAATAAAACACGATGGAAAACAACAAGAAACGTCTGCTCTCCGGGCTGCAGCCCAGTGGCGAGCTAACCATAGGCAACTATTGCGGCGGCATCCGCCAGTTCCTCGAGTACCAAAAAGAATACGACTCGTTCCTGTTCATCCCCGACATGCACACCATCACGGTGCCCCAGGGCGACCCGCGACTGATACAGGAGCGCATACGTCGCTTCGCCAACCTCTATCTGGCATGTGGTCTGGACCCCAACAACTGCACCTTCTACATCCAGTCGGAAGTGCCTGCCACCAACCGTCTGGCATGGATTCTGGAGTGCAACACCTATATGGGCGAACTGAGCCGCATGACCCAATTCAAGACCAAGAGCGAAAAGCAAACCAATGTGGGATGCGGACTCTTCACCTATCCGGTGCTTATGGCGGCCGACATCATCCTGTACGACAGCAATGTGGTGCCGGTGGGCGCCGACCAGAAACAGCATGTGGAACTGGCCCGCGACATTGCCGAACGTATGAACCACAAGTATGGTGACCTCTTTGTCGTTCCCGAACCGATCATCCCCAAAGTCGGCGCCAAAATCAAGGACTTGCAGGACCCCACCAAGAAGATGAGCAAATCGGCCGAAGACACCTCTGGCATCATCTTCCTGCTGGACAGCGAATCGACCATCAAGAAGAAAGTGAACCGCGCCGTGACAGACAACGACGCTTACGTCGCTTTCGACGAAGAGAAGAAACCGGGCATCTCCAACCTCATCACCCTCTATTCGGCCCTAAGCGGCACACCGCTGCAGGAGGCCATCGACCACTTCACCGGCATGGAACGCTACGGCGACTTCAAGAAAGAGGTGTTGGAGGTTATCTACGAGACCTTGCGACCCGTGCAGGCCGAATACGAGCGGCTGTCACAGAGCGACTATGTCGACGAGGTGCTGGACAAAGGCCGCGACCGCGCCAACGAGATCGCCGACAAGAAATACGACCAAGTGCGTCGCGCCGTAGGATTCGGACGCTAACAACTCCCCCACGGCGACACAGAACCGCCAAACAAAAGTGCCGGACCGACAGTTGTCAGTCCGGCACTTTGCGTATGCGGCCTATGGCTATCATTTGTTGGTGGAGACCACCAGGTAGTCGGTGTAGCGCCAGAAGGCGTTGACATCCTTGATGGTGAGGAAAGCTACCGTCTTGGCGTCGTTCTCATCCATCACCAGCTCGTAGGAGCCTTCGGGATGTTTGGAGATGACCTGCGCCTTGCGCTGGTTGATGGCAATGGTGGTCACCTTGGTACGGTCAATGGTCTTAAACTTGCTGACGTCCATATCGGCCGATGTGTTCTGCTTTTTGCCGATGCCGATAAAGCCACCGCTCTTGTTCACAATGCCCATATTCTTCAATTCCTTGTAGTTGCCCACAATATAGTATGCCTTGTTGGCCTCTTGGGCCTGATAGTCGATGTAGTCATCTTTCTCCTTGTTGGATTGGGTAAGCTCGTCAACATTCTTGGAGAGAGTGGCAATAGTCTGTTTGCTGATAGAGAGCTGGTTCATCAGGTTATTGATATCCTCTTCCTGTGTTGCGATACGATTGTTGAGGGTTTCGATAAACTCCTGCAGACGGCTGTTCTCTTTGCCCAGATTGGCTATCTTGGCATTGAGGGCGGAGATTTTCTCCTTGTTCTTCTGCAGCATGCCTTCAATCACAGCCAACTGGTCGGTAATCTGACCCTTGACACGGGTGTTCATTTCCGGATTGTTCTGCTTGAGAGCGTTCACTTGGCTGTAACGGGCCGAGATGTCAGAAAGGTTGGTTTCAATCTCGTTCAGCACCTCGAAGAGCGCATCGATTTCATTATCTTTGGAATCGACAATGGCTTGCAACGAATCGACTTTCTTCTGGGCGATAGCCAGCTGGGGGTCCTCACCCTTGCACGAAGCGAAGAGCATGGGTAGGACGGCGAGTCCGATGATGAGGAATTTTTTCATGATATTACAATGTTTTAAAGGAATCTACGTTAGAAAGCTATTGACCAATTAACGACAATCCACCCGAATTATTGTTATGCAAGAAAAAATAATAGCCGACAATCCCCTACTGACTGTGTGGGACACGCCCCACCAAACTCCCCCTTTCTCACGCATTGCCGATGCCCACTACGCACCCGCCATCAAAGAAGGCATACGGATGGCCGAAGCCAACATCGACGCCATCGCCCGCCAATCGGAACCGCCGACATTCGAAAACACGATCGTGGCTCTCGAAAAGGCCGCTGAAAGTTTGGACCGCAGCACCGCGCTGCTGTTAAACCTCAACGAATGCTGCACCAACCAGCAACTTCAACAGACCGTGCTGGAGATCATGCCCGAATTGACACAATACGAGAACCGCATCTGGATGGACCGGCGCCTCTTTGCCCGCGTGGAAACCATCTACCAAAGCCGTAACAGCATCCCCTTCGACAGCGAACAGACCCAACTGCTTGAGAAATATTACCAACACTTTATCCGCAATGGTGTCAACCTCGACGCCGAAAAGAAACAACGCTTTGCCACATGCACCGAGGAATTGGCCACCCTGACCGAGACCTTCAACCAGAATGCCCTGCACGACACCAACGACTTCACGCTCCACCTCACCGACTCCGCCGATTTGGAGGGCCTTCCCGACGGCATCTGCCATGAAGCTCACGACGAGGCGCTACGGCGCGGACTGGAGGGATGGGTCTTCACCCTTCACGCTCCCTCCTACCGCCCGTTCCTGACCTATGCCGCCAATCGCAAGTTGCGCGAGCGTATGTGGCGCGCCTACAACAGCCGAGGCAATCGCGGAAGCGAGACCGACAACAAAAGCATCATTGCACGTATCGTCGCGCTACGCCTGGAGATAGCACAGCTGCTGGGCTACGACGACTACGCCTCCTACTCGCTCTGCCGCACTATGGCACAAGACGCCCCTACCGTCAACAAATTCCTCGACGACCTGCTGCAGGCATCGTTGCCCTTTGCCCGTCAAGACCTTGAAGAGGTGCAGCAGTTTGCCCGTCAACATGGCGCCGACTACACGCTGCAGAACTGGGATTTCAGCTACTGGAGCGAGCGGTTGAAACAGCAACGGTACGATTTCGACAGCGAAGCCCTACGCCCCTACTTCAAACTCGACAATGTACGCCAAGGCATCTTCGACCTCTACGGACGTCTCTATGGAGTGTCATTCGTCGAACGGAACGATGTGGAAGTCTACCACAACGACGTCAAGGTTTTCGAAGTCCGCGACGGCGAACGGCTGATGGGCTTGCTCTACCTCGACATGTTCCCCCGCGAAAGCAAACGTAGCGGTGCCTGGATGACCGAATTCCGCGGCCAATCGTTTATCGGCGACGAAGAGGTGCGACCGCTGATACAGGTAGTCTGCAATTTCACCAAGTCCAGCGCCGACCGTCCGTCGCTGCTCACCTTCGACGAGATGGAGACCTTCATGCACGAGATGGGCCACGCCATGCACGGCATGCTGAGCGATGTGCGCTATCCTTCGGTCAGCGGCACCAATGTGCGCCACGACTTTGTGGAGATGCCGTCGCAAGTGATGGAGAACTGGTGCTACGAACCCGAATTCCTCAACACCTTCGCCTTCCACTACCAAACAGGAGAACCAATACCCACCGAATATATCGACAAAATACGTCGTGCCGAGCGTTATCTGGCAGGATGGCTCTGCGTGCGCCAACTCAATTTCGGAAGGGTGGATATGGCCTACCATACTATCAGACAACCGCTGCCTGCTGGAGCCGACATCGAGCGTTTCGAGCACAACAGTATGGTGGAGCTGCTGCCCACCGTAGAAGGTTGTTGTTCCAGCACCTCGTTCACCCACATTTTCTGTGGCGGTTATGCCGCCGGCTACTATGGTTACAAATGGGCGGAAGTACTCGATGCCGACATTTTCTCCCGCTTCAAGGAAAGCGGCATATTCGACCGCGACACCGCTACTGCATTCCGTCGCGAGATCCTCTCACGCGGAGGAAGTGAACACCCAGCGGTGCTGTTCCGCAACTTCATGGGACGCGACCCCGACAACGACGCATTGCTGCGACGCTGCGGGTTCACGGCATAGAGGCTCTTAGGTCGGCAGCAAGTTCTTCGAACCTGAAAAAACGGTGACCACAGTTGTCTTTCCAGACCACTTGGGCGTGATGAGGGAAGAGCTGGAGGAGCGGCCTGTGGTCGCCGAGCAGTTCGTCGTCGGTGCTCAAAGCGAAATGGAGTGGTGTGGACTCCGGCCAATGCCCTTCCTGATTGCGCCGCACCTGCCGACGGAAGACCTCGTCATCAAAGTGCTGATAGCAGTCCAACAACCTTTTACCCTCGTCGGTGGGTTGTTCCGTTCCCTCTTTCAGAATGACACGATGGATGGTTTGGGCCACATCATGGGCAGGATTGACGGTCCACACGGGCCCCTGGAAAAATGCCGTGGCGCAGAGCGACTGGTAGCCTCCGAAACTGCTGCCCACAATCATGGAGACATGTTCCTGGTCCACAACGTCGTGTATCTGTTGCTGAATCTCGAAAGGGGTAATATGGTCATAGTCGAACGTAGGCGAAACGACACGGCAATCCGGCAACATCGTGCGCAGCAGCTGCCCTTTGATGGCATTGCCGTTAGAGCCATAGCCGTGGATATATAAGATGGTCTGCATGGGCTTTTTTCGTTTTTCCAAACAGAAACGCGCTGTAACATGATATATTGCGTTGTACGTCACAATAAAAAGCGCCCTCATCTCATTACAACATAAAAAAATGTCATGAAAAACTGACGACGTGCACGTCAGAGCCTGGAAAGTTTAATAGTGCCCATATCGCCTTCAAGGCTGTAGCGGAAGAAATGGACGGAGTCGAAATCCATATTGAACGGCATTTCGGGAATGCTGGTATTCAGATAGGGGCGGTAATCGATCTGCTGGTATTCGCGGTCGCGGTCGGGCAAGTTCTTGGTGTCAATACCCTGAGGATTTGAATATTTGACATTTCGGCGGTCGAACTTCTCGCGGCTCATGCCGGGAGCGGAGATCTCAAAGTGGACGTTGTAATCATTGCTATAGAGCGTGAAGCAGCCATTGTTGTCGGTGTAGGTATTCATCCCCACCGACCAGTCGTCGTTCCAACCGCGGACAACGGCCCCCTCGACGGGCTTGCCGGTAGCCTTGTCGACGATGCGTCCCGTCAGGCGGATATTGCTGTAGGCAAGCATATTGTAGTAGTTGACAGGCACCCAATCGTCATCAAGTTTTGAATCGTAGCAGAAAAGCGAAGAAGTATAAACCTTTGCTGCCGGTTTTGCATTGCCTGTCGAGTCGCGAAGTCCCGTATACTTGGCCTCAAAATTCACCCCGTCTGGATGGTCCTGAAATTCCCACCATCCAAATCCTATGGCACCCAACACGTGAGCATAGACATCCATATCGTGAAGGAACTGCTCCTGCCACTCCCACGGCACCGAGTCGTTGTCGGCCGGTAGGCCTGTCTCGCCCACCATCCACGGTTTGCCGCAATAGCGGCTGTACCACAGCATCTCAGAGTAGACGCGCAAGGGGTGGTAGGTGTGCATCTCGACGAAGTCTGTAGGCAGCATCGAGGGGTCCCATTCGAAGACCTCGATGGGCTCGGCGGTGGCTATGGTGAAAAGCTGGTGCGGCGCGTAGGTGCGCACCCAGTGTCGCCATTCGCTCGCAAGGCGGACGGCATCCATCTTGTCGCGCTCGGGTTCGGGGTCGAAATAGAGCGGCTCGTTGAAGAAATCGTATGCCCACAGTGCCGGCAGGTCGGCCAGGTGGCGCAGCAGGCCTTTGGTGTAGCTCTGCCAGTAGGGTTCGAAGGGCGTCTTGATAAGCAGCATCACTTTCAGCCCTGCACTGTCGGCCTTCTGGATGACCCGCCGCGTGGCTCGGAACATCGCAGCGCTGTCCATGTCGCCATCAAGCACATCAAGACATAGACGGACAGCGTTGAAATCCCAAGCGGCGATGGTGTCGAAATGAGTCCGGATGGAGTTGCCGTGATAGTAGTCGGCAGGCACCACCTCGAGCGAGTCGCCCACCTGACGGATGAAGGCCTTATAGTTAAGCATCTTGGGAAACCACTTTTCCCCATTGAGGACAAATACGTCATCCTGCAAACCCACGTAGCCTTCGGTAATGGGGGGCAACGTGTCGTGGTACATCACGTCATTGTCCGAATGGTTGCATGCAACCATCAGAGAAACCGTCAGAACAATATAGCATACGCTTTTTCTTACCATATATTGTAATCAACTTCAATCATATCACTCACATAAATGGAATCCGGAGCAATTGCACCACCCTCGACACGCACTTTTGTCACCTTGCGATGCTTATTGTCCGACCCCACCGTCACTCTATGCCACCGGTCTCCGTCTTTGTAGAACAGGTTGAAATGCTTGACGGGCGACAAATAGAAACAGTCGGCGCCGGTGCTGTCGGCAACTGTTACCAGCAGCCCGTTACCTTTCTGCACCTCGCTGGCGCCCAACAGATAGCAGGGCGCTGAGGGGAATTCTGCACGTCGCTGTTCCAATGCTGCCGAATCGATCGCGTAGTGGAACTTGCGGCCCGCGCGGAGGGCGATGTAGTTCTCGACATCGATGGTGCCTTCACAGATGGAATAGGCGGTGCGCGACGTGGTATGCAACGCCTCGGTATAAAGCAGCGCATCGTCGGGCAAGGTGTCGAAGTAACCTTCACGAGCCATCTCGTCGATGACCACAAACCGGTTCTGGCTACGCTGCCATTCGCGGGACAGATGCTCATTGGCGGTACCGATGATGATGGCGAAAAAGAAAATCAGAAAAGCCCAGAAACCACGCAGCAACCTGATGCCCCGTTGGTTGGAGACCATTTTCAACGTCAATACCACGAAGACTGCCATGGCAAGGGCGACACCAAAATAGGAATAGAACGAGGTGACATAAGCCCTAAGCCAACCGGACCATTCTTGGTATTTGGGCGTCACCGCAACCAGCATATTGGCACTGAAAGCGAAGAGCATCGCCCCCGCCAGCACAGCCAGCAGCTTACGCCAAGCGTATTGCCGCACATCCAGACGGCGGCACAGCAACACAAAGAGGAGGCATTGCAACAACGCATTGACAATGACGATAGCCGAAGCATGGGTCATCAGATAGAAGGGATTGCTGCGCAGCCCTCCCAGCAATAGCGAGTTGTCGGCAATCAAGCCCCTGCCATGGAAATAGGTCTGCCCTGGCAGGGCAATCAATGTAAGACGTATCACGAGGCGAAAGAACTTGCTCAAGCTAAAGCCGTCACCGTCTGACAGCTGCGCCCCACCATAGAGGGCGGCCTCGGGCATCGTCGATACAAGCCAATGTCGGTAGCCTACGTAAAGGGCGACATAGACAACGGCAGAGAGCACCATGGGGGCCAGCTCACGCCAGAAGGTGGCTGAACGCCACAAGTGGGTTATTCCGTCGCGCCGCCAGTGGCGCAAAAAGACATAAAGCGCCACCAGCAGAATGAAGACCACATAGTTCTCGTAAAACAGCGCAGAGACGAAGAACAGCAGACCCGCCCATACCGGATTCCAGCGGCTTCCGCGCTGGTAGTGGTTCACCAAGAGCAGCACGCCACACATAAAAATCAGGAAGCTGAAGGTAAAATAGAAGGGATAGGCCGTCACAGCGACAAAATAATTCAGACGAGTCACGCAAGTGTTGAACACAAGCAGCAAAAGGGTGACAAGGCCCATGGTGCGCGAACGGCATATCCGGTAGACCAAATAGGCGAACATCAGGTAGCACCCCAGCAGCGTCGCATACTGTATCAACTTCGCGACAAGGAAATTGTCGGCAAGATAGGGAACGTAATAGAAGAATTTGGTGATGAGGAAATAGAAGCGGCCCTGTCCTTCGGCATAGGCCCTATGGTCCATCAACCAATACTGCCACGACTGCTGGGCCGTGACAAAATACTGCACATCGTCGCTGGTGGTGAAACCCACCTTGAAGAACGGTAGCAGACTCAGGATGATGGTTGCAACAAAACCAAACAAAAGCCACCAGTCGCCGCTCTCTTGTGAAAAGTCAAATAGCCTGGAGTCTCTGTGTTTCATTGGGTATGGCTGTTTTTAAAGAACAAGCAAGGCCGTAAAGGTCTTGCTTGTTCGTGTGTTTCTAATTTTTTTGGTTAGAATCCGAACACCTCGTCGAGGGTCAGTTTCTTGACTTTTCCATACTTGGCCAGCTTGTTGAAGTCGATCTCGCTTTCCTTGCCAAGAACGAGGTAGAACTTCTTCTGACCTTTGATGTACTGCTT
>JAEEGH010012791.1_pt1 | contig 18745 bp, 19 predicted proteins | sample 9134181 | NCBI WGS metagenome assembly JAEEGH01 (sample SAMN16246544, study PRJNA631951) | gut metagenome | biome: gut microbiome; feature: rumen; material: DP-attached | host: Bos | place: Iran: Karaj | collected 2018-10 | reverse complement strand
GAACGGTTCATTAAAAGCTTTTTCCATTCAGGATAATTTTGGAAAGAATAATTTTGAAAATGATTTTCTTGCAGATTCTTTTTATGAAGATGGAACACTCAAACGGATTATATTAGACTATAACCAGCGTTACGAACAAGGGGATATAGAGCTTCAACCCAAAAATACTTACATCCTTTACGGTAACACCAAATACTATTTTCAGAAATCCGATTCACCCTATGACATTTCCATGATTTATTTTGATCAGAAAGGAAAGCCTGCTTTTTATACAACATTCAAGAGCGATCCCACCTATGGTTATATTCTCTTTGATGAAGATGGATACCCCGTAGAAAATCCCGACAAAAAGAAGTTTGAAAAATAAGGAAGGGAGGTAGAACTGCTTCTTATTCGCTAATCAGCACATTCTTTACAAAAAAAGTTTCATCCGTGTAGGCGGTTGCTCCATTGCCTAACGTTTAAAAATTTAATCTATAAAAGTTCACAAATCTTATCAAGAATTAACTTATCTGCCGGGAGCCACTCAACATCATACAAATTGTCTTTATTCAGCCATCTTGCAGCTTCATGTTCTAAAAGTTTAAGGTCTCCAAAAATTACAGAACATAAAATACAGTGCATAGTTAAATGAAAGCCCGCATAATCATAATCAACAATACCAATAAGCTTCTCCGGTTTTATCTGTGTTTCAAGTTCTTCATTTATTTCACGGACAATACATTGTTCAGGAGTTTCCCCCGGTTCAAGTTTACCTCCCGGGAACTCCCATGCATCTTTATATTCTCCATATCCGCGCTGAGTTGCAAATATTTCTTTTTTATTTGTTTGAGGATTTATCCTTAGGATTATTGCTGCGCTTACGGTTATTGTTTTCATAGAGGCTATTTTATTATATATAGAGGGAAAAAATCTATATTAAAAGGGTTAAGAGTTTTATTCCTGAATATTTTTCATAATGCCGTTCATTGGCACTCTTGAGGTTTATAATTGTATTTTGTAAAACTATAAAAGAAAGAAATTATGGAGGATAACAATTTATGAATGTTTCGAATTTAATTATGTTTTGGGCTACAGTTCTAAGTCCACTTATTGGTGTTATTGCAATAATAGTTGCTCTTGTTATTGCACATCAGTCTTCAAAAGACACAAAAAAACAGATTACAGGTATTTATAAGTTGATGGATGTTTTTGTTGCAGCTCAGAATCCAAGTATGCTGGAAGCTAAAAGACAATATACTTTGCAATTAGAGCAGATTAATCAGCAGATAAAGGAAGCTGAATTAGATTTCAATACCGTACATTATCCTTTTTATGGGCGTGGTCCCAAAATTGATGACATAGAAGCTGAAATGGAAAATCAGGAAAGAGTAGATAAATTAGTTCATTTGAAGAAAATAAAATCAGAATTGGAATCAAAACTAAAGTCTATTGAAGCTTATTTAGAGAAGGTACAGAAATAAATATCACCCTTTAATTTCAAGAGTTGGATCGCTTGATTCTTCAAGCCATTCAATTATCTGAGAAGTGACATTTTCAATCTTTTGCTTGGAGTTTTTGCCTCGAATAGCACATTCCCAAACAGTGCATACACGCCAACATTGTTCCTGGTAGTATTTAAGGTTTTCGATATCACGTTCTTTATTGCGTGTAAACTTCTTTTCCCAGAATGCTGTATTGGATTTTGGGAAAACAAAATATTGGCAATTTTCATGCGCATGCCAAAAGCATCCGTTTATGAAAATTACAGCATAGTATTTGGGGAATATAAGATCTGGTTTTCCAGGATAACGTTTGTCACAGATACGGTAGCGAAAGCCGGCTTTGAAAAGGGCAGAGCGGATTTGTTTTTCCGGCTTTGTATTTTTGGCCCGGATATGAGACATGTTTTTGTGACGGGATTCATGGGTAAGGTTATCCATTGATATTATTTTATCATTTTTAATAATTTTTGTTTATAATTTAAAATGTAATATGAGATTTAATATAAGGACTAGAAAAAATCATGTTTTTTAAAGATTTTATAACAAAAAAATGTGAATTAATGGTATAATAAATATGGAATAAAATTATGAACGCAAATTATAAAAATTTATGGAAAATTCTAATTGATAAAGATTGGAAAAAAACAGATTTAATTGAAAAGGCTGGAATAACGAGTAATATTATTGCTAAGATGGGTAAGGGAGAACTCATTTCAATGGATAGCCTGAAAAAAATATGTAATGCCTTAGAATGTGATATTGGTGATATTGTGACATTTAATGAACTTAATGTAAAAGATGGGGATATAAAATGAAAGTATTGGATTTGTTTTGTGGAGCAGGTGGGCTTTCAAAAGGATTCGAACTTGCTGGATTTGAAGTCATGGGTGGAGTTGATTTCAATCAGTCTGCTATAGATACATATAATCGTAATTTTCCAAAGGCTAAAGGTTATTGTTGTGATTTGATGAATATGTCAAAAGATGATATAAAATCACAATTTGGAGATTTGTCGGATGTTGATGTTATTATAGGCGGACCTCCTTGTCAGGGGTTTTCTTCTGCAAATAGACAACAAAATGAATTAAATGATCCCCGTAATAAGTTGTTTTTTCAATTTTTGAAATTTGTTGAAATGGCAAATCCATTAGCTGTTGTCATTGAAAATGTTAGAGGAATCGTTACAAAAGATAATGGTTATGCAAAAAATCGTATTTATGAACTTTTTGAGGAACGTGGATATTCTGTAAATCATCAGGTTTTAGATGCCTCTGATTATGGTGTTCCACAAAAAAGATTACGAAATTTTTTTGTTATGATAAAGGGTGAGAAGCATAATAAGTTTGATTTTAATTCTTTAATAAAAGTTACTCATAAGTTTACTGTTAAGGAAGCAATAGGGGATATAGATAATTGTTTTCCTGATGTTGATATTAATAATGCATTTTTAAAACAAATGCGAAATTTAGATCATTTAGAAAATCATAATCCTCGTTTTCCAAATAATAAAGTAATTGAAAGAATGAAACATGTTCCGGAAGGAGGAAACTGGAAAGATGTTCCTCCTGAATTATGGGATACTCAGAGAGATAATCGTCATTCTTCTGCATATAAAAGATTGGCATCAAATGAACCTTCTATTACAATCGATACAGGCCATATGAATTATTTTCATCCTTTGTACCATAGAATACCAACAGTTCGTGAAAGTGCAAGACTTCAATCTTTTCCCGATAATTTTATTTTCTTAGGAAATCAGGGTGCACAATATAGGCAGGTTGGAAATGCAGTACCTCCTCTTCTAGCAAAAGCCTTAGCTGAAGCTGTAAAAAAAATAATCGCGGGAGTAGAAAAAAATGAGTAGCAATAGAAATATGATAGATTTGTTTTGTGGAGCCGGAGGTTTTTCGTTAGGATTTGAACTTGCGGGCTTTAACAGTATCTTAGCTATTGATAAATGGCGAGATGCTATTGATACATATAATTATAACCGTAATGAGAAAGTGGGTACTACTACAGATATTTATGATTTTACAGATGAACAGTTAAAACAATTACGAGAAGAAAAAGCCGTATGTGGAATTATTGGAGGTCCTCCATGTCAAGGTTTTAGTATGGTTGGAAAACGAGAACAAGGTGATAAAAGAAATACTCTTTATAAAGAGTATGTACGTTTTGTTAGTGTTATTAGGCCTGCATTTTTTATATTGGAAAATGTAAAAGGTCTTCTTAGTATGGAAGGCGGTAGATATCCGGGAGCTATTACATCTGAGTTTGGACAACTTGGATATAATGTAACATATAAATTACTTCGTGCCTCAGATTATGGAGTTCCTCAGTCACGAGAACGAGTTTTTTTTGTAGGTTTAAGAAATGATTTGTTTGGTAATACTGTTTTTGATTTTGAACGAATCCCAAAAGCAGAAATGGTAGGGACAGAAGCCGCATTAAGTGATTTACCAAGTTTGGATAATGGAGAAGATCAATATACATATAAAACTGTACCTCAGAATGATTTTCAGAAATTTATGAGAAGGAATTCTAACAGATTGGAGAATAATGATATCACAGTTCATACAAAACAAACAATTGATATTATTTCTAGAATTAAAGATGGAGGTAATATTAGGGATTTACCTGAGGAGTTTTATAAGGTTAGAAATTATAATGCAGCATTCAAGAGGATGAATTCAAAATTACCTTCAGGAACTATTGATTGTGGGCATAGAAATTATTTTCATTATAAAGAAAATCGAATCCCAACAGCACGAGAAAGTGCTCGAATTCAATCATTCCCAGATGATTATTTCTTTACAGGAAACAAATCAAGTCAATATACACAAATTGGTAATGCAGTACCAGTTTTGTTATCGAAAAAAATTGCAGAAACTATTCTTGTCTATTTAAAGGAGGTTGAATAATGGCAAAGTTTGGAAATATTGTAAATCATACTCAAGCAAGGTATAAAATTAATTTAGAAGCTTATAAAACCACTCAACAATGTTCGTATAATTTAAATTCTAATTTCGAAAAGTATCTGTTGAATAATAATATTATTACAGAGTTTAATAGGGATGAATCTTCAAACATAAAGATTTATTATAAATTAGTAAGTGGATGGAAAATAAAGCTTTCAGATAATATTTATGCAAGAATTGGCAAAGAATACAAGGATATTGATAACAATCTTATTTTCGTTCATACAGAGGAACCTGATGGTTCATCTTCAAAATTTCAATTTCTTCCAAGCGCAAATAAGGACGGTCCAGAATATTTGTGGGTAGGAGAACTTTATAATAATAATTTTGAAAATGCTGTTTTCACATATGAAGTTCTGGAAGATAAAAAAATTATTTTTTTTGATATTAATTTTTCTTTTATCTTAACAGGAAAACAAGTAATTAATTTTAATGAAAATGATAACATTGATGATTTATCTTCAAATTCTATATCTCATTCACAAATTGCCAATACAATAAATTCGCAAGATAAAGAATTGAAACCAGTTCAAAAAATTTTTTATGGGGTTCCTGGTTCTGGTAAATCTTATGCTATTGATAATTATGAGGGCACATCTGAATTGAGTAAATTAGGTATTATTGATAAAGAAAAACAAACTATAAGAGTAGTTTTTCATCCTGATTATACAAATTCTGATTTTATTGGTCAGGTGTATCCTATCGTAGATACTTTAGATGATGGAGGTGTTGATTATATTTTTAAACCAGGTCCATTTACCAGGATTTTATACAAAGCATTAAAAAATCCAAATGTACCTTATTGTTTAATAATCGAAGAAATTAATAGAGGTAATGCTGCTGCTATTTTTGGAGAATTATTTCAATTATTAGATAGAAATAATAGTGGTTGGAGTTCTTATTCTGTTGATAATGGAGATATTAATTACTATATACGTTCATTAAAAGAATATGGAGATTCTGATTATGGTAAGAAATCCTTTTATGAAGATATTACAAAAATCAATTATTGTGATGAGAATGAACAGATAAAAGTAGATTACCCGTTTAGTTGGTCTACAGGTTTACGCCTTCCTCCAAATCTTTCGTTGTTAGCAACTATGAATACAAGTGATCAAAATGTATTTACTTTAGATAATGCATTTCAAAGACGATGGGATATGGAACTAATTCCAAATATCCTAACCGATAATATTCAACAAAATCTTAGAATTGGTAACACAGAAGTAAAATGGGGTGTTTTTAGGGATGAAATCAATAAGGTTATAATCCATTTAAATGAAGGTTTGACAAGTTCTCAAGATAAACAATTAGGTGGATGGTTTATAAGAGCAACATCCTCAACAGAAATTGATCTTAATACTTTTGCAAATAAAGTATTGAAGTATCTTTGGGATGATGCTCTTAGAATGAATCAGGAAGAAGTTTTTGAAGTATTAACTTTTGAAGAGCTTAAAAACAAATTCTTAGAAAATGGATTTAAAGTATTCAAGATAAATGAAATCAAAAATTTACAGATAAAAGATACATTAAAAGATTCTTCTACAGGACAAACAGCAAATAATATTTCTAATTAGGTTGATATGACAGAAGAAGAATTAAAGTTTTCTGTTTCCGTTGCAAAGGACGGAAAAGATTTTGTGGGTTTAAATATTTCCTCAACAGAATGTAAAGTTGTTTTTCCATTGGGTTTTTCCTTTAATTATGAAATAATTGATATTCCAGAATCTTCAATAAATAAAGATGTTTTGGATTCTTTTCATAAAGATACTCGATTAATGTTAAAAACATTGATTGATTATCATAAAGAAAAGGAAGGAATTGTTTTCACAACGCTTAATGGGAAAAAGACATCTAATTCTTTCCCAATTGACTCAGTTATATATTTAATAAAAAGGTATCTAGTTGAAAGGAATTATTTTAAAGAAAATGAAATTCAATATGAGAAGAGTTTTTCTGGAAAAATTAATTGGTATAGGACAATAAAACAAATAAAACCTATGGTTAATCATAATAGGATTGTTTATTTAGATTTTATTGTAAGAAAAAATAAAATAGATGAAAATGAAATTATTACATTAATTCATAAGTATTGTGTATCCAAAGCTTTTGAGCTTCTTGGTTTTTTATTTTCATCTATAAGGCCTCAAGCAAATGATATACCTTTTTATTTTATTGAGAAAAATAGAAAATATTTTTCTTCAATTCTAATTAAAAAGATTGAGGCAACACATTTAGAAGATAACAAGCTTTTATTTATTCATTTATTAAAATTACTAAAAAATATAAGTTTTTTGGATTCTGTTACAAATTTTACATTTGGGACCACATCTTATCATGTAGTTTGGGAAAAAATGATAGATTCTCTTTTTTGTAATATTCCTGATAAATCAATTTATTTTCCTCATTCTAAATGGATTTATCCTAAGGGATGGAAAGGTCCTGAAATACCATTGGAACCAGATACAATTATGTTGAATAAGAATGATTGTTTTATTTTAGATTCAAAATATTACAATAAGGATTTTCTACCGGAGAGCGGATCTATTGTAAAACAGATTGCATATGGACAATATATAGATAAACATTTTTCACAATTTTTGCATATATATAATGTCTTTATCATTCCTGGAAATATACAAAATGAAGATCTTTTTTCTTATATAGCATACAGTGATTCAGATTGGGTTGATAATCGAAAAGAAAGAGGTGAATATAGTAAGATTATTGCCATAATCATAGATACAAAAACTATAATGGAAAATCATAACAAGTCAGAAAAAATAATATCTATATTTTCTGATTTTATTATTGAGTGCTATAATAAATATGTTAAATCATAAGGTATGGTTTGAATATGAAAGAAATAGATAATGATAGATTTAATTTGCTTGTTAATGAAATAATAAGTTGGAAAACTCGCCCTGAATATAATTGGGCATGGGAAAAAATTGAAGAACGTTTATATCAAATTCCATATCTAAGTGATTTAATGGAAGAAGATAATAAGGCATATTTATATTATAAACCTTTGCTAATTCAAGCTGCAAAAAAAACTATCGAACAAGAAAGTATAATTAAAGGATTAGCTCCTAAAAGAGAAAATTGGTTCTATACTAATCAAATGAAAGATGGTCGCTATTGGCATAAATTTAAAAATAATATGAAGCTTAAGGGCTGGAATGAAGAACGTTTAGCAATTAATGAAAGACAGACATTGGAGATTGTAAATTGTCTCTCAGATCCTTGTAAAACTAAAACGTCTGATGATTCAAGAATAAAAAAGGGTCTTGTTTATGGCAATGTTCAATCTGGAAAAACCGCACATATAGCTTCATTGATATCTATGTATGCTAGTGCTGGTTGTAAGTTATTTATCGTTTTATCAGGAGTTACTAATAATCTTAGACAACAAACTCAAGATCGACTTCGTTCAGATTTAGAAATGGATACTACAGGAAATTATGATTTATTAACATCGGGAACAGATTTAATAGGAAAAAGTTTGCAACAAATACAAGCTAAAATGTTAAAAGATTGTTGTGTTATAGGAATTTTTAAAAAAAATCCAGCTGCTCTTAGACGTCTTTATGATTATCTGAATAATACTAATGATAAAAATTTTTGGAAAGAAAAACAGGTTTTAATAATTGATGATGAATGTGATCAATATTCAATCAATGTCAAGGATATGTCTAAATTAAAAGGTGTTGATGAAGAAACTGGTGAAGAATTTGATCGAAGTACTATTAATAAATTAATTATTAAAATGATGAATATTTTTGATAAATATGCATATGTTGGTTTCACGGCTACACCATTTGCTCCAATGTTAAATGAAGTTCCATCAAAAAACAGTTTATATCCTTCAGATTTTATCTATCCTTTAGCCATGAGTGAAAAGTATTATGGAGCAAAAAAAATCTTTGGAGCCTTTGATGAAGATCCTGATAATCCAATTCCTGTATTAGATGCGATTAATATTGTTGATAAGGATGAATTAAATCCAAAAACAGCAAATTATTCTGAAATGCCAGAAAGTTTAAGAAAAGCAATTTTATATTTTATAATTGCTACAGCTGTAAAATATAAAAGAGGAATAAATAAGCATTCTTCTTTTTTGATAAATGTTGATATGAAAATTTCAACTCACTTAGAGGTTCAGAAAATAGTTAATCAATTAGTAAATGAAATAAAAATAGATAGAGAATCTTTTTTTGATGAAATGAAAAATATTTGGGAAGAAGAAAAGGAAAAAAATTCTTTTGAAACTATAAAAACTCTTTTTAAATATCCTGAGAGTTCTTATAAATATTATACAAAGCCAGATTTTAATTCTTTAAAAGAAGAAATAGATATTGTTATAGATAAGTTATTGGTAATTGTTGATAACAGTGCAATACCAAATTTGTCTCGTTTAAACTATCATGACGAGCAAGAGCAAACAGATGTATATATAGTAATAGGTGGTAATACTTTATCTAGAGGGCTTACTTTAGAAGGTTTGATAGTAAGTTACTTTTATAGGACATCTTCTTTATATGATACTTTATTACAGATGGGCCGATGGTTTGGTTATAGGATTTATTATGAAGATTTAGCTCGTGTTTGGACAACACAGGAAATTGTATTAAAATTCTCAATGTTAGCCCAAGTAGAAGATGAATTGCGAGATGAATTTTCTCAATATGGATTTGATGTTACTCCTGATGATATTGCTCCTAGAGTTAGAACTTTCCCTGGTATGCAAATAACTAGAAAACTTGCAATGCAAAGTGCCAGAATTAATTTGATCAATTATTGTGGATATCGTCCTCAGACCTTATTCTTTCCGAGGAATGATAAATCTTGGCTAAAACATAATCTTGATGTTACAAAAGTGTTTTTAAATAATCTGGATAAACACCCTTCTTATCAAAATAATTTTTATTTATATGAAAATGTTTCAATAAATTCTTTAGAACAATATATTTCAAAGATGAATATTGATGAAAGAAATGCTTCTTTTGATAAAGCTAATATTCTTAAATTTTTACAAAAGGCAAAAGAAAATAATTGTTTACTTAAATGGAATGTAGCAATTGCTTCAACTAAAAATGGTAAACCGCTTAAATTAACAGATACATTGGTTATAAATATGAGCGAGCGTTCAAGACTTGATTTAAAAGCAAGTATAGATGATGAAATATATCTAAAAGTTTTAACACGTCCTGATGATATGTTGGTTGATACTGTTTTATATGATAATCCAAAAGTTAATACATCTATTTCAACTCGATTTATTCTTAGAAAACGATATTTTAAAGAAAAAAATATTGAGGAACCAGGATTATTATTGATATATCCAATTAACAAAGATTCAAAATATCAGGGTAAAGAGAAATCACGATTAGACTTAGAGGCATGTGAACATATAATCGGTCTTACTCTTGTTTTTCCTAGAGAAGAAAGAAAAGAACTTCAGCAATTTATGTCTATTGAATTATCGGAGGATTAATAAATGCCAGAAAAGATGAAGCTTTTTGAGGGTAGTGGTAAAGTGATGCCCGGATATGTAAATGCTGGTGGTGTAATAAGAACGATAAATGCTTCAAATTTAAGTATTGTTGAAGTTTTTTTAAGAGAGGCTGTTCAAAACTCTTTTGATGCTAAATGTGAGAGTTGCTCTGGAATTAATTTTGGTATTAGAGCCTATACCTTTACGGATGATCAATATTCTAATTTTATAGATCTGTTTCAAGTTGAAAATTCAGGGAAACCTACTTTTTATTCTAAATATTTAGCTCCAAAAATAAAAAAAACAATGTTGAATTTGGAAATTACTGATACTAATACAGTCGGATTAACAGGTTATCCGGGGGTAACTTCTAAGAAAGATACAAAACAACATTTTTCAAAATTTGTATATGAAACAGGTAATGATAAAGGTGAAGACTCTAATGCGGGTGGTTCATATGGTTATGGTAAAGCGGCTTTTTATTCATTTTCAAAGTTAAGAACTATATGTGTATATTCAAGAATAAGATCAGATTCATCAGAAAGAAGAGAAACAATTTATCAGTCCCGTTTTATTGTGATTACAACAGATGAAAGAATTACAGATTCTGTAATAGATCGTTGTTGGTGGGGTAGAGAAGAGACCAATATTGATAGTGCCGCAACTTATGCGGCTCCTATACTTAATGAACAAGCAGATAATATTGCTGTTTCAATAGGATTAAAAAAATTCGAAGATAATGAAACAGGGACAAAATTACTCATACTAGATGCTGGGGTAGATCATAGTGATAAAACAGAACAAGAAATAAAAACAATTGATCAAATTTTCATTAATGATTTACCAAGGTATATTGTTCATTGGTATTGGCCAAAAATTGTAACAAAAGAAATAAATTTCTTTTTAGAATACAAAGGAAAACCTATTCCCATTGATGATCCTCATGAAATTTATCCATATTCAGAATTTATTATAGCTTATGAAGATGGGTGTCTTAATTATTCTGATCGAAGAATACAAGAAGCTACAGGATATAAAAGAAGTACTTTTAATAAACCTTCTGCAGAATTAGGTTTTGTGTCAATTAAGAAATCACAAGTTGCTGTTGGCAGAAAATGTGAATATAGAGATTTGTTTAAGGAATTTGAGACCTCAATACCTTCTGTTGCATTTATGAGAGGTATTGGACATATTGTTTTTTATAAGCATTATAATTTTGTCGATCCAAATATTATTAAAGATACTTGTTTCGGAGTTTTTAAAGTAAATGCTACTTCTTGTACTGCAAATGGTACACCCGGTGAAATTGATAGATATTTTAGAGATATTGAAGATCAAACTCATGAAAGATGGGTCCATAAAAAAGAAAAAAAATATAATTTTCTTTCTAGAGTAGAAAGTGATGTTGAAGAAATTATTAAGAAAACAGTTTCTGCGGAAGAATTTGTAGATAAAGCAGTTGCAAATTTGTCCGTTGTTATTCAAAGAACTCTTGGAGCAAAATTAATGTTATCTCCAACTTCATATGGAGGAGCTAAAAAGCCTTTGGTAGGAAATCTTAGTGAAACTTCAATTTCTGAAAAAAAATCATCTTTTAAGCCAACTGGAAGGACATTTGTTTCAATTGATTCAAAAACATCTGAAAAAGTTGTAAGCCTTCAATACAAAGCTTTTATTAAAAAAGGAAACTATTTAAAAATTAATAATATTTTGCCTTTAATTCGTGATGCGGATGGGATTAAAAATGAAACCGATAATTTAATATTTCAAAAAGTGAATTTTGAAAAAAAAGATAGATCAGGGGCGTATTTATTAAGTTTTACAAAATTTCCTCTAAAAATTGTTGATAGTGGAGAATATACAATTTCTATTATATGTAAAAGAAATTGTGCCTTCACCCTTGATATAGAGATGGAGGAAGTCTAATGAGAGATACTGTTTATACTTATGTAACAATTCCTTCAGAGTTTTTATCTTATGAATGGATTATTGATGGTAGGAAAATTCCAAAAAATAGAGAAAAAGATTGGAAAAAAGGCCAATCTATAAATGTTGTTTTATCTTTACACATTGAGAATCTTGATAAATTTGAAACAGATTGTTTTCTTTCTAATTCTGAAATCAGGTTTATCGTATCTTTTATGTCTTATCCTAAAGATAATGGTACAAGTTTACAAGGCTTAATTGGTGCAGTTTATTTTGAAAAGGGGCGAGCAGATTATGAAATTTCTGGCATAATTGATGGTAATGATATTGCTGGTAAATTATTTTTAAAATTTGATGTTGTTCTTTGTAATGAAATCAATACTGATAAAAAAACAGTTTTTGCTACTCAAAAAGGTTCTGTGTTGTTTGAAGATGGTGAAGAATTTCTTTATCTTGAAGGTTCTCAGGCTTTATTTCCTGTAAAAGCAATAGATTTTACGGATCCTCAATTTGGTATCGCAGGGAATGCGTTGTATTATTTATCCCGAACATTTGGTGACATGGACGCAAATTTTAATACTGCTTACACTTTATATTTCAATACAAAAAATAAAATTTACCAACAAATAAATTCTGGTATCCTTGAGCAAGAAATCCCTGATGCTTCATCTCAATATTTATTAAAAGTTATTATGTATGACGTTTATAAAACTATTGTAACAGATGCATTATCAAAAAATAGTTTACTAACAACGGAAAGTTTAACTAAGGAATATGATGACAATTCTGCATTAACAGTAGAAGCTGTGTATTCTAATATATTAAAAGATTTAATAGAAAATATTCTTCATGGTGAAACTGTGGAATCATTAAAAGAAATAATGTCTGAGAATTCTTGGGGAAATGAAGTTAAAAGAAATAAATTATTTACTGCAATACAGGAATATATTTTTAAAGGAGATTTAGATGTCTAAAGAATTATTATTACAAAAAGCTTTTCCTGTAATTGAAGGAATCCCAGAGCAATTATATTTAGAAACTGTAGCAAGAGGTTTTGAAGATTTTTTGCCACAGGAAAAGAATCTTTCTTATATCACTACTTGTGAAAAAGTAAAAAGAGATTCACTTAAGATTTTTCAAAAAGAATTATATAAGGAATTATATCAATTTGGTTATCCAAATAAACAATTAAAAACTAATGATCAAAATAATGCAAAAATCGATAGATGGCTTGGAAAATTTTTATACGAAAAAATGGAGATTTCACCTTCTGTTGCTGCAACTTTAGGAATGTGGCAATTTATAAATTTATTCTTATGCCCATCTGTTGTTTATTGGCGGTGGGGAGATGTAAAAGATAGATTTATTGGAATTAGAAGAAATTATTTTGGAACTCAGTGGTGGAGACATTATTTTTTTACTAAAAAGACTGAAACTTCACGAGAATATATGTTTATGTCTGAAGATGAAATTGTTGCTTTATATGAACGAACAGGCACTCGTGGACTTCCTAATCAAATAGATAATAATATTTTATGGTATAGAAAATTGTGTTCTAAATATAATTTAGAACATCGCCTTACTTCAAGATTATATCGTGAAGTAATAAAAAAATATAATGCAGAATTGGGATATAGAAATTATTTTAGTCTTGAACAGGAAGATTTGTTTGAAATCTATGAGAATGTATTTAAATCTTGTTTAAATATGAAAATTGAAGATTTAGAAGATAAGGTTGTAGAAAATGTTTCTGAAAAAGATTCTTTAGAAAATCAGGAAGTATTATCTAATGTTTTACTAAAGGAAAATAACATATCTGATCTCAAAAAAACAACAATTGATTGTATTAAAGATACTAATTCTGAAAGTAAAACTAATATTCTTTTTTCTAATGATACCATTAATATTTCAGAAAATATATTAAAATCAACTATTGAAATTTCATTTATAGAAGAAGCACGAGAAATAACTAAATTTAAAATTAAACAACTGGGATTCAAGTATTTGAGTTCTCAAAAAAAATGGTGTGCAATAAATTCAGAAAAAACAATAGAGTCATTAAAACAAATATTTAATTTTTAATGCCTACTTAGTAAATATTATTTTACTATTTTTTAATAAAGGAACACTTCGTTCTGTTGATTGGCTTCCGGCTGATCAGTTGATTTTAGATAAGATTGAAGAAATCTTGTAAAATATGTTTTATAACGAAACACAATAATTTGGTACACGTTTTTCTAATATGTACCAAAAATGCAAAATTTGGTACATATTCCTTGTCTTATGTACCAAAGTGGTATATAATTGGGACGTGACTGAATTACAAAAGCTCCCGATTGATTCTTCAAAGACGGAAACAATTAAGATTCTCAAAGCCGAAACCAAAGCTGTAAAAATGCTTGCAGAATTAAAAGGTTGTGCAAATCTTATTCCAAATCAATCTATTCTTATAAATGCTGTTGTACTTCAGGAATCAAAAGACAGTTCAGAAATAGAAAACATAATCACAACAAAAGATGATCTTTATAAGGCTGTATCAGAAACAGTAACTAAGATTGACTCAGCTACAAAAGAAGTTATGTTTTACCGCGAAGCCTTGTATACAGGTTTTAATCAGCTTAAGGAACATGACTTTATTTCTATAAATGACATTGTTCAGATTCAAAAAGTTCTTGTTCAGAATGATGCCGGAATCCGAACTTTGCCTGGAACAAAGCTTGTAAACGATACAACAAATGAAGTCGTTTATACTCCGCCTCAGACAAAAGAAGAAATAGATGAACTGTTAAAGAATCTCACTGAATATCTGAATAATGCTGATGACAGTCTTTCAAAGTTAGCTGTTCTGCATTATCAGTTTGAGAGTATTCATCCTTTTTATGACGGAAATGGAAGAACAGGTCGTATTGTAAATATCCTCTATTTGATTTTAAAGCATTATCTTGATGTCCCGATTTTGTATCTCAGTTCATACATTATTAAAAATAAAAACAGATACTATAAATTCCTGCAAAATGTGCGAAAAGAAGATGCATGGGAAGATTGGATTATTTTTATTCTAAAAGGAATTGAAGAAACTGCTGCCGATACAATCCAGAAAGTGAAAGGTATAAAAATACTATTGGAAGGTTGTGCAGAAAAAGTAAAAGCCGAAGCCCCAAAAATCTATTCAAAAGAATTGATAGAAACTCTTTTTGAAAATCCATATTGCAAAGTTGAGTTTATTGTAAAATCACTCGGAGTAGAACGCAAAGCTGCCTCAAGATATTTGCACCAGCTGGAAGACATTGGAATCTTAAAATGTATAAAGGTTGGCAAGGACAATTTGTTCATAAATATTGGACTCATGGATTTACTGAAGGAATAGAGAATGAATAGTTGATCCCGGGGCGTTGCGGGGTGTCCCTGCTAGAAAGGGTAGGGCGCAACGCAGTGCGGCCGAGGGGAAGTCCTTCCCCTCCTTATCTTTCTATCATCCCTGTGTTATAATAAAGAATCAAAAATTAGGAGAATCAACCATGCCAATGATCGAAGCCAAGGTAACCATGCAGTTACCTGCAGAAAAAAGAGGTGTATTAAAAACTGAATTTGGTAAAGCTATAAGCATTATGGGAAAGCCAGAGTCTTATCTGATGATTAATCTGGTGGACGGACAGGATTTGTACTTTGGCGGAAACAAGCTTGAAAAAGGAGCTTATGTAGAAGTAAAAGTTCTTGGCAGCATAGACAGCGGTGCCAGCGACAAAATGACGGCCAAGCTGTGTGAGATTCTTCAGAATGAACTTGAAATCCCGGGAAACGCGGTTTATGTTTCTTACTGGGGCACGTCCAACTGGGGCTGGAACGGCGGGAACTTTTAACAAAATAAAATAACTTACTTAATCTCTCTTCTAAAGAAAATATATAAAACTATTTGATTCTTCTTTTTGACAATAATCACATATTATATTATACTTAGTATATAATGTGGAGGTTATTATGGCTTTAACTGATTTGGGTAGAAATGTTAGAAGGTATATGAAACTTCAAAAGCTTTCTATTCCTCAATTGGCAGAAAAAAGCGGATTGGGAACAGCTACTCTTTCTAATATTCTTAATGAAAAGGCATCTCCAAATTCTTCGACATTAATAAAAATTTCAACAGCACTTGGAGTTTCTTTTCCTGAACTACTGGCTGAAATTCCAAAGTTAAAAACATTACGATTCAGAACTAATACAAAGCTTACAGCAAGAGAAATAGCAGAAAGAGATCAGTTGGAAATAGATTCTGCTATATGGCTTAAGAATTATGTTTCTCTTGAAGAATTAACAGGAAAGGAATCAAATTACAAACTCAATAAAGTTGTTGCTAAAGATCCGAATGAAGCAGCCAAAGAAGTCAGAAAAATCTTTAATATCAAAGAAGATGCGCCTGTATATGATATAGTTTCTCTTATCGAAAATGCCGGGATAAAACTTTATCTGCATGACTTTAACTTCCAGAAAACTTTTGGTCTTTCGGTAAATGAAGAAGATGGTGGTCCTGCAATAATAGTTAATAACAGTGAAAGCATAAGTGTTGAACGTAAGATATTCACTATAGCTCATGAGTTAGGACATCTTATACTTCATAAAACTTCTTTTGATGGTAAGTTTGCAGAAGAAAATGATGCAGAAGAAAATGATGCAGACACATTTGCTGCAGAATTTTTGATGCCGGAAAAAGCATTTATAAAGCAATGGGAAGCTCATAGCGGAATCTCCTGGGTAGATGCTGTTTTACAGATAAAACAGTATTTTGGTGTAAGTTATAAAACTGTTTTGTATCGCCTGAATTCTCATATAGGAGATCGCTTTGAACCTGGTCAATTATATAAAGAGTTTGCAAGACTTTATCGCATAAAATACAACCATGATTTGAAAAATAATTATGAGCCTAAATCTATATCTGAAATAGTTCCTGCTTTGGATGAACCTGCAGAACTTTCTCCATTCAGTTTTACAGAAGAAAGATTTGAACGATTGGTTCGCCAGGCCTATGAACAGCAAAAAATTACAATAAGTCGTGCAGCTGAAATCTTGAATCTTTCTACAATGCAAATGAGGGAGAGAGTTGCCGAATGGCTGTAATTGCAATTTGTGATGCAAACATACTCATAGATTACTCAAAATCTGATATCTCTATCATAAAGAAAATATCAGAATACTATGAGCAGGTTTGTGTCCCAGATATTATTCTTCAAGAAGTTGGTATTATTTCTGATGAACAAGCAAAAGCCCTTGGTATTACGATTGTTGAAACTCCTCTGGAATTAGAAGAAGTTCCATCTCTTTCTTATCAAGACAGAACCTGTTTATATTATGTAAAACATTATAAATGGGATTGTCTTACAAATGATGTTGCCTTGCGAAAGCATTGTGTAGAGGCTGGTGGAACTGTAGTTTGGGGATTACAAATGCTCTTGAAACTTGTTGAAGTAGATTTGATTACAGCTACTCATGCCGAGAAGGTGGCTAGAAAGATTAATCTGGTAAATCGAGAAATCAATGATAAACTTTTACAGGAGTTCTTAGATAAGTTGGAGAATAATGGTTTATGAAAGCAGCGAGGGGAAGGCTTTCCCCTCATTATCTTTATTTCCCCTTTTTCTTCAATTTAGCCAGTTCTTTCTGGGTTACTTCCAGCGCAATTTTCAGGGCTTTGTTTTCTTTTTTGAGTTCGCGGAGCTGGGCTTTGTAGTCGGCGGCGGTTTCTTCGCGGGCTTTCTGGTAGGCTTTGGTGCGGATTTGTTTTTTGGCACGTTCGTTATAATTGTCTGCTTTTTCCTGTGTATTCATAACGTAATTATATCATCAAAAATTATAAACAGCGAATTTTTTATTTTAAATAGGTTACACTACATATAGTTTGACTAATTTATGATTGTAGTGTAAGATTGTGTTACACTACATTTCGTTGTGTTTTTAATATAAAGTAGTGTAAGGAAAATATGAAATCTGATTTAATAAAAGCAGTCTTTTCTGATGAACTAGATAGAACCTCAAGACTTATAGACCGCTATGAAAACGAAATAAAATCTCTTCCAAAAGGATCTATTTTCAAACGAAAAATCGGTAACCAGGAATATTATTATTTAAATTATAGAGACGGAAAAAAAGTTATATCAAAATTTTTGGGAAAATGTTCTGAATATAACATCAATGAGTTAGTTGAACTGTTAAATAAAAGAAAAGAATATGTTTCACTAGTTAAAAAACTTAAAAATGATAAAAAAGAATTATTGAAGGAGTTAAAGAAAATCTCATGACCACACCATCCACCACCTACGCCATAACCCTGTATTTCGACAAGGCCACTACAGCTCAAATCCAAACCCTCACACGCGATCTTGCTGTAATCACTAAAAACGAGTACATGATTGAAAACTCCGTGCCTCCTCATCTTACTCTTGGCATGTTTCATGCTGATGATTCGGAACTGGAAAAGCTTAAATCGCTGTTCGGGGCTTTTGTGGATACGGTGAAGAATGAAGCTTCGCAAAATGATTTTCCCGTCTCTTTTGCAGGACAGGATAATTTTTTAGATAAAGTGATTTTCTTAAAGCCTACGGAGGATTGCCGCTCTTTACTCGCGCACTTAAACGAGCTTCTTCATAAACTTTTTCTGCTGCATTTTGAACCGGCAGACAATCGTAACTATCTTCCGGGAAATTGGGTTCCTCATGTGGCCCTGGCTGTAAAATTAAATCACCAGGCCTTCGAAAAAGGGATGGAGTTTTTGAATAAAGAACAAAAAACAATTTCAGGATTATGCGTTCAAATTGGCCTTGCCAGGTGTAATCCTTATACTCCGGTATTGGATTTTTCTTTATAAACACGGA
>JAEEGH010012789.1_pt1 | contig 18746 bp, 17 predicted proteins | sample 9134181 | NCBI WGS metagenome assembly JAEEGH01 (sample SAMN16246544, study PRJNA631951) | gut metagenome | biome: gut microbiome; feature: rumen; material: DP-attached | host: Bos | place: Iran: Karaj | collected 2018-10 | reverse complement strand
TCATCGACGACATCATCCGGGATGAGGTGGCCTACTACAAGGACATCTACAAAAATGCGGGTCTGGAGGGACTCATGAACGTGCTTCGCTGACCGTGAAGTAATTGTATCCCAAAATGCAAAAATTCATATCGAAAAACTCTTTACAAACCCATTCCAAGGCGATATATTATAATTCCGCCGCTAAGTCAAGGCGGAATAAAAGAGCCTTGCATCCCCCGGAGGTAGAGGTACCGATCGCAATGCGAGAGGATGCTGTAAGTCGTTGTAGCAGTTAACCGCAACACATTTACAAAGGAGGCCGCATATGGATTATCCCGTTACGGAAATGGTTTACCCTGTTCTGGACCCGGTCGCCATCGGCGCCCGGATCAAACAGCTCCGCGAGGCCCATCACTTGTCCGTGGCTGCGCTGGCCGAGATCCTGCGTCTCGAGTCCGTGCAGGCTGTCTACAAGTGGCAGCGCGGGGAGAGCGTCCCTTCCGTAGAAAATCTGCTGGTTCTGAAAGCGATTTTCCACACGGACGTGGATGAGATCCTGACAGGAGAAAAAGAAGAGGACGAAAGCCCTCTTCTTCCTTTTTCCGAGGATTGCAAAATTTCCTTTATTTGTTCGACAATTAATGATAAAATGTCTGCATAAGGCTCTGAGGTTTTCAGGCACAAAGCAACCGGATTTCCGGAATCATATTATGTTGGAGGGTATTTATATGGCAGGAATGGCTGCAAAGATGGTTAAGTCTTACATGGAAGCACAGGACCTGAAGGTCAATCAGCTCAAGGAAGATCTCCTGAGAGTGGGCTGGGACTTCAACGGCGGCAGCATCCAGATTTATTTCGACTTTGACGATACCGATACTCATGTACATCTCGAGGGACTGGATTTCATCAAGGTTCCCGAGGAGAAGTACGAGTCCATGTACAAGGTTCTGAACGAGGTCAACGATACCTACAAGTACGTGAAGTTCGTTCTGGATACCGAGGATGGACAGCTCAATGCAAGAGAGGATGTTGTCATCCAACTGGATACCTGTGGTGAGGAGTGCTACGAGCTCATGATCCGCATGGTCCAGATCGTGCAGGATGCATTCCCCAACTTCATGAAGGCTCTTTGGGGCTAATGTGAATCGGGAAAAAACGAATACGAACAAAGAGGGCGTGGCCGGTGGCCACGCCTTTTTCGTTGCATTTTTTTGATTCTGAGGATCACTCCGACAGCAAAATGCGGTCGTTGTCCAGCTCCCTGCCCGTTCCTTCCCGGAACTTCTGCAGGAGATCCTGGGTGGTGAGCCTGGAACGCTCCTCGCCCTTCACATCGTAGACGATGCGTCCGTCGGACATGAGGAAGGTGCGATTGCCGGTCTCCAGCGCCTGGCTCATGTTGTGGGTGATCATCATGCAGGTGATGTGAGCCTCCGAAACGATCCTGCGGGTGAGCTCCATGACCTTGTCCGCCGTGGCGGGATCCAGGGCTGCGGTGTGCTCGTCCAGCAGCAGTACCTTGGGGGTGACCATGGTGGCCATCAGCAGAGTCAGCGCCTGTCTCTGACCGCCGGAAAGGAGACCTACGGGATTTTTCATCCGGTCCTCCAGTCCCATACCCAGCAGCGCCAGCTTCTCCCGGAACAGTTCCTTATCCCGCTTGCTGATGCGGCTGAAGGGGGAAGTGCCTTCCGAGGAGCGCAGGTAAGCCAGTGCCAGGTTCTCCTCGATGGACATGGAAGGTGCCGTGCCTTTCAGAGGATCCTGGAACATGCGGCCGATGACACGGCTGCGCTTATGCTCCTCCAGGTAGGTAATGTCCTGTCCGCCCAGGATGACGGAGCCGGAGTCCACATAGAAAGTGCCTGCCACTGCATTAAAGAGCGTGGACTTTCCCGCACCGTTGGATCCGATGATGGTGACGAAATCTCCGTCGTCCAGATGAACGGAGAGGTTGGTGACCGCTTTTTTCTCGTTGACGGTACCCGGATTAAAGGTCTTGGAAATATTGATCAGATCAAGCATTTGCAGTACCTCCTTTCCGGTTGCCGTTTTTCTTTGCCTTGCGGAAGGCTGCCCACTCCTTGATGGTGGGGAAGGCGATGGCCAGAGCCACCACGATGGCGGTGATGAGCTTCAGCCCTTGGACGGGAACCACCTTCGTATACAGCACGATGGCATAAATGATGCGATAGATCACGGAGCCTGTGATGGCTGCCCAGACGCCCTTACGCAGAGAGCGGCGTCCCAGAACGGTCTCACCGATGATGAGACATGCCAGGGCGATGACCACGATGCCCGTGCCGCCGTTGATGTCGATGGTGTTCTGATACTGGCCCACCATGGCGCCGGAGAGGCCCGTCAGAGCATTGGCAATGCACAGACCCACGGTGATGGTGAAGCGGGGATTGACGGAGGAAGCCCGGACCATGTCGATGTTGTCACCGGTGGCACGGATGGAAAGTCCCAGGCGGGTGCTCAGGAACCACATCAGCAGCAGAGCCATGACCACGGTGATGACCGCAGCCAGGATCACCTGATGCCAGGCGCCGCCGAAGCCCGTTTCCTTCAGCATGGAAAAAATGGTGGGGGTCTTCAGGATGCTCAGGTTGGAGCTCCATTTCATCACCATCAGGTTCACGGTATAGAGGCCCGTATTGGTGATGATGCCGGCCAGGATGGAAGGAATCTTCAGTCGGGTATGCAAAAATGCGGTGACAAATCCCGCACAGGCTCCTGCGATCATGGCAGCAGGAATGCCAAGGATGGGATGTCCCGCAATGGCAAAGGATACGGAAACCGCACCGCCCAGCACAAAGCAGCCGTCGGTGGTCAGGTCCGCGATATCCAGCACCCGGAAGCTTAAGAACAGCGCCATGGGCACCAGAGCATATAAAAATCCCAGTTCAAGAGCAGTCTTTACAATGTACAGCAAGGGGATCCTTCCTCCATAGAAAAGAATAGGGTGGGCGCGTGGCGCCCACCCGCAGGTCACAAAAACATTACTCCTCGGTGGTGGTAACCTCTACCAGCTCGCCCATGGTGGAGAAGACGGAGTAGTCCGCATTCATGGCAGCAGCGGTCTCGGTGTTTACGGTGATGATGCCGCCGTCCATCAGGTAGTAGTCCTCCATGGAAGCCATACCGCCGGTGATGGCCTGGTAAGCCAGGTCAGCGGTGGTGGTGCCCAGAGAGGTGTAGTTCACGCCGCAGGTAGCGAACGCGCCGTTACGAACGAAGGAATCGGCACCTGCATAGTGAGGGATGCCTGCCTCTGCCAGGGTCTGGTAAATAGCCAACTCGGCAGCCATGATCACGTTGTCGGTGGGGGTGAAGATGGCGTCCACGCCCTCAGCTACCAGAGAGGAAGCTGCCTGCACGACCTCATCGTTGGTGTTGGCAGTCTGCTCACTGTAAGCGATGCCCTTGGCATCCAGATAAGCCTTTGCCTCAGCGATGGGAGTAGCGGAATTGGACTCGGACAGGGAATAAAGCAGTCCCACGGTCTGGATCTCAGGGTTTTGAGCGAACATCATATCCAGGATGTAAGCGGTGTTCAGCGCATCGCTGGTACCGGTCACATAGTCGATGCCGGTGAGCTCTGCGGTCACGGGATCGGAGATAGCTGCGAAGATCACGGGAGTCTTGGTATCCTTAGCGGATACGGTGGCTACCTGTGCAGCCAGAGTAGCAATGGGAATGATGGCATCCACGCCGTCAGCCACGGCCTGATCAGCGATCTGCTTCAGGGTGGACTGGTCGTTCTGTCCGGAGTACACCTCGTACTGGATGGTGACGCCGTTCAGTGCAGCCACATTGTCCAGCTCTGCGGTGATGGCATTTGCGATCTCATCCAGAGATGCGTGATCCAGCTGCTTGATCACTGCAATCTTGTAGGTCTTGCCGGAAGCGGTTTCGCTTGCCTGGGTCTGTGCATCGGAGCCGCATGCCGTGGCGGTAAACGCCATAACGACAGCCAGCAGGGATGCTGCGAGCTTCTTCATACTTTTCATAATATCCTCCTCAAAAAAATTTAGACACTCAAAAATTTCTTTCTTATTGTAGAGATTGCAAAGGGCCTTGTCAATTCAACACGGCGCTTTTTTCGCCGAAAAATGCATTTTTTTGCATCAATGAATGAATAAAAACAAATTGCACGACAAGAGAGGTATTTTAGAATGAATTAATAACATGGAATGTTGAGAATACGGGGCGTATAGGATAAAATAGTATATGCATTTTCACTAATTGAATCGGGAGAACAAACTATGAAACCCCATTTACGGAAAAGAGTGTTTAAATATCTGATCACCATCGTCAGTGCCATGATGGTCATCATTATGATCTGTATGCTGGCCCTGCAGCTGCGGAATGTGACTTCCCGCAGTATGGAAGATGCCGAGGCCGTTTTTGAGCAGGTGGGCAATATCCTGATGCAGAACGAGGAAGACCTCGAAGAGATCAGTGAGGATTATTCCAAAAGCTGTCTGGCAAATGCGGAGACGGTTGCATACATCCTGGAGTCGAAGCCGGAGATCCTGGAGAACGAGAACATCGAGGAACTGTTCCGTATCGCCGAGATGGTGGAGATCAACGAAATCCACATCTTCAACAAGGAAGGTGTCATTATCTTCGGTACGCAGCCCCAGTATTACGGTTACAGCGTGAACGACGGTGAGCAGATCTCCTTCTTTAAGCCCATGGTCACTGACAGGACGCTGAAGCTGGTCCAGGGCATCGAGAAAAATACTGCAGAGGGCAAACTGGTGCAGTATTCCGCTGTCTGGAGCCCTGACGAAGAATTCATCCTGCAGATCGGCATGTACCCCGAGTCGGTGCTGCGGGCCCGGGCGAAAAACGAGCTTTCCTACATTTTTTCCCTGTTAAAAACAAATTACGGTGTGGATTTCTTTGCCATCGATCCCGAATCCCACACGATTCTGGGCTGCACCAACACCTCCATGAACAATCGTACCCTGGAGCGCGCGGGCTTCCCCTCCTATTCCGACATCCGTCTGAATACCGGCTTCTTCGCGGAGGTGGACGGGGTTCCCAGCTATGTGATCTGCTCGGAAGTGCAGAACACCATGATCGCCTACGTCATCAACCGTTCCGTCATGTTTGCGCCTGTCATCAGTTCCTGTCTCTGGTTTATGCTGGGACTGGTGGCGGTGGCAGCCATCGTTCTGCTCTCCGTGAGCAATTACATGGAGCGCGCCGTCATTCATAACATTGTCCTCATCAACGAGAGCCTGAGAAAGATCACCGACGGAGATCTGACCACCGAGGTGAAAGTGAACGATTACCAGGAGTTTGAGGAGCTCAGCAGCCACATCAATGAAATGGTCCACTCTCTGACGGCCACTCAGAAGCAGATCGAGAAGGAGCGTGACATGGATCTGCTGACGGGCCTGCTGAACCGCAGAGGTCTGGAGCACAGGATTGACCAGGTGCTTGAGAAGGGTGAGTTCGTTGGGTATTGCGCTCTGATCATGGCGGACGCCGACGGACTGAAGAAGATCAACGATACGTACGGCCATAATTGCGGAGACGCCTACCTGCGCAGGATCGCTGAGACCCTGAACAGTGTAGGCGTCCGGAAATCGCTCTGCTCCAGAACGGGCGGAGACGAATTTGTTCTGTTTTTGTATGGCTACGAGAACGAAAACCTGTTGGACGGTGTGCTGGAGAACCTGCGCATGCGCCAGAGCGGTCATCTCTCGGAGCTGGAAAACGGGGTCATGGTGGAGCTGGAATTCTCCATCGGCTTTTACAAGGCGAAGGACAATCCCAACTATCGCCAGATGTATCGTGAAGCGGATGAAAGAATGTACGAGAACAAACGCTACAGGAAAGGCTCCCGTTAGTCCCTATTTTGCCTCCTGCTCCGCCTTTACGATGGGTGCGTACTCCGCCTGAATGGCAGGATCGTAGGAGAGGATAGGCTCCACGTCCTTGCCCTTGATGCGGCGATCCACATAGTTGTTGGTGAGCTTGATCACCAGGGGCGTCAGGGAAAGCACACCGATGAGGTTGGGGATCATCATGAGACCGTTGAAGGTATCGGAGATGTCCCACGCCAGGGAAGAGGTCATGACCGCACCGGAGATCATCATCAGAACGAAGATGATACGGTAGATCTTGGCACCCTTCACACCGAAGAGATACTCAATGGCCTTGGAGCCGTAGTGGGACCAGCCCAGCACGGTGGTGAAAGCAAAGAGCAGCACTGCGATGGCGATGAACCACTGACCGGGGCGCCCGAAGACATTACCGAATGCGGTAGCCACCAGCGTTGCATCGTCGGTTCCTTCCGCCACCAGTCCGGTCTCCAGATCGATGGCACCGGAGCTCAGGACCACCACTGCGGTCATGGTGCAGACGATCATGGTATCCGCGAAGACCTCAAAGATGCCCCACAGACCCTGCTTCACGGGCTCCTTGACGTTGGAGTTGGAATGAACCATAACGGAAGAGCCCAGGCCGGCCTCGTTGGAGAAGACGCCGCGCTTGCAGCCCTGGGTGATGACCTGGGAAATAGCTACGCCCGCTGCACCGCCGGCAACCGCACGGATGCCGAATGCAAAACGGAAGATGGCCTTGAACATGGCACCGATGGTTCCGATGTGCATGCAGAACACGATGAGTGCGCCGAAGACATAAAGCACTGCCATGAAAGGCACCACCTTCTCGGCGAAGGCTGCGATCCTCTGCAGACCGCCGATGATGACGAAACCGCCCACCAGCATCAGGCAGAAGCCGATGGCCCAGTTCACAAAGCTGACGCCTGCGATTTCGGTGGCGTTGATGTTAGAGAAAAATGCGGACTTGATGTTCAGGGTGATCTTGTTGATCTGGCCCATGTTACCGATGCCGAAGGAAGCCAGTACCGCGAAGACTGCGAAGAGAGCTGCCAGGAAGGAACCCACCTTCTTGCATCCCTTGTAGGAGCCCAGGCCGTCCTTCAGATAGTACATGGCACCGCCGCTCCACTCGCCCTCGGAGTTCTTCCGGCGGTAGTAGATGCCCAGGATGTTCTCGGAGTAGTTGGTCATCATGCCCAGGAAGGCTGCAATCCACATCCAGAACACGGCGCCGGGGCCGCCCAGACAGATGGCTGCGGAGACGCCTGCGATGTTACCGGTACCGATGGTTGCTGCCAGTGCCGTACAAAGCGCCTGGAACTGCGACACGGATCCGGATTTCTTACCCAATTTCTGATGGGTGTCCTTGGAGAAGACCGATCCGATGGTCTCCTTCCACCAGTGCTTCAGATGGCTGATCTGAAAACACTTTGTGATGCAGGTCGTCACCAGGCCCGTGCCCAGGAGCAGAAACAATCCGATCTTCACCCATACGAATGAGTTGATCGCATCATTGACCTGCGTCAGATTTGTCATAAAATCACTCATAAACCCTCCGTTCCCCTCTGTGTGCGAAGCACACTTTGGCCCTTTAATGCTTTACCAATTGAAAGCATTATAGCATGACCTATTTTTGGCTGTCATTTCTTTTTTGTACAAATTTTTCCGAGGATCCGGGGGATTCTTGAGCAGGACGGCGAAGATTCTCCGAAGAATGCCGGCCGGAAGGAGTAAATCAGATGTCTGAAAATCAATCCGTGAATGCTAAGGAGGCCTGGAAGCCCGGGAACATGCTCTATCCCGTTCCGGCAGTCATGGTGAGCTGCAAGCGGCCCGGCGAACGTCCCAACATCGTCACCATCGCCTGGACCGGCACCATCAATTCCGACCCTGCCATGCTTTCCATCTCCGTTCGACCTTCCCGTTTTTCCTATGATATCATCAAGGATACGGGAGAGTTTGTGGTCAACCTGGTAAACCGGGATCTGACCGGGGCCTGCGACTGGTGCGGCGTCAAATCCGGACGGGACGTGGATAAGTTCGCGGAGATGCATCTGACGGAGTATGTTTCGGAATTCATGGAGACCCCGGCCATCGCCGAGAGCCCCGTGAATCTGTACTGCAAGGTGACGCAGGTTCTGCCGCTGGGATCCCATGATCTCTTTCTGGCTGAGATCGTCGGTGTCACCGTCAGTAGGGAGTACATGGATGAAACGGGGCGCTTCGATCTGGCCGCCTCCGACCCGATCGCATACTCCCACGGTGAGTATTACACCCTGGGAGAATACATCGGAAAGTTCGGCTATTCCGTTCAGAAAAAATAAGATCATCGGTCTATCGTGGGGAGAATTTTATGGAACTATTGGAAATACTGATCCTGGCCATCGGCGTATCCATGGATGCTTTTGCAGTATCCGTCTGTAAGGGGATGACCGTAGAGACAAAAGGCTGGAAGGAAGGCATGATCTGCGGCGTGTGGTTCGGCGCATTTCAGGTGCTGATGCCCATGCTGGGCTTCCTGGCGGGAAGCCGCTTCGAGCGCATCATCCGTCTGGCTGCCCCCTGGGTGGCCTTTATCCTGCTGGTCTTTGTCGGCGTCAACATGATCCGGGAATCCTATGAGGAGGACGAGCGGAAAAAGAAGGCCGGCTACGGCTTTGTTACCATGCTGATCCTGGCTGTTGCTACCGCCATTGATGCGCTGGCAGTGGGCGTTACCTTTGTGGCGGTGCCCGTGGAGATCCTGGCTGGAGGAGAGCTGCAAAATGCCCTCCTGGCTTCCGTGATCCTGGGGATCGTTACCTGCATTGTTTCCAATGTGGGTGTCCATACCGGGCGGTTGTTCGGAGACAGATACCGCTCCGGCTCCGTGGTGCTGGGAGGATTTCTGCTGATTGCCATTGCGTTCCTCAATCTCATCAGGGGCGTTCTGGGAGACTTTCTGTAAGGAGACAGGATCCATCATTTTCAGGGAGGGGAAGACAATTGAACAGAGACGGATTTAGGGTCCTGCCGAATCCGAAGCAGGCCGCAGGAATGATGCTTGGGAAAAACGAGTATGTGTACATCTGCGGCCATCCGGACGACATGCCTGCAATGCTGGACCTCGGAAGAAAAATTCAGGAAACCTATCATGCGGAGATCCGGATCTCCGAAGGAAAGGAAGAGGACTTTGACCGGGAGGAACTGAAGGCAATCCTTTCGGAAATGAAAGTGGTGGTTTTCGCCGTCACGAAGCGATTTTTCGGGGAGGACTGCGTCGCAGGAAAAACAGTGTTCCCCCTGGCAGCTTCCGCAGGCAATCTGCTGCTTCCGGTGGCGCTGGAAGAGGGCCTGGGAAGTGCCTTTACCCAAAGATTTGGATCCTTCCATCTCATGAATGCCTGCGCACCGGACTTTGGGCGGAAGCTGCAGAGCTTTATTGAGCGTTTTGTGGATCTGTACATCGATATCAGCAACATAGACACGAACCCGGATCGGTATCTTCGCCACCGGGTCTTTTTCAGTTACCGGAAAAAAGATCTGGCAGATCTGAAGGATCTCCTGAGGCTCCTGCGCTGCTGGAAGGAACTGACGGATGTGGGCATCTGGTATGATGATGCCCTGGTCCCCGGGGAAGATTATAACGACCAGATCAAATCGAAGCTGGAAGCCTCCCATATTTTCCTGCTGCTGGTCACGCCACATCTGCTGGAAAATGACAACTATGTCATGAAACATGAATATCCGGATGCTGTGGCAGCAGGCAAGACCGTTATTCCCGTAATGATGCAGGATACGGATCTGCAGCAATTGCGGGAGCTGTATCCCGGGGTCGGAGAGGTCTTCTCTCTCGTAGAGATCAAAAAGGCACGGGAGGCCTTCTGCACCGCTCTGGGAAAACAAAGCGGTCAGCTTCCGGAACTCACGGGAGAGGAATGGTTCCTTTTGGGCAGAGCCTACGCTTCCGGCGAGGGCACGGAATGGAATCCTGCCATGGCAAAAAAGGCATTGGAAGAGTCCCAGCGTCTGGGCTATGTCTGGGCACTGGTACGTCTGTCCAGAGATCTGGACGAGAACGGACGGATGGAAAACGCGATTCCCATCATGGAACAGGCCTTTGACAGACTGGGAGACATGATCCGGAACGATCCGGAGGCCACGAAACAGTCCTATTCCGTGATCCCCACTACCCGGAAACTGAGCGACCGCCTCTTCCGGTTCTATATGCAGGGAGGACACTGGAGCAAGGCGTTTGATCTGCTGATGATCCAGAGAGGTTTTTCCGAGTCGACCGCAAATCCCGGCCTGAGAGATGTGATCACGGATCCTACAGTACTGAATATCCGCTTCGGGCAGGTATTTTTCATGACCGGAGATACGGTTTCCGCACAGGAGTTTTTTGCAAAGGCGGGAGGCTTCCTGGCACGGGATTCCGAGATTGCAAACAGCGTTATGGCCCATGTTCTGAGAGCGGAAGGGTGCGCTTATTATGCAAGAACCATCCTGACAATGCTGCGCCTGGGACAGGTGCTTGGCGCGGAGCCGAATCTGGACAGAACCCGGGAGCTACTGGAACTGGGCATGGAGGAAATCGTCGATCTGGCAATCCTGGGAGGAATGGAAGGAGCATTGGATCTGGCCCGGATGGTGGGTCAGGATTACCTCAGACTCCTGGATGATTATCAATTTTTCGTTCCTGACAGGGGACGCATGAAAGAAATGGCGGAGATCTGCGGAGTGTTCCTGGATCGATTCCACATTCAGGGGGAGCTCCTGGAAGAATATCGTGCAGCGGAATCGGACTTTCCCGTCGATGCGGTATTTAACGGCTCCCCCGAAATCCTGCGGAAAAAGCTGGACGCCAGGTCCCTGTGGTATGAACTTACCATCCCCCGTGAGGTATTTCCTTCGTTGTTTTCTTTCGACGGTCCCGTTCCGGAAGGGGTCTTCGGAGCACGGGAGGGAAACCTGACGGCTTCCGGCTGCAAGTGCCCGAGCTGCGGAAAAAACATGTACGTGGCGATGCGTCCCGGGAGAAAGCCGGATCGGTTGCTTACGGGATTTTTGAAGGACAGAGAGTTCCCCTTCACGGAAAGCTACCTCTGCCCCTGCGGAAGGATTTTTGCTCCGCTGGCAGGCAAAAGCCTCACCGAAGGTCCCGTCTGTTCCGCTACGGTGGTCTATGACACCAAAAATCAGCTGGGGCGGACGCTCTTTGATCTGTGGTGGCAGTACTTCGATATGACGATGTAGACAGACCTCTCTTTCGAATATCTTAAAGTGACTTTTCCTATGAAAAAGTGTATGATGTAGAGTGATGTGCTTTGCACAGATCAATCGATCGAAAGAAGTAAAAAAGCAGCTATGGAAGACAAGAAGATCAGCCCGCTTTATCGCTTCATCCGCTTTAATGTGAAGGTGTTCTCACCGAAGTACACGATCCGCGGAACGGAGCATCTGCCGGAGGGGGCCTGCGTTATCGTGGGGAACCACAGTCACATGTACGGTCCCATGGAAGCGGAACTCTACACCCCCGGGCCGCACTACATCTGGTGCGCCGGCGAAATGATGAACTTTAAGGAAGTGGCGGCCTATGCCTACAAGGATTTCTGGTCCGGATCGAAGCCCGCCGCCAGGCCTTTTTTCAAGCTCCTGAGTCACCTGATCCCGCCCCTGGCGGTCTGCGTTTTCGGCAACGCGCACTGCATCCCGGTCTATCATGACATGCGTGTCATAGAGACCTTCCGGGAGTCCCAGGAATGGCTGGAGAAGGGATACCGCATCGTGATCTTTCCGGAGTGCTACGAGCCCTACAACAATATCGTCTATCAGTTTCAGGACAAATTCATCGACATGGCCCGCACCTACCGGAAAAAGACGGGGAAGGACCTGGCCTTTGTTCCCATGTACCTGGCACCCATGCTGAAGACCGTCACCTACGGAGAGCCCGTGTACTACAACATGGAGGCCCCCGGCAAGGAGGAGCGCAGGCGCGTGGCTACGGAACTGATGGAACGAATCACGGAGATGGCTCTGGAGCAGCCAAAACATATCGTGGTTCCCTACCCGAATATCTCAAAAAAATATTACAAGGAAAGCCAGCCCCTGGAGAAGGTTCAACATGAAAAAACAGAGAGTTGATTATACCGGCCTGTCCCTTCGGACACTTAAGGATCCGCAGTTTTCCCATTTGCTGCTCATCATCGGATGGCCCGTGTATTTCCTCTTTTTCTTCATCACGGAAAATCTGATCCCCGCGGAGCGCTTTCATGCGATCCACTGCGGACTGGACGACCTGATCCCCTTCAATGAGTTTTTTCTCATTTTCTACGCGGGATGGTACGTCCTCATTGCAGGCTCCCTGCTCTACGGCATCTTCTATGATGTGGAACGGTTCCGGGAGATGCAGACCTACATCATCATTACCCAGGTCATCGGCGTTCTGGTCTACCTGATCTATCCCAGCATCCAGTACCTGCGGCCCGAGGTGTTCCCCAGACAGAACATCCTCACCGCTGTCATGGGACTGATCTACGCCTTTGACACCAATACCGGCGTCTTCCCCTCCATGCACGTGGCATTTTCCCTGGCTGTGCTGTCGGTGGGACTGAAGGACCGGGATCTGAAACCCCTCACGAAAGCGGGACTTCTCTTCGTAGTAGTGATGATCTGCCTGGCAGTCTGCTTCGTGAAGCAGCACTCCGCCCTGGATATCCTGGGCGCAGCCGTTACCTGCCTGGTGGCGGAGATCATCGTGTTCGGCAAAAAATACTGGGCTCCCCGTTTTACAAAAACGACGGAGCTGTCATATAAAGGAGAATAAACAAGAACTATGGCTAGAAAGCTCGGAGACCGAAGAGACGGAGTCTATTTGAAAAAGATCGACTCCATGCACACCATTATGCCCCTGATCTATCCCAACCGTTGCGATAACGAGGCGTTCATTTCGGAGTGCATCGACCTGACCAATGTAATGGAATACCTGGAGCGCAAGAACGCAAGCGGTCCTGCCTACAAGTACAACATGTTCCAGGTGATGGTAACGGCAATGCTGAAGACCATTACCCTGCGTCCCCAGATGAACCGCTTTATCCAGAACAAGACCATCTATCAGCGGAACGAAGTATCCGCAGCATTTACCGTAAAGAAGATCTTTTCCGACAACGGCGGTGAGGCTCTGGCATTCATTCACAGCAAGCCCACCGACAACATCGACACCATCCACGAGGAACTCTATCGTCAGGTGTCCCTTTGCAAGTCCGATACCGACAAGGATCAGTCCACCGCAGCCATGGACGTGCTGCAAAAGATCCCCCGCCCCCTGCTCCGGATCGTGGGCGCCATCGCCAGATGCCTGGACAGACACGGGCTGATGCCGAAGTCCGTCATCGCAACGGATCCTTTCTACGCATCCGTGCTGGTGAGCAACCTGGGCTCCATCAAGCTCCACGCCGGCTACCATCACCTGACCAACTGGGGAACCACTTCCGTTTTCTGTGTCATCGGTGAAATGAAAAAGCGCCCCTTCTACGATGAGGAGGGAAATGTGACCATGCGCATGAGCGTGGATCTGGGCCTGACGGTGGATGAGCGCATCTCCGACGGCTACTACTGTTCCAAGACCGTACGGCTCCTGAAAAAACTGCTGGAGGAGCCTGAGCTCCTTGAAAAAACACTGGAAGAAGAGGTGGAATACTAGAATGGACGAGCAGAAAGTAAAAACCCCCTGGGCCCCTTTTGTGGGTGATGTGCCCCTGCACCTGGAATATTATGAAGGATCCATGGTGGACAAGGTCGAAGATATCGCCGCAAAGTACCCGGACTACATCGCATTTGATTTCATGGGGAGATCCACGACCTACAGCCAGATGATGCGGGAGATCGAGCGTTGCGCCAAGGCGTTAAAGACCATCGGCGTCCGTGAGGATGACCGGGTCACCATCGCAATGCCCAACTGCCCCCAGGCTATTTACATGTTCTATGCGGTGAACATGGTGGGTGCCGTTGCCAATATGATCCACCCTCTCTCCGCGGAGAAGGAGATCGAGTTCTACTTAAACGAGAGCAAATCCGTCACTGCCATTACCCTGGACCAGTTCTATCACAAGTTTGAGGCGATCCGGGGTAATACCGGTGTCGTAAATATCATCATCGCATCCGTGAAGGATGCCCTCAGCAGACCCGTGAAGGCGGGCTATATGCTGACGGCGGGCCGTAAGGTACAGAAGATCCCCAAGGATGCACCCGTCATCCGCTGGAAGGACTTCATGCGCCTGTCGAATCATTGCTTCTACAATTTCCGTGTCAGGAAAAAGAGCGAGGATCCCGCAGTGATCCTGTACTCCGGCGGCACCACCGGCACCACCAAGGGCATCGTCCTGACCAATCGCAATTTCAACGCCATGGGGCAGCAGGTGGTGGCAGCCAATCCCATGTTCCGCCCCGGCGATAAGATGCTGGCGGCAATGCCCCTGTTCCACGGTTTCGGTCTGGGTGTCTGCATTCACACCATGCTTTCCCAGGGAGGCCGCTGCATTCTGGTACCACGCTTTACCGCCAAGAGCTACGCAAAGCTCATCGTAAAATGCCGCTGCAACTTCATCGCAGGCGTTCCCACCCTCTATGAAGCACTGCTGCGTCTGCCCAGCATGGAGGGCGCAGACCTGAGCTGTCTGAAGGGTGTTTTCTCCGGCGGTGACAGCCTCAGCATCGAGCTGAAAAAGAAATTCGACCGTTTCCTCTACGACCACAAGGCCACCATTCAGGTCCGTGAGGGATACGGTGCCACGGAGACCGTGACGGCATGCTGCCTCACTCCTCCCCATATGTTCAAGGAAGGCAGCATCGGCGTACCCTTCCCCGACACTTACATTAAGATCGTAAAGCCCGGCACCGAGGAGGAACTTCCCTACGGTGAGGAGGGTGAGATCCTGCTGGCAGGCCCCACCGTCATGAAGGAGTACATGAACCATCCCGAGGAGACGGCTCAGACCCTGCAGAAGCATGCGGACGGCATGACCTGGGTGTGCACCGGCGACCTGGGCGCTATGGACGACCAGGGATTTGTCTATTTCAAGGGGCGTTCCAAGCGTATGATCATCACCTCCGGCTACAACGTGTATCCCGGTCAGCTGGAGAACATCCTGGATGCCCACGAGAAGGTGCAGATGAGCTGCATCATCGGTGTGCCCGACGACTACAAGATGCAGAAGGTGAAAGCATTCGTGAAGCTGGTGCCCGGCGTGGAGCCCGGTGCAGCCACTCGTCGGGAGCTGATGGAATACTGCAGAAAAAATATCGCGAAGTACGCAATGCCCTACGACATCGAGTTCCGCGAGGAACTGCCCAAGACCCTGGTGGGCAAGGTGGCGTACCGCGTCCTGGAAGAGGAAGAGCTGAAGAAACTGGCAGCAGAGAAAGAAGCTGCGGAGAAGGCGGCTGCGGAAAACGTTACAGCGGAGAAGCCTGCGGAGGGCAAGGAAAATCCGAAGAAGGATCCCAAGGCCGCTCCCAAGGAAGATAAGAAGGCCTGACCCTCGAGGACAGGCAATAATGAGAGGACCTCATGGTTTATACAGTGACCTTTAACCCGGCTCTGGACTATGTGATGCACCGGAAAGGTCCCCTGCAGCCGGGAGAGACCAACCGAAGCTCGGAGGAGCAGATCTGTTACGGCGGCAAGGGGATCAATGTCTCCTACGTGCTGGGACAGTTGGGAGTGGAGAGCACCGCTCTGGGCTTTATCGCAGGCTTTACCGGCCGGGAGCTGGAACGGGGCGTTCGTGACATGGGTGTCAGAACACGCTTCATCACCCTGCCGGAAGGTATGACCCGCATCAATGTAAAACTGAAAGGTGAAACCGAGACCGAGATCAATGCGGCAGGCCCTGCCATCGATGCAGCATCTGCGGAAGCGCTGATGCAGGCAATTGACGAGCTGCGGGAGGGAGATCTCCTGATCCTCTCCGGAAGCATTCCCGCTTCCATGCCTGCGGATACCTACGCCGTGATCCTGGAGCGGATCGCGGGGCGCGGGATCTCCTTTGCGGTGGATGCCACGGGAGAATTGCTGCTTAAGACACTGTCCTATGGTCCACTGCTCATCAAGCCCAATCTGGCGGAGCTCTGTGAGCTCTTTGGAGTAGAGCAGATTACTCGTGAGGAGATTTTCACCTATGCCCGTCGCCTGCAGGAGCAGGGCGCACGAAATGTGCTGATCTCCCTGGGACCTGAGGGCGCCGCACTGCTTTCCGAGGACGGGAAAGAGCTGTTTTCCCCTGCTGCCTCCGGGAAGCCGGTCAATACGGTGGGTGCAGGGGATTCCATGCTGGCAGGATTCCTGGCGGAGTATCTTTCCTCTGGGGATGCCCGGGAAGCGCTCCTGATGGGAATCGCTGCAGGCGCTGCCACCGCTTTTTCCCCGGTGCTGGGCACCGGAGAGGAGATCCGGCGGATCCGGGAGGCGTTAAAGTAGGAGATGCTCGGGCGTTGCCCGAAGGGCACCACCATAAGGAGGGACTATGCTGGCTGCGGGATTGATCTTTATCTTTGTGATCGTGCTGTATTTGTTTCAGTTCCGAAAGAACAACCGAAAGCATGAGGACGAAGGCATGGGCAGCGGTATGCTGGGCAAGAGCCGTGTGAAGGTGGAATGCACCGTTTGCAGACAGAGCTTCCCTGCGGTTGCGGACCGGCTGGATCTGCACACCGACGCGCCCCAGAACTATCTGAACTGTCCCTATTGTCACAGACCTACGAAAGTAACCATACTGCGCTAGCGTCACGTCGGGCCACGCCCGCCGCGAGATCTTTGCGCACTCCCATGGAGGAATGAGCCATGATCAAAGAAGTCAGGATCACCAGGATCGAAGATTTGATGCCTCTTCTGACGGACCAGGAATACAGAGAGGATCTGCATCGGAACCGCAACAATTATCTCTACCGCGGCATGCCGGATGTGAACTTCCGCATGGAGACCAGCCTGGGCAGGAACTGCAAGCATCTGGCAAAGCGCCTGGAGCCTGCGATCCTGGAAACCTTTGCAAAATATGCCGTCATCGGAGATCCCACCATCGCGGAATCCGTATGGCGTCAGATGATCCTGGGACAGCATTACGGCCTTCCCACCAGGCTCCTGGATTGGACCCACTCGGCACTGACGGGACTGCATTTTGCCGTCACGGAGACGGATATGGCGGAGATGGACGCCCACGACTGTATGGTGTGGCAGATCGACATGGACGAGATGCACGCCATCCTGCCGGAGGACTACCGCACCCTTCTGAACCAGAAGATGTCCACCATCTACTCCGTGGACATGCTGAAGGAGATCACGGGCAACAGCCTGGAAAAATACGATGCCGACATGGGAAAGGATGCCATGGTGGTCATCGAGCCCCCTTCCGTCAACACCCGCATCGTGAACCAGTACTCCTTCTTCTCCGTGGTGCCCATGGAGATGACGGACATCGAAGGCTTCCTGGATGCCAGAACAAACGGTACGGTGAAGTATGTCATCGACCGGAACCTGCGCTGGCGTGTGCGGGATATGCTGGACCAGCTGAACATCAGCGAGCGCATCATCTATCCCGGTCTGGGAGGACTTTCCAGCTGGATCGGGCGTCACTATTACGTGAAATGATACAAGGGGCATAAGTCATTCTGCGAACCATGCTTGCATGAGTGAGCATGAATGACTTCATGGCCCGAACAAACACGAGCAAGAAGCGATTTTCTGTGAATGCAGAAAATCAGCGGATTGTGAGTGGTTGTAGGATTGCGGGAGTTGCGTAGCAACGAAGCAATCCGTAGTATCATTACATAATTGACATATTGTCAACAACATGAGGACCCGTTTATGGAACAATACACCGTTACCGGCATGAGCTGTGCGGCCTGCCAGGCCCGGGTGGAGAAGGCGGTCTCGGAACTGCCCGGCGTGGAATCCTGCGCTGTCAGTCTCCTGACCGGCGCCATGGGGGTGGAGGGATCTGCGGATCCTGCTGCCGTGATCTCCGCCGTGGAGAAGGCGGGATACGGCGCATCCCTGAAGGATGCAGGAGCATCTGCCGGCGCGTCTTACGATTATCTGCAAAAGCTGGCGGCCCAGGAGGAAGCCCTGAAAGACAGGGAGACCCCTGCTCTGCGAAAGCGACTTCTGACCTCTTTGGGATTTTTGTTGCTGCTTTTGTATGTCTCCATGGGAGCGGGAATGTTCGGATTCCCTCTGCCTGCGTTTCTGGCGGAAAATCCCGTGAGCATCGGCCTTACCCAGCTCCTGCTTTCCACTGTGATCCTGGTGATCAATCGCCGCTTTTTTGTCAGCGGCTTCCGGGCGCTCTTTCACGGAGCCCCCAATATGGATTCTCTCATCGCCATGGGCTCCGGCGTGGGCTACGCCTATTCCGTGGTAGTCCTCTTTCTCATGTCAGACGCCCTGGTGCAGGGAAAAATGAACACGGCTCACGGCTATGTTCATGAACTGTATTTCGAAGCTTCCGCCATGATCCTGACCCTCATTACGCTGGGAAAAATGCTGGAAGCCTACTCCAAAGGGAAGACCACCGATGCCTTAAAGAGCCTGATGCGCCTGACCCCGAAAACCGCCACCGTATTGCGAAACGGGAAGGAGGAAACCGTCTCCGTTTCGGATCTTCGGAAAGGCGACATTTTCCTGGTGCGTCCCGGAGAGACCATCCCCGTGGACGGTATCGTGCTGGAGGGAAACAGCGCCGTAAACGAAGCGGCCCTGACGGGAGAGAGCATTCCCGTGGACAAGGAGCCGGGCTCCGAAGTGACCTCCGCTACCTTAAACCAGTCCGGCTTCCTGAAATGTGAGGCCACCCGGGTGGGAGAGGATACCACCCTTGCAAAGATCATTTCCATGGTCATCGACGCCGCTGCCACCAAGGCTCCCGTG
>JAEEGH010012788.1_pt1 | contig 18748 bp, 24 predicted proteins | sample 9134181 | NCBI WGS metagenome assembly JAEEGH01 (sample SAMN16246544, study PRJNA631951) | gut metagenome | biome: gut microbiome; feature: rumen; material: DP-attached | host: Bos | place: Iran: Karaj | collected 2018-10 | reverse complement strand
TTGTCGGAGTGATTCTTTTAGTCGCTGCGGGAATTATGGGATACCTGTTAGCGGAGGTATGATTTGGCGGTAATGTGCAATTTGGGCCTGTCCCCATTCTGCACCGTGCAATTTGGGCCTGTCCCCATTCTGCACCGTGCAATTTGGGCCTGTCCCCAAATTGCACATTTTTAGTGGAAGATTTGCATAGTATATTTTGTAACAGGTGATACAATGAACCTTAAATAAACCTAAAAAAAGCAAAAAAGGAGAACGCGATGGAGAACTTTACATTTTATTCACCTACATACTTTGTTTTCGGAAAAGATACAGAAAATCAGGCGGGAGAGTGCGTTAAGCGCTTTGGTGGCACAAAGGTTCTGATCCATTATGGCGGCAAGAGCGCAATCGCTTCAGGACTCTTAGGAAGAGTGGAGGATTCGCTCAAAAAATCAGGAATCCCTTATGTTACTCTTGGTGGTGTTAAGCCCAATCCCAGAAGTGGCCTGGTTTATGAAGGAATAGAATTATGCAAGAAGGAAGGCGTGGACTTCGTTCTGGCAGTTGGCGGAGGAAGCGTTATTGACTCTTCAAAGGCTATTGCTGCGGGCACAGTCTATGACGGAGATTTTTGGGATTTTTACATGGGTAAAAGAATCGAGAAGGCCCTTCCGGTAGGTACAATCCTTACAATTGCCGCCGCAGGCAGTGAGGGCAGCGGAGATTCTGTTATCACCAAGGAAGAAGGAATGTTTAAACGAGGAGCCAGCGGAGATGCAATAAGACCCAAGTTCAGCATTTTGAATCCAGCCCTTACCCAGACACTTCCTGCATTCCAGACAGCTGCGGGAATCACAGATATTATGGCGCATCTCTACGAGAGATACCTTACCAACAGCAAGGATGTTGAGGTTACCGACAGACTTATCGAGGCTCTGCTTCTTACCATGAAGCATGAAGGCCCCAGAGTTATTGCTGACCCCAACAACTACGAGGCAAGAGCGAATATAATGTGGGCGGGAATGGTGGCTCACAACAACACATGCGGTGTCGGACGAAGCCAGGACTGGAACAGTCACAATATCGAGCATGAACTTTCTGCTCTTTATGACTGCGCTCACGGCGCGGGTCTGGCAGTTACTATGCCGGCTGTATTCAAGTATTGCATGAACCATGATGTAATGCGTTTTGCAAAGGTTGCGGTTCGCGTTTGGGGATGTCAGATGGATTTTGACCATCCTGAGGTTACAGCACTTGAGGGAATTGAAGCCTTCAGGAACTTCCTGATTTCTATTGGAATGCCTAAGAATTTTGAGGAACTTGGTGCAAAGGAAGAGGATATTCCCAAGCTTGCAGACATCCTTTGTAACGGCGACGGAAGGCCGGGATATATCGAAGGTTTTGTGAAATTATCCGAGGAGGATTGCAGAAATATATATAAGATGATGGTGTAAATTGCACATTTCTGAGGATGAAAAATGAAAGCAACTAAATCATCGATCATGAACATGACAGAGGGCAATGTTGTCTCTCTGATAATAAAATTTTCGGTGCCGATGTTAATCGGCAATCTTTTCCAGCAGCTTTATAACCTGGTGGATTCAATTATAGTTGGCCAGTTCGTGGGCGCCGATGCTTTGGCGGCAATAGGAACCACCAACTCGGTAACCTTCCTTTTCTTCGCACTTTGCAACGGTATCGGAAGCGGAGGCGGAATCATCACTTCCCAGTTCTTTGGAAAGAATGATGAAAAGGGCGTTAAGAGCTGCATCGCAAATACGGGATATATCATGCTGGTATTCCCTTTGTTTGTGGGTGCAGTGGCATTTTTCCTGGCTTCGCCCATAATGAATCTCTTGGATACTCCCCCTGAGATTATAGGCGACTCCGTAGCTTATATGCAGATTATGTGTATGGGACTTGTTTTCGTATCGTTATATAACTACGCGGCGGCCATGTTAAGAGCCCTGGGTGATTCCAGAACGCCTTTATATTTCCTGATTTTCTCCTGCCTTTTAAACACAGGACTTGATATTCTTTTCGTTTACGGCCTTGGCATGAGCGTAAGGGGCGCAGGAATCGCGACGGTGATTTCTCAGTTTGTTTCGGGCATCACCTGCATGATTTACGCCATGAAGAAGAATGAATTCTTTAAGATGACCAGGGAAGATCTGAAGTTTAGCAAAGCCATTTCCGTTATGGTTCTTAAACTTGGAATTCCCCTGTCCCTTCAGTTCTCCCTCATTGCCATTTCATGCATGGCCCTTCAGAAGGTTGTTAACTCCTTTGGAAAAACAGCAGTTGCTGCTTTTACCGCTACAACAAGAATCGAGCAGATTATACACCAGCCATATCAGACCCTCAGTGCGGCCCTTTCAACATTTACAGGCCAGAACTTTGGCGCAAGAAAGATGGAGCGCGTAAGGGAAGGCTACAAAAAGAGCTTTATTATTATGGCGGTTTTCTCCGTGCTGATGCTTCCGGTTATTCAGTTCTTTGGCGAGAACATCATAAGGATTTTCGTGGCGGATGCGGATGTTATCGAGATGGGTGCAAAAGCCCTTCGAATCACAAGCTATTTCTATATAATGCTTGGAATGATCTATGTGGTAAGAGGCGTTCTAAACGGCCTCGGGGATTCCGTTTTTGCGCTGTTTAATGGTATCATAGAGGTAATCGGAAGACTTACTGTCCCCATTGGACTTACAAGCATCGCAGCCATTGGCCTTTGGGGAATATGGTGGTCTGTGGGTATCGTGTGGTCATTAAGCGGCTCCACGGCCTGGATGAGATACATGTATTATAAGAGAAAACTTGCGAGGTAAAGCTTATGGGGAAAGAGGTAAGACCTGCAGTATGCGCGGTAAATGGCGGAAAGTATTGGGAAGAAACTTACAAGACTTTTTACCTTAAGGTGTTTGTTCCGGACAATGACCTTGACGGTCAGATTAACAACTATGGCTTCAGAGCACCTTTACTTACGGTCTTTGAAGAGACGAGATTAAGTCGTGATGAGGCAATAGAATTCGCAGGCAAAACCGGATTATCTCATATCGCGGCAAAGTACGACGCAAGCGTATTATTCGTATATCCGACCTGCGATGGCGGCTGGGAGAAGGCTGATGTTTCGCTTTATCAGGAACTTATTTCTGAGGTGAGCCTTTACCCTGATTATGACGATGGAATTGCGGCTTTTGACAACTTCTTTACCAAGAGATTTGAGGGCTACTTTATAAGAGGTGCAAAGTTCAGAGCGGATATTTACAGTTATGGGAAATCTGCCGATTATGTAGCAAAAAATCTTCTCAAAACCATTGAGGGTCAGTACCTTTGGGGACCCGGTGAGATTACCCCCGCCATGTGCTCCATGGAGAGGTTAAGCGTTAAGCCTGAGGTGGAAAGAAAAGATATTGCAGTTCTCAGCGTCGGCAACACTGATGAGATTAATGAAGTTTTTGCCAAGTGTGAGAATTTACTTGTAAAGGATTCGGCCGAGTATGAGAAGGATTTCGAATCTTTCGTCAAAAAGTTTAAGATGTGGTGCGGAAAGATAGAGCTTGAGCCCGACTTCGAAGAACTGGGAATGACCGAGGACGCAGGGGCAACGGTTGTGAATACCTCACCTGATAACAAATCTCCGAAACATCAGGGTAAACCCACACACAAGATTGGCTGGTTTGCGTATTATAACAATGGCATATTCGATAAAGGGCCGGTTCCGTTGGTTATGGGATTCCACGGTGGCGGTGATACCTCCATGTATTTAACCTATGTTGCAGGCTTTTGGAAAGTGTGCCATAAATACGGCTTCCTCTATGTGGCAATGGATGACCATCTGTCCGTTACGGCCACGGAAATCATGGAAGTTATTGAGGATTTAAAGAAGAAATATAAGATAGATGAGAAGAGGATTTACGCAGGCGGATTCTCCATGGGAAGCGGCAAGACCTGGAATCTGTATCAGGAATATCCCGAAAGCTTTGCGGGATTTATGCCCTGCAGCGCACTTTTCCCCATTAAGGATAATCCTTACGGAACCTCACTTGATGACCCAAGGACCAACAAGACGGTAAGTAAACCTGTATTTTATTCGGGCGGAGAGGAGTCGACCCTTCCTGAACTTCCAAGTCAGGATGTCACCTGTCTTGACAGGGTTCAATATCTGGCATCGGTTAATAAGCTTAAGAAGAAATTTGATTTGGATTATAAGGACAAGGATCAATGGGAAGATAAATTCTACGGATGTCCCGGAGATGAAGTGAAAGAGTTCTATGATGAGAGTCGCGGCAGTACTCTCACAGCTAGATATTATTACAGCGAGGACGGCGTTTGCCGCACAGTTCTTGCCAGTGTAAGCGGACAGATTCACGAGTGCCGTGAGCACAGCCTGGAAACAGCCTGGAAGTTTGTGTCGGAGTTTGCAAACTAAGGCCGTAGGTGCAGAATAGGTCGGAGGTGCAGAATGGGGACAGGCCCCGATTGCACGTTTCATGTGCAATCGGGGCCTGTCCCCATTCTGCACCTCCCCATTCTGCACCTATTGACATTTATGGGATTATGATTTAGAATATGCAACTGAGTTGCAAATCTAATTTGCGACATAGTTGCATATTTTGTTTTTTCAAGAAAGGAGGCCATAATCATGGCATCACAGAGAGTTAAAATCACACTTGCCTGCACCGAATGCGGTGACAGAAACTATACAACAACAAAGAACAAAAAACTTCATCCTGAACGTATCGAGGTAAGGAAGTATTGTCCCAGACTCAGGAAGTACACAATTCATAAGGAGACGAAATAATGGGATTGTTTAAAAAGAAAAAGGAAAAAATCCCCGTTATTCTCATAACCGGCTACCTTGGCTCAGGAAAGACAACCCTCCTTAATGAACTTTTACATCAGGAGACGCGAAAAGTAGCCCTGGTGGTTAACGACATGGGCGAAATAAATGTGGACGCCAAGCTCATTAACGAGGAGAGCATAGGCAACGTGGACACCAGAATGGTGGAAATGTCCAACGGCTGCATCTGCTGTACATTAAGGGATGAGTTTATGCAGGAGGTTGAGGCTCTTTCGAAGATTGAGGGCCTTCAGGCCATATTTGTTGAGGCCTCCGGAATAAGTGAGCCCTCATCCATAGCAGAGGCATTTCTGGCCTATGAGGAATTAACAGAGAACCCGGGGTTTTTCATATCATCCATAGTTACGGTGGTAGACGCAGATCGAATCTATACGGAGTTTTTGGATGAGATTAATGAGGTCGCCGGAACGGCACCTGATGAGGATGAGGACCCGGATATTATTAACCTTGTGATGGACCAGATTGAGTTCTGCAACACCATAATCCTCAACAAGTGCGATCTTCTGACTGCTGATAAGATTTCAAAAGTCAGGGAAGCTATCCGAAGGATTCAGCCCGAAGCGGAAATTATTGAGAGCATTAAGGGCAAAGTGGCAGCGGAAAGAATCATCAGCGAGAACAAATTTGATTATGAAAAAGCCATGAATTCCTCCATTATTCAAAAGGCCTTAAAGCGAAGCGAAGAGGGGGGAACCTGCGATGAGGAGTATGGAATTACCTCCTTTGTATTTGAGGATAAGAGGCCCTTTGACAGGGATCTTTTTACAGCTTTTATTGAGGAAGAATTCCCGGAAGAAATAATAAGAACCAAGGGTTATGCGTGGTTCGCCGATGACCCTGTTCATGTTCAGCTTATCGAAACGGCAGGAAGGAACGCCTCAATAACAGAGTATTCCAACTGGGTGGCGGCCTTTGATGAGGCTGACAAGGAGGATGTCTTTGCGAACTATCCCGAGGTGAAGGATGATTGGGATGAAAAGTATGGCGACAGGCTTAATCAGATAGTTTTCATCGGCAGAGGCTACAGCAAGGAGGCTATCAGAGCTACCCTTAACAAATGCCTTCTGGAGACGGCGGTATAAATGGTAAAAAGCAGTGTATATTTCGTTAACGGATTTATTGAGTCCGGCAAAACCTATTTCATAAAAAATATTCTGGCTCAGGATTATTTCAAAATTCCCGGGAAAACACTGGTTGTGGCCTGCGAGGAAGGGGAGGAAGAATATGATGAGACCGAACTTTCTGAATTAAATGCGACGGTGGAATATATTGAGGAAGAAAAAGATTTTACCCCAAAGACCATTGAGGCCCTGGAGAAAAAGCATAATCCGGAACGAATAATGATAGAGTTCAACGGCATGTGGAACAGGAGAGGGCTGGATTTGTCCTGGTGTGGCGAGGAATTGGTGGAGATGACGATTTTTGACGCCACCACTTTCAGGATATATTCGGAGAACCTTCGCCCGATTTTGGCTGAACAGGTTCGAAACGCCGATGTTATTCTTTTCTACAAGGCCGACCTGGTGAGGGACCAGCTTCCGGGATTCATGAGAAGCCTTAAGGCCTTAAACAATAACGTGGCCCTGATTTTCAGGGGAGCCAAGGGTGATATTTTCCTGGATCCGGACGAAAGTCTGCCCTATGACATCAAGAAGAATAATCTGGAGCTTAATGATGTGGGCTTTTGTGTTTTCTGCCTGGATGCCATGCAGAGGCGTTCCATGTATGAAGGTAAAAACGTCAAATTTCTCGCCCAGGTCCATCATATGAGGGATGGGGATGAGTTTGAATTCATAGCCGGAAGAATGGTGATTACCTGTTGCCAGGCTGATATGATTTTCTCCGGGATAATTTGCGAGTATATCAAAGTCAGGGAACTTGAGAATAAATCCTGGATTGAAGCCGAGGGAACAGTAAGAATCAAGAAAGATAAGGTTTTGAAACAGGAGATACCTGTGATTGTCATCAGATCATTGAAGCATGTTGAAGCTCCGGCGGAAGCAGAAGTTTCGTTGATATAGGTGCAGAATGGGGACAGGCCCAAATTGCACGTTGTATGTGCAATTTGGGCCTGTCCCCATTCTGCACCTCCGACCAATACTACATTTTACTGGTCGGAACCCTGCTCGTATACGTCGAAGTACCAGATTCCAGTCTGGCCTCTTACAAGGTTGGTCTCGGGGGTAAGGGTTTCTTCCTTGCCGTCGGGATGGGTAATTGTTGCGGTAACTGTATCGAGAGGGCAGTCATTAGTGGGGGCGGTGGGCTCAACGATGATACTTACGTAAGTATCAGGATCACCTACCTCAATGATTTCTGTGTGGATAGTTCCCTCGTCGGATACGCTGGTGGTTCTTACTGAATCACCTTCAATGTATATCTGAGGTGCAACAATTCCATCGTCTACCTGATATTCATAGGGATCACCTGTATATTCAACAGATGCTTCATCCCAGGAAATCACGATAAAGGTTCTGTTATCGGGTGCCTCTTCTTCAGAAGTCTCAGCAGTTTCTTCTGTGTCTTCAACAGCAGCTTCTACAACAGGTTCTGCGGTAGGTTCGGCAACTGTTGCTTCTTCCTGCTTTGCAGGAGCTTCTGTCTTTGTCTCAGCGGAAGTGCTTCCGCATCCTAAAAGAGTTACGGCAAAAAGCATTGCCATTGTAGCTAATAATTTCTTGTACATAATATTTCCTCCTCTTTAAATCCCCTTAAGACTATCATACCAAAGTTGCTATAAAAAGAAAGTATTTATTAAGATTTCCGAATGAATCTTGACAGTGTAAAGTTTATTGGGTAAAATGACAATGTTGACACTGTAAAGATTGGAGATGAAGTATGAAGAGAATTATGCTGAATATATTGCTTGGTGTGGTTATTTTTATAGGAGCTGTTTTGATAGTATGGGCTTTTATCAGTAACGGAAGGATTCGCGAGTATACCGATGAAGACAGTATTTCGGATAAGTTCGTCATGGAGATTAACGGAGCAAATCAAGGTTTTTTCATAAACGGAAGAGATATTGATAATCCCATACTCCTTTTGATATCCAGTGGCCCGGGAACCGACGATTATTTTCTGACGGAGAGGTTTGATGACATGCACCTCGATGATATCTTCACTGTGGTTTACTGGGATTACAGGGGAATGGGCATTGCATACGATGCCGATATTGATCCGGCTTCCATAACCACTGAGGTTCTCATTGAAGATACCAAGGCGGTTACCGATTATTTAAAGAAGCGTTTTGAACAGGAGAAGATTTATATAATGGGCTTTTCAGGCGGGACGCAAATTGGGCTTATGGCGGCGGAGAAGTATCCCGAAGACTATTACGCTTATATCGGAATGGCTCAGGTGGTTACGGATTCTACAGAGAGAGACAAGCTTATGTATGAATTCATGAAGGATGAGTTTACACGTCGCGGTGATAAATCCCGATTAAAAAAGCTTGATGAGCTTGTCACCTTTGAAGGGGATGAAATGCACTGTAAGGATTGGTACGATTTCGTTTATCTACTTCACGAAGCAGGGGGCGGAACCACCCATAATGAGACAGAATTAACGGGAATTACTATTCCAATTATAATGTCACATTGTTATACTATTTCAGAGAAGATTAAATTCATTCGAGGCATGAAAATGTATCGAACAACCACCCTTGATTCGGAGCTTGAAAACTTCGATTACAGGGAGGATAAAACTGAGTTTGAGATACCGATTTTTTTCCTAAGCGGTGAATATGATTACAATTGCCCATGGCCTCTGGTGGAGGATTATTGCGGCAGGATTTCGGCGCCGGATAAGGGGTTCTTTTTGATTAAGGATGCGGCTCACAGCCCTTTGTGGGAGAATGCCCGGGACAGCTTTGACGCCATGGCGGAGATTTTAGAGAAGACTTATGAAAGATAGTTATCATCACGGAAATCTTAGAAACGCCCTTATTGAGGCAGGATTAAAGATAATAAATGAATGCGGCGAGGATGCCCTTTCACTTAGAAAAGTTGCGGCGGCCTGCGGGGTTTCCCATGCGGCGCCCTATGCGCATTTCGCGGACAAGGAAAGCCTTATTGAGGCAATTAAGCAAAAGGTTACCGACGACTTTACCGAGGAGCTTGAAAGGTCTGTTAATGCCCCGGGAGTAACGAACACCGAGGAGGCAATCTTGTCCATGGGGGAAGCATATATTATGTTTTTCCGTAACAAGCCGGACTATTTCAATTTCCTTTTCGGTAAGCAAAAGATTCAGGTCCACACGGATATGACAAGGGAATACGAGGATGATTATCCGCCTTTCATTTTGTTCAGGGGTCTGATTAAGAAGTATTTTGAAGAGAATCATATGGAGCTTTCGCCGGAACAGCAGGAGATTGTCCTTTTGCAAACCTGGGGCGTGGTCCAGGGCCTTTCGTCCCTTGCCAGCATGGATGGCGTGGAGGTTGGGACATCCTGGGAGGTTCTGGCGAAGGAATGCATAAAGGGAGGAGAGTAGTTTAAAGCATGTCAGTTGAGAACGGCGAGTGGGTAATGCACGGGGTAAGTAAGAATGATCCGGAGTGTTTGCACACAGTTGAAGAATTAGAAGAATATATAGAAAAAGTGGGCTTCGTGCCCTTGTTTGGAAATGAGATAAAGGGTTTTTCCGTGGAGGAGAAAACCGAGGCCAAATACTGGTGGAGTGGCAACGAAGCAAAGGACCCCTGGGAGTGGAGAAGGATAATATCTTCCAGAGGAAAGATTGCCTATGGCAAATTCTTTGATAAGAAGGCAGGTTTCATATCCATGGAGTGGCTTCCCTACTTTGTGAATTTCCGTCGGGACGGCTATGATTTCGATGCTTTGTGGGATGACGGCAAGGCCTCCAGAAAGATGAAGAAAATCATGGATTTGTTTGACGGAGAGAATGAGGATGCGGAGCTTTTTTCCTTCGAAATAAAGCAGATGGCAAACTTCGGCAAAGAAGGGGATAAGGGCTTTGAGGGTGTCATGACGGCCCTTCAGATGCAGATGTACCTTACCACCAGGGACTTCAGACAGAAGAAGAACAAGAAGGGCGAGGAGTACGGCTGGCATGTGGCGGTGTTCCGGACACCCGAATCCATGTGGGGTTACAGAAATGTGACTGCGGCGTATAAGGAGAGCCCGGCAGAATCTGCTGAGAGGATTCGTGAGCACGTAGCCAAGATGTATCCTGAGGCCGGTGCCAAGGAAATTCGGAAAGTTTTGGGAATTAAGTAAGTATGAAAAAAGAAGAGAAGACAAATGTAATGCGCGTCCTTGACGCCAAGAAAATATCATATGAAAGCCACTCTTATAAGCCTGACGCCACAATGTCCGGTGAGGAGATTGCGGCTTTGCTTGGGGAAGATGCGGACAAGGTTTTTAAGACTCTTGTTACCCAGGGCAAAACCGGAGCTTTCTACGTATTCGTCATCCCCGTCAAGGGTGAGCTTGATTTAAAGAAGGCCGCCAAGGCCTGTGGTGAGAAGGCAGTTTCCATGATTAAGCAAAAGGACTTGTTGCCCTTGACCGGTTACGTTCACGGCGGATGTTCACCTATTGGAATGAAGAAGCATTTCCCGACATTTATTCATGAGACAGCGGTTGGCTACGATACGGTTTTCGTCAGCGCCGGCAAGGTTGGGTTCCAGATAGAACTGGCGCCCGCGGATTTGATTGCCGCGGCGGAAATAAGGGTCGAGGATTTGGTTTAGAATTGTTACATATCTATTGAAAAGGAGAGTATAAATATGGCAAGTATGTATGACAGAGCAGATATTTATGATCTGACAGACACTGAAGGAAGCAGGGCTTTCTACAAGAAGTATTGGGAGCAGATTTTTGACGGAAAAAACGTCAAGAAGATGCTCGATGTAAGTATCGGTTCGGGAAGTGTTACCATTCCTGTTTTGGATTTGGGAATCGAACTTTCCGGTTCGGATTTAAGCGATACGATGTTAGCTAACTGCGGTAAGAAGATTGAAAAAGTTGACAAGAAGGCGACCTTAAAACAAAGCGATTTCAGAAGCCTTGACTGCTGGGGCGATGAGAAGTTTGATATGGTTGCCAGCACAGGTAATTCTTTGGCATATGTAAGCAATGACGACGTTTGTGCGGCACTTGAGCAGATGGATAAGCATGTGGCTGACGGCGGATATCTTTATTATGATTCCAGAAACTGGGAGATGATTTTCAGAAACCACCAGAGGTTTTATTTATATAATCCATTCTTTGATGGGGATACAAGAGTAAATCTTGTTCAGGTTTGGGATTATCCTGAGGACGGAAGTATTATTTTCAACCTTTTGTTTACATTTGAGAAGGACAATAAGATGTTCCAGAAAGAGTATTTTGAGGAGCATTATAATCCCTTCCCCAAGGACCTGGCTGTAAATAAGCTTAAGGAACTTGGTTATAAAGATATTGAAATCAGGGAATTTCCTACAGGAAAGATTGTGGAGGATTTTGATAATACCGAGTGGTATTCTGTTTTGGCAAGAAAGTAGGTGGAAACAGGGTATGGGTAAGTTTTGGAAACTACACAAAGAGCGAAATATTAGCGCAGATATACCGTTTGACCCCGACAAACAGATTGCAGTAATCAAGAGCAGTATTTGTACAGGGGAGCAGGTAGCCGGTTTTAAAAGCAAAGAAGACGGCCATTTCACTGAGGTAATGCTAATCCGAGACGATAAGGATTTAGCAAAGTTCAAGGAAACTTACAAACTGGAAGAAATAAAAAAGGAATACTGATGTGACAATTGGGGACAGACCCTAACTGTCACATAAGGAGGAACAAATGATACTTTTGGTTGTGGATACGCAGAAGGGATGTTTTAACGAAACCCTTTATGCGTTTGAGAAGGTAAAAAACAATATCAAACAATTAATTTCAGTAGCAAGGCAGAACAATGTTGAGGTCGCTTATGTCCAGCATGATGATGGACCGGGTACTGACCTTGATAAGCTTACGGACAACTATGAAATCTACGAAGAGTTTGCTCCAAGAGGCGATGAGAAGCGCTTTGAAAAGACTGTTAACAGCGCCTTTCATCCCATGACCGGATTGACGGAATATTTGCGATCCAAAGGTGAGAAAGATATCATGACAATCGGCGTATCAACAGATTATTGTATGGATGCAACGGTTAAATGCGGGTTTGAGCATGGGTTCAATATAATTATTCCGGAATATACGAACTCAACCTATGATAATCCTTATTTTGATAAGGAGACGGCTTACAAGTATTTTAATGAGTTTATGTGGGGAAGACGTTACGCCAAAATAGTTACCATGGAACAGGCAATTCAATTATTACAGAATATGTGATAATTGGAGAGACAATTGGGGACAGCCCCCAACTGTCACATAGGAAAGGATTTATGATGACGAAAATAAAAGTATTGATATGTATTGCAACTGCCGTGATTATGGCCGCGTTAAATGGATGCGGAATGGCGGCGGATGACAAGATATATGAGCAGTTTATAAATGATGAGTTGGAGCTGGACGGCAGGACATTCTCAGAGATTTTCAGCTTTATGCAAGAAGATTTTGGTATGGATCCGACGACATTCTACTATGATGTTGATGAGGATGGTAAGGATGAGTTGCTTGTGTCAACAATGTTCTATGGCTATAACATCTATGATGTGAGAGATGGGGAACTTGTACTGTTGGATTGCGGTGACGGAACAACAGCAGTGTGCGGCGTGTACAAGGGAAATGGCCATGTTTATGTCAGCCACAGCGACTTTACTCATTCGGGCAGAAAGCTTCTGACACTTACAAGGTATGACAAAAAGGGCAATGTCGTAGAGACGATATCTATCAATGCGGAATATTGGGATTCTGAAGATGATGTATACGATGAGAACAGTGATTTCACATATAACGGTCAAAAGATTACCATGCAGGAATATGAGGATTATATGAATTCTTATGTTTTCATAGATCCGGATTCAGAGAAGGCAAACTAAGTAAAAATGTGACAATTGGGGACTGTCCCCAACTGTCACATATTAAATGGGTCAAATGAAAAATAGTGAAAAGGAAATGCTTGGAATGCCCATACTTATTGAACTATTCTTAACCTTTGCAAAGATAGGCTTATTTACCTTTGGCGGAGGTTACGCGATGCTCTCAATCATCGAGAATATCTGCGTTGAACAAAAAAATTGGATTACACATGACGAAATGATGAATATAACGGTGATCGCCGAATCCACTCCGGGACCGATAGCCATTAACTGTGCTACGTTCGTAGGCTACAAGAAAGGTAAGCTTACGGGCGCTATTCTTGCGACTCTTGGAGTGGCGATACCTTCGTTTGTTATTATTTTTGCCATATCCATGTTTCTTGAAGATTTTTTGGAGATTACATGGATAGCGCACGCTTTTCAGGGGATCAAGATAGCAGTTGGAATACTTATTCTTGATGCGGCGATTAAGATGATTAGGAAGATGCAAAAGAAACCGTTGCAGATAGGGATTCTTTTTGCATCTTTTGCTGTGATAATGCTTATCAACGTGCTGAAGTTACACTTATCATCGATAGTGGTAATGCTTACGGCGGCGCTTATAAGCGTAGCCTTCTTTCTCGCGGAAAAAGTAAGCGGAAAGGAGGGGAAGGCATGATTTTCTTAGATCTTTTGATAGGATTTCTGGAAGTCGGACTGTTTTCTTTTGGCGGAGCGTATGCAGCTATACCACTTATTAGAGACGTGGTGCTGGCCCACGGCTGGATGGATGATGAGATGCTGTCATACATGATAGCGGTCAGTGAGAGTACGCCGGGCCCTATTATGGTGAATCTTGCCACTTATGTAGGCAGCAATAAGGGAGGCTTTCTTGGGGCGCTGATTGCCACGACGGCGGTAATGCTTCCTGCATTTTTCATTATTATTTTTATCATGGCGTTTTCGAAGAGCCTTATTAAGAACCCATATCTGCAGGCGACTCTGCGAGGCCTTAAGCCTTGTGTAATCGGGGTAATTCTGGCAACAGGCGTATATATGATTCTCGGCAATTGCAATATAATCACGAAAAACAGCGTTGATTATACAGCAGTTCTTATTACCTGCGTTCTGGCATTGTTTTATTTTGGCTCCCGAAAAGTTTTCAAAAAAGGACTGTCACCCATTGGACTTATATGCTTGGCGGCTGTGGCTGGGTTGACCGTTTATGGAATATAATAATAGGAGAAGCGATGATACAGGATATATACCCAAGCAAACTTTATAATGAATTTAAGAAGTGTGAGATAGAGGAGAAGGATTATCTTCTTGTTTTCGATGAGGATGGGAAGGTTCTTGTGAAGGAAGATAAGGGAAGACTCTTTTTCACCACAAAGGCGCAGATAGGCGATGTGCCAAGCACATATCTTTTTTCTGTTGACGAGCAGAAATATTTTCTCGCTCTTGATGGTAAAAACGTAGACACCTCAGATTTCGAAAAGGAAGGCTATATGCACCTTTCAGTGAGGGAATTAAGAGAGCATTCTGACGGTAAGGAAATTTACGCAGGCTTTACCGCGTATCATCTTTGGAGATGGTATGAGGATAATAAGCACTGTGGCCGATGCGGCGAGCTCATGACCCTCGGAGATAAGGAGCGAAGCCTTGTGTGCCCTAAGTGTGGAAATACCGTTTATCCTAGGATTAATCCGGCTGTAATTGTTGGCGTAAGAAAGGGCGATTATCTGCTTCTTACAAAGTATAAGAGGGGCTTTGCTCACAACGCATTGGTTGCGGGCTTTACCGAAATCGGAGAGACTCTTGAGGAAACCGTTGCCAGAGAGGTAATGGAGGAGACCGGAGTTAAGGTCAAAAACATCACTTATTACAAATCCCAGCCCTGGGGCATGGCTCAGGATATTTTGATGGGATTTTATTGTGAAGCTGATGGAGACGGCGAAATCCATATGGATGAGAGCGAACTTAAATATGCCGAATGGGTTAAGAGAGAGGACATTGTGCTTCAGCCCAACAATCTAAGTCTCACCAATGAAATGATGAGAATGTTCAAGGAGGGGAAAGATGGAGATTTTTGATGGCAGACCTGCCGATGCTACGGGAAGGCTTGAAAGGGAGATAAGGACCTACGACCTTCTCGATAAGCTTGGAATCGAATATAAACGTGTGGACCACGAGAAGGCAATGACCATGGAGGCTTGCCTTGAAGTGGACAAGACTTTGGGAACATACATGTGCAAGAACCTGTTTCTTTGCAACAGGCAAAAGACCCAGTTCTACTTGCTTCTGATGCCCGGTGATAAGAAGTTTAAGACCAAAGAATTATCTGCCCAGATTAATTCGGCAAGATTATCTTTTGCAGAAGCGGAAGATATGATTAAATACCTTGATATTGAGCCAGGTTCCGTAAGCGTAATGGGTGTAATGAACGATAAGGAGAACATGGTTAAGCTCCTTATTGATGAGGATGTACTCAAAGAAGACTACATCGGCTGTCATCCTTGTGTAAACACCTCAAGCTTGAAGATAAGAATCGATGATTTGATGAATAAGTTTTTGCCTGCAACTAATCACGAACCGAGTAGGGTGGTACTAAAAGGAGAAGATTAAAAGATGAGCGGAGAAATACTTGGATTTACAATCTGGTCTTTGGTAGCGTTAATATTCCTGATTATTGCAATTGTCAGCCTGAGAAGTGAAAAACCTGTAGGCTTCTACACCGGAGTAAAACCACCGGAAGTAAAGGACATAAAGAAGTATAACAAGGCAGTCAGTACCATCTGGTTTGTTTTTTTTGGCGTGTTTGAACTCCTTGGCTTGCCGCTTTTATTCTACCAGCAGAACAGCCCCATTTTCATAATCCCAATTCTCGGAACTGTATTCCTATGCATAGGTATAGCCATTGCCTATAACGTGGTCTTAAGCAAACATAAAAAGTAAACATTGAAAAGGAGAAATCAGAGATGAAGGTACTTATTCTTAACGGCAGCCCCAGAATTAACGGAAACACAACCATTGCAGTTAATGAAATGGTGAAGGTATTTAAAGAGGAAGGCGTGGAGACTGAGGTAATTCAGATTGGAAACAAGGATATCAGAGGCTGCATTGCCTGCGGCAGCTGTGGTAAAACCGGCAAGTGCGCCTTTGACGATGAGGTGAATGAAATAGCATCCAAGTTTGAAAAGGCTGATGGGATAGTAGCCGCATCTCCTGTATATTACGCATCTGCGAATGCAACCTTAATTGCATGTCTTGACAGACTTTTCTACAGCACAGGTTTTGATAAGACCATGAAAGTCGGAGCAAGTGTTGTAGTAGCAAGAAGAGGCGGAGCATCAGCAACATTTGATGAACTGAACAAGTATTTCACAGGCTGTGGCATGGCGGTTGCTACCAGCCAGTATTGGAACAGTGTACACGGAAGAGTTCCCGGGGAAGCTGAAAAGGACCTGGAAGGCCTTCAGACCATGAGGACCCTTGCCCGTAACATGACATTCCTTATGAAGAGTATTGCCCTTGGAAAGGAAAAGTATGGGTTACCTGTAAAAGAAGAAAGGGTATTTACCCATTTTATTTAATGGTGGTTTCAAAATGAAATACGATATCGACAAAGAACTGAAATATTTTTCGTTGTTCAGCGGTTCAATGGTAGGTCGTTTGTATCCATTGATTAATACCGGGTATAGATTAAAGAAATGTAAATCAGATAGTCTTGTTACGGTTAAAGAATATTCAACAGCGGGATACAAGGGTGATAATATAACTACCCTGGTTATTGAACCCAAACAGTATAGTGGAAATTTACCTTGCATCATGTTTTACCATGGAGGCGGCTTCCTGATGAGTGCTTCAAGCGCACATTATCAGATGGCGAAATGGTATGCTCAAAGGGCAAATTGCAAGGTCATTTTGCCGGATTACAGATTGTTACCCAAATATAAATATCCGGTAGCTGTTGAAGATTGTTACAATACATATTTGTGGGTGTTAGAAAACGCCGAGGAACTGAACATTGATAAGGACATGGTTATTGTGACGGGAGATAGCGCCGGAGGAAACATTGCAAGCGCAGTCACAGTAATGTTGCATGACAGAGAAAAGCCTCTTCCCAAAGGGGCAATGTTAATATATCCGGTGCTTGATAAAAGGATGAATACGGAATCCATGCAAAGGTACACAGATACTCCTATCTGGGATTCTCATTGTACAAAATTCTTTTGGGATCTGTATTTAAACGAGCATGATGCGAATCAATCCAGGTATGCTTCAATCTCAGAAATTGATTCTCTTTCATTTTTCCCAAAGACTTATGTTGAAGTAGCCGAATACGATTGCCTTCATGATGAAGGAATATTGTTTGCTGAAAGGTTACTTTCAGAAGGGGTTCCTGTAGAGTCTTATGAGGTCAAGGGAACCTGTCACGGCTATGAGTCTGCAATGAAAAGTTCAATTACCAGGCAATGCATGGATAGAAGAATAGATTGGATAAAGAAACAAGTGCATAATCGTAGCATATCAGTGTAAATTGGCCGACAGGCGATCAGGTGTGATAAATACAGATTAAGAGGAGACGCACAAATGGAAGATTCCGTACTTCGTATAGCTGTCTGCGATGACGATAAAGGAGACCGAGAGAAGGTTTTTGGCCTTGTTAAGGAGTACCTTGATGAAAAGAAAGTCATAGCGCAGGTAAAAGTATTTGATCACCCTGATTCGCTTATAGAAGAGTGTGAACGGTTCAGACCACATATCTATATTCTTGATATAGTCATGCCCATGGTGACGGGAATTCAGGCTGCAAGAGAACTTAGGTGGAACCAGCCGGATGCACAGATTATTTTCGCTACCTCTGAGAGTTCCTATGCTCTGGAGTCATTTGACGTTAATCCCATTAATTATATTTTGAAGCCAATTGAGAAAGAGAAGTTTTTTACCACATTGGCTATGGCAATTTCCAGAGTGGATGTCATGAATGATAAGAGTGTCTCTGTTAAAGTTAAGGGCGGTATACAGACCTTGCATTTGGCGGAGATTCTATACATAGAACACAGTAACCATGTGGTTTCGTATCACATGAACGACGGCAGCATAGTATCAACGCCGACTTTAAGAATCGGCTTTGCGGAGTACCTGGCAGAAAATCATCCGGGAAATGATTTTGTGAGATGCCACGAATCCATATCTGTTAATGTTTCAGCCATAGATAAGCTTACCAAGACGGATATTACTCTTAGAGGAGGCGAGCAGATACCCGTTACCAAGAGCAGATATTCTGAGGTTATGGAAAGATATATGGATTACAGATTTTGAGGAGAGTAAATGGATAAAAAGGCAAATATTTATGATATACCAAAGAGAGACGGAAGCGTCTGGCCGGAGGATATCTGCCCGGCATACACTCCAAGAGAGGACGCCATTCCCAGTCTTAAGGGTTGCTGGTATTGTAAATATGCGGACTTTCATCTTAAGGAGGAAAGGGCGCTTGAAGTAGGAATATGTAAATGGCCGCAAAAGGTTATAGATTAAAAGGATAAATTGGGAAATGACAGCACGAAACATTCTTTTGGCAGCAATAATACTGAGTATATTTGCCATGCTTTTTGAAGGCTTTATCGTCTTCAGAAATCTAAAGAATAAGCTTCATGCATATCTGTTTTTTAACTGCATAGTGATGCTTGTAAGCAATGCAGGTTATCTTTTACAGCTTCTTTCAAAAACGGAAGAGGCTTATATTGCCGCCTTGAAGTTTTCTTATGCTGGAAGGGTTTGGATTGTTTTTTCGCTGTTTATGTTTACGGCAGAACTTGTTCATCTAAGAATATGGCCGGCTCTGTCAAGGGCGTTGGTGTTTATCAATACAGCTGTCTATGTGCTGATTTTTACCGTAAAGGACCATTTGCTTTTCTACTCCAAAATTTGGTTTGATAAGACAGG
>JAEEGH010012786.1_pt1 | contig 18749 bp, 20 predicted proteins | sample 9134181 | NCBI WGS metagenome assembly JAEEGH01 (sample SAMN16246544, study PRJNA631951) | gut metagenome | biome: gut microbiome; feature: rumen; material: DP-attached | host: Bos | place: Iran: Karaj | collected 2018-10 | reverse complement strand
AATCTGATTAAGATGGGTGTACCTGAGGACTTGGCGTACATGGCTGGTAACAGTCGGCGCGGCCATTGGTTTACCACGCATACAGTCGCAGTCAATATGGCTATGACAAAAGAAAGACTGATAAACAGTGGCTTTTATGATTTAGCCACAGCCTATCAGTCTGTGCACGTCAACTATTGAAAGCGCCGTATACCGAACGGTACATACGGTGTTGTGAGAGGACGGCGGTTAGTCACCGCCTCCTACTCGATTTTTTAGGGAACATAAATCTGATTAAAATTGTAAAGTTCACCGTCAATAACACCTAATGCGACAAGCATGTCACTGGTCATATAATACTCTTTAGCATCTGCTGACCAGCCGGGGTAATTGTCTCCCTTAAACTCTCTTCCAACAATGTATTCTTCCTCGAGATTTGCAAACTCACCATCATCAACAAATTTCTGAAGATAGATATCACAGTTTTCTTTGATCTTAAAAGAAACATTTTCTTCGATCAGTTTTCTTACATTCCCCTCATTCAGCATGTAAACAACATGATATACCGGCTCATAGTCCTCTTTTTCAAGTGCATAATAAGCGCCATCATCATTGCATTTTACGAGGAAGCGGTCGAATCTGCTGGAGCCTATAACATCTTTTTTGAATTCTTCATCTGTTCCATATTCAAGTTCTTTATTTACTTCCTCAAAAGAAACAACTGAGAATTGAGTCCCGTTTTCAGAGAAGATATAGCTGTTTTCTTCTGCGTTATCGACGTATTCTGTTTTGATTTTTTCTTCGCGGTACAGATCGCCGGTAAGTGTTGTTTCATCAAACTTTTTTACTATCATATAAAGGTTGCTGTCATTGTCATAATACTTAACGGCATCAAAGGTGTCAGCTTTTGCATTTCCGATGCATGAAAAAGAGATGGTTTCATTGTTGCCTGCAAATTCTAAAGTAGGAAAAGCGCCGCTATCCCAGCTGAACCTGGCTTGTGTACTATCATCTGCTGAAGCGAAATGGAAGGTAATGTTTTCACCATCAATTTCATAGGTGAAAGGAATTCCTGACAAACCATCTGTTGTCTGGGTAGAACCGGAAGTCTCGCTGTCAAAAACATAGTAGCTTGAGATGTTGTAAAGGTCATCTCCTTTGTATGCTGCGTATACAGCTCCTGAAAGCTGTGGATAACCATCAGATGAAAGGCCTGCTTTTGTGAAATTAAGTACCTCTGAGTTTGAATATTTTTCACTAAGTTCATCATATAATGAAGGGTCTGCTGAGATATCTACGGTGCCGTCTTTGTAGTTATGGTAAACACCATCTTCAGCAGCTAGATAATCAATATTTGATTCTTCTGTAATAACGAACTTGCCAGTATCTTTACTTACATATCCTTTAGCTATAGAGTTACGCATTGATATTATCAGGCTGTTGTCATCGGTTACAGCGATCGGATATGCTGTCCCGCCGCTTTGGACAGAAGTGACTTTCTCGATAGAACCATTTTTTTCTATGTAAATGGTGGCTTCATAGGTTGCCAAATGTCCCATAGCGTCATCAAAAATATAACTTGTTACTAAAAGAGCATCCTCTCCCTCGCAGACAGGAGCATATGCATATGACTGTCCTGCGTGGAGAGAGGTGATGAGCTGCTCATACTGTGAGGTTTTGCCGGTAGTTTCTGTAGTGGCATTTCCACATCCTGCCAATGCTGAAATGGCAATTGCTGTTGATAAAAGTAATGTAGCTATTCTTTTCATAATTCTCTCCCATATTCTGATTTTTTTTACACTATTTAATGATACGACTGAGTTTGCACAAGGATTATAAAAAAAGTATAAATTCAAAATGATACCCAGGGACGGGGTTGATGGGCCATTTTGTTATTCAGAATAGCATAGAGTGTTCTTTTTGCGTATAATAGAGTAATTCGGAATAGAGGATGGAAGAGATTAATGTTTTTTTGGATACTTGCTTCATTGGCAGCATTTTATGTAAAGGGACTGTGTGGCTTTGCAAACACGCTGGTTTTTACTTCAATATTGAGTTTTGGTGTTGCCAATATAGAAATATCGCCGGTAGAGCTGATACTTGGCTTACCGACTAATCTGATCATTAGCTGGAAGGAACGAAAATCAATTGATCTAAAGGTAGTAGTACCTTTGGCCGTCATGGTAATTATTGGTAGCAGTGTTGGAGCTTTTCTGTTAAAAAACACAGATGTTACTATAATAAAAATAATATTTGGAATATTGGTTATTATCGTTGGCATTGAGATGCTGATCAGAGAATTAGCCAAAAAGAAATCTAAGAACTCAAAAGTTCTGCTTATAATTATCGGTATTTTATCAGGGTTTCTGTGCGGACTCTACGGAGTTGGGGCACTTCTTGGTGCATATATTGGGCGAACAACAGAGGATACAAGATCTTTTAAAGCGAATATTTGCACAGTATTTATTATTGAGAACACATTTAGGCTTGGACTGTATCTCTTTTACGGAATCCTGACTATAGATATGTTAAAGAAAGCATTGCTACTCTCACCATTTATGCTGATTGGGCTTGGCCTTGGAATTTACAGCGCTGGTAAAATAAATGAGCTTGTAGTTAAAAAGATTGTGATAGTTCTTTTGATCCTATCAGGAGCGGTGCTTATTTTTACAAATGTTGCATGATATAATAAATAGAAATTGACTAAATATGGCGGGAGGGCTTTTGAAATGAAATGCTGTATTGTTTATGCTTCAACACATCACGGAAACACAAAGAAAGTTGTAGATGCCATTGCTAAAGAGTTTGATGTGGAGTTGATCGACGCCACACAGGTGCAGAAGAAAGATTTGTCTGAATACGATTTGATAGGCTTTGCTTCAGGCATTTATGCTGCGCAGTTCCATCAGCAGGTGAAGAATTTTGCCCATGAAAATCTTCCGCAGGATAAGAAGATTTTTTACATAATGACCAGTGCTATGAATATAGATTTTTCAAAATCCATGGCAGAATCAGTCAAAGACAAGAACGCTGAGGTTGTTGGTAAGTTCACATGCCACGGATATAACACTTTTGGACCATTTAAGTTGGTCGGTGGCACAAGTAAAGGGCATCCTGATGAAAATGATCTGACTGATGCAGTTGAGTTTTTCAGAAATATTATTAGAGTTGGTAGAGCGGAATGAACAAAAGATATAGTGTGATTTTTGATATGGATGGCGTTATCTTCGATTCGGAGAGAGCATGTCTTTATACCTGGACAGAGGCGGCGTCCGGCTATGGAATAAATAACGTGCGCGAAGTGTTCGACAGATGCATCGGAACGAATATGAATCAGACCAGGCAGATTGTTGAGGATGCCTATTCAAAAGAATTCGGCGAAGGCATTGCAGATAAGCTTCTTTCGGAGAGCAGCAGACTCTTCCATGAGAGATACGATGGAGGCAGACTCCCGGTTAAGACGGGCGTAAAAGAAATCCTGGAGTACCTAAAGGCTGAGAATGTAAGATGTGCAGTGGCATCGTCCACAAGGAAAGCGGTTGTGGAGGCAGAGCTTCGCGACGCAGGACTTATAGATTATTTCGAAGAAATAGTTGGCGGTGACTCAGTTAAGGTATCAAAGCCCGACCCCGAGATATACCTCATTGCCTGCGACAAACTCAAGGTGGATCCCAAAGACTCTTTTGCCATCGAGGATTCATATAACGGGATCAGGTCAGCCCATGCTGCCGGCATGAAGCCAATCATGGTTCCGGATATGATTCCCGCAGACGCCGAAATGAGAGGCCTCGCAGACACAGTCTGCGAGAGCCTTCTGGATGTCATAGATTATTTTAAAAATAGCGTGGGATAAGGGAAATTTCATCTTTTTATAATGCAAAAGAGCTGACGAAGCAAGCAGAGTATTGGAGGGAGAAATGAGGACACTTTTTATCGGAAACAGCCACACGTATTTCAATGATATGCCCAAGCTGTTCAAAGACATTTGCAAAGAAAATGGCATTGATATGCAGGTGACGATGCTCACTAAAGGTGGCATGGGACTTGACTATCATGCAGATAATGAGCAGACCAGGTTTAATATTCTTTATGGGGACTATGATTTCATAATTCTTCAGCATGTAGCTCATCCAATGGGCGAGTTCTCTGTTATGGAACAAGGTGCGGACAGGATAATGGAATGGATAAGGCAGACCAAGGCAAAAGCCTGCTTCTACATGACATGGACAGAGGAAGGGAATGAGGAATTTCAGCCGGAAATGTCAGCAAGATACAGAAGACTGGCTGAAAAATATGGATGCCTTGTGGCGCCTGTAGGGGAGAGATGGTGGGAACAGATTCATGCTCATCCCGAGACAGATCTGTATTTTGAGGACAGAAGGCACGCCTCACCTGCGGGTTCTATGCTTGCAGCCAGGACTATATTTGAGACGTTAAAAGAGCTTTATTGAGAAGAGTTGTCAGCTTAGGTGTCACTCTAAAGTGACACCAAAGCCTCTTTCATAGAGATAAGTATTGCTGTAGCTAAGGGAGCCATCGGCATTTTCTGTAACATCAGGGATGTTTACAGGAAGATGGCCCTGGGGTTTGTTTGAGCCAAATACTGTTTCGATGGCGGCTACGATATTGGCGTTTGTGGCCTTTAGACCGGAGCCGCTGTCGGTTTTATCTGTGGGATCTGTGCCAAGGGCTGAGCCCATGTAGGCAAGAACAATGGCATCTGCATCCTTGTAAATAGCGGCGTCATATGGCAGGTTTTCACTTACAAGAATGAACTTTCCGCCTGCAGCGTGAATGTCATTGATAGCGCTGGTAATTCCGATGTACTGCGGGCTGCTCTTATCAAGAGCGCCATTGCCGGATGCATAGGAAAAGCCGATCACGACATCTGATCCGGATATCTTTTCACTCATTTCGTCTGTGTAGTGGAGTTTGACATCGGCGGAGGAATCGTAATAATAATCAATATTTATGTTTGTCTTTGAATCTATGTAATCCCCCTTTTTCAGTTCATCAATAGCATACTGCAAAGTTGTGGCATCAGCATTCTGTCTGCCAAGAACGAAGATATTCGCTGTTTCTTTTGCGACAGGAAGAGTGCTGTCATCATTTTTTACCACTGTGATGGCCTGTCTGGCCATGTCCATTTCAGCGTCGTGATGCTCCTTTGAGCCGACAATCGCGGTACTGTCAGACACATTTTTTTCTATATCAGATTCATCAGTCTCGTCCAGCATTCCGTGTCTCGCTTTCAGAGAGAGGATACGGGATACGCTCTCGTCGATCCTGGCTTGGCTTATCTCGCCGGAAGAAACTAAAGACGAAATCCCGGCGATGTATTCATCATAGAAAGTCGCAGCCTCTGCGTTTTTCAGATCCATAGGAAGGAGCAAGATATCAACGCCGCTGTTGATTACTTCTTTTGCGATGTTTACGAAGTATTCAGAGGATTCTTTTTCACCCGGAACAAGACCCGCGTCAGCAATTGCGTCCATTTCAAGAGCATCGGTTACAACAACGCCGTTATAGCCCATGTCTGTTCTGAGGATGTCAGTTATGATCTTTTTGGACATGGTAGCAGGGAAGAATCCTGTAGTTACGCCATCTCCAAAGGTCTTTTGCTCGTCGATAAGAGGAAAGGTTATGTGTGCGGTCATTATCATTTCTGCGCCGTTTTCGATAGCTGCTTTAAATGGTACAAGCTCGGTCTCCTTGATCTCGTCATAGGTCTTTTCAACTGAAGGTGTACCGATGTGGCTGTCCACACTAGTGTCGCCGTGGCCGGGGAAGTGCTTATAAGTCGCAATGATATTGTTCTGGGCAAGGCCCTTCGCATAAGCGCTGCCGAGCTTAGCCACAAGAGCTGGATCGTCGGAAAAAGACCTTGTGCCAATAACAGGGTTTGACGGATTATTGTTCACATCAATGTCCGGCGCAAAGTCAGCATTAAAGCCAAGAGCGGCAAGCTCTTCGCCAAGAATATTTCCTGTTTTTTCTGCATTTTTTTCTGAATCTGTAGTGGCTCCAATCGCCATATTTCCAGTCATGCGCGTCCCAGAGGTTAGTCTTATCACGATTCCGCCTTCTTCATCCACAGGGGTCAGATATGGAATATGCGCAGAAACGCCTTCTATCTGTTTATTATTGTCCTGAAGCTCGTGCAGGAGCCTTGTCACCTGCTCATTTCCAGTGATATTGGAACCAAATAATAATACGCCGCCATACTGATGGCGCCTTAAAGCCTCGCTTAACTCCGGAAAAGAACTGAGATCCGTTACATTTTCTTCATTCCAGGTTCGAAAAGCTGGGATTATCATTTGCGATATTTTTTCATCCAGGGACATCTTTTTTACCAGCCTGGCTACACTGGCTTTGTCATTGTCTGCGGCACATCCGCTCAGCATATAAGTGCTTGTTAAAAGAGTAAGTGTAAGAATTATTGATATAAATTTGGAAAATTTAGATAACATTTTAAGAACCCCCAAAAGCATGGTTATTGCAATATTGTGCGCTAATAATCATTTTAACATTCATAACTTTCGTTTCATCATGGGGAGGGCATATTTTAGATTAATTTTAGAGATTGTTGTATGTAGTAGGAAAATCTTATAATGAAATAAAAAAGATGTTTTGGAAAAGGAAATGTTGGTAATGGGAGTGGAAATGGAAATACACAATGGGAGACCGGAAAACACTGAAGGCAGGCTTTCAAGAGAGATAAGAGTCTATGATTTCTTGGATGACCTTGGAATAGAATACCAGAGAGTAGATCATGAAGCGGCCATGACTATGGAGGCCTGTGAAGCAGTGGATGTGGCGCTTGGAACGACCATGTGCAAAAATCTCTTTTTATGTAACAGGCAGAAAACGGCATTTTATCTGCTCTTAATGCCTGGAGACAAGAAGTTTAAAACAAAGGAATTGTCTAGTCAGATAAATTCAGCAAGGCTCTCTTTTGCAGAAGCTGAAGACATGCTCAAGTATCTGGATATTGAGCCCGGGGCAGTGAGTGTCATGGGCCTTATAAATGACAAGGGGCATGATGTAAAACTTCTTGTGGATGAAGACGTCAAGGCTGGAGAGTACATAGGCTGCCATCCTTGCGTTAACACATCAAGCTTGAAGATAAAGACTGAGGATATCTTTGGGAAGTTTTTGCCTGCAGTTGGTCATGAGGCAGAAATCGTCCATCTTGTTGGAGAAGACTGAGGAATGGTGGAGGAAGGTATGAAGATAGAGCATGTTGCGATGTATGTAAATGATCTGGAAGCTGCCAGGGACTTCTTCGTTAAATATCTTGGTGGGAAGTCTAATGATGGCTATCATAATTTGAATACAGATTTTAAATCTTTCTTTATCTCTTTTGACGATGGAGCAAGGCTTGAACTGATGAATAAGCCTGGACTGGTTGATGAAAAAAAGCTGCTTACAAGGACCGGGTATATTCATATTGCTTTTTCCGTTGGAAGCAAGGAGAAGGTTGACGAGCTGACTGAGCGCCTTAAGAAAGATGGGTATGAAGTTGTCAGTGGTCCCAGAACCACAGGCGATGGCTATTATGAGAGCTGCATTGTCGCGGTTGAAGGGAATCAAATAGAGATTACAGTTTAGCTGGTTAGATTTGGAATGGGAAATATGGGGATGATCAAATTCAGAGAGATAACAGAAGCTGACAATACCGCAGTAGCTGCACTTGTCAGAAACAACTTGGAACAGTTTAAGCTTAATATTCCGGGAACAGTGTATTTTGATGATGTGTTGGACCATCTTAGTGATTATTATGACGGTGATGGGCGGAAATACTTTGTCATCGAAGGAGATGATGGCCAGGTTATAGGTGGAATCGGCTATGACAGATTTGAGCCCATGAAAGATACAGCTGAGCTGCAGAAATTATACCTGGTGGATTCTGCAAAAGGCTCAGGGTTAGGCTATGAAATGATAGACTTCATCGAAGAAAAGATGCGAAAGGCGGGGTATAAGGCTTCGTATCTGGAGACTCATGACAATCTTATGGCTGCGATTCATATTTATAAAAAGAAGGGTTATAAAGAGATCGAGCGCCCCAAAGAGGTAGTTCATAGCACAATGAACAGATTTTTTTGGAAATCGCTGGGATAATGGCTTGTGCAGGCTTTTTATCCTACAGCAGCGAAGCACAGTGAGAAGGCAACAGCCAAACACAGAGGAGAAGGCAACAGCCAAACGCGAGGAGAAGACGATGCCAAGCGAAAAGAATGTTGACAGAAAGAACGAATCTAAAAAGCAGTCAGGGCCTACTACTCGTCCTGAGATAAAACTAAAAAGCAGTCCAAAGGCTGATGCCATGAAAAAGGCGCCTGATGAAGTCATTGCCATGGCCATCAGAGAGGCCCTGATAAAAGATAAAGAGGGCAGATAAACCAAAAACAGATTGCCAAAAGACACAGGGGGCTTATTATGCGGGGGATCAAGAATCATAAGTTGCAGCTAAAGGACCGGATTATGGCAAAGACTGGCGGGGTGTGCGCTGCGTGCGGGAAGCATCTTGAGAGGCAGAAAGTCACGATAGACCATTATGTCCCCAAGTACCATGGCGGCACGGATGATGAGAGAAATCTTTTGCCTTTGTGCAGAAATTGCAACAGGCAGAAATCATCCAGGATGGTGGTGGCTGAGGACTATTATCGATTTCTTGGAAAAAGATATTGCGAAATGGCCAGTGAATATAGGGATGAACTGGAAAAGCCTGTGTCTTAAGCAAGGAGGATGGATATTTGTGCTGTAGATATTACTTTAGTGACAAAGCTGCATATAAGGTTGAGGGCGACCTAAAGCTTACGAAGGGAGCGCTCGCTACTCGTGCGGGGGATATTACTCCTGGGATGGCTACTCCGGGAATCATCTGGAACAAGGGCACAAACGAAGACCTTGCGCTGGAGGATCTGTTTTGGGGAATAACTTCCAAAGACAAAAAGCTCATCATTAATGCCAGGGCTGAATCGGTGACAAAAAAGTCGATGTTTGCTGACAGCATTCGGAATCGTAGGTGCATTCTGCCTGCGGCGGGATTCTACGAGTGGGATGCAAGTAAGACGAAGTTCAGGTTCAAAAGAGCTGATGAGAAGCCAATTTATCTTGCGGGTTTCTATGACCTTAGTGATAACAAGGACTCTTTTGTGATTCTGACGACCGCGGCAAATGCATCAATGAAGCCTGTTCACGACAGAATGCCGGTAATGATTGATACGGGAAATGTCAGGGATTATTTAAAAGACCCGGCTGCAGCCCTTGAGATGTTAAAAGAGCCTATGCCAGAGCTTGACAGAAGCAGCGATTACGAACAGCTAAGCCTGTTTTGATCTTTTATCCGAACCCTGGAAAAGAAATGGCTAAAAATATTTAAAAAAATTTTATGCTAATATTCCAAAATAATAATATGTCAGTGTTATAATGCGCTTGGGGAGGCTGATGAGGCCTCTTTTTGCTTAAAAAAATTGGGCACCTTAAGGATCACGGATGAGAGGAGAAGGTGACGATGAAAGATTTTCTTGCAAAGATACTGTATTTCATACTGGCACTGATCATTTTGATGTGCGTGTATATTGGACTGTGCGCAGTCAATCCAGCTTTGTCGGAGCCTCTAAAGAAAGTTGTGGCTGACATTGAGGAGAAAAAGCGGATCAGTGCAGAAAGTGCAGCTGCAGCAAGCGCATCTGCAGCAAGCTCAGAAGCGGCAGCTACAGAGAGCTCTTTGGAAGAGGAAACAGAAAAAGAGCCTGAAATAGAAGAGGTCAGCGCAGATGGGCCGGAGACAGCGCATCCCTATAATTTTGATCTGACTTACAAGGATTATGTTGATGCGTGGGACGACAGCGTGGTTGATGAAGAACGCAAAAACAATCCGGATTATAAGGAGTTTGTGGATGCTTTCATAAATCCTTCGGAAGATACGTCTGAAGGGGATTACCCCAAAGACAGTTCCCATATGCTTTCGCCGCAACCTGAGATTGTTGATATTGAAGATGAAAAACAGGCGCAGGAGATCATCGACAGCGTTGATCAGGGTGAGACCGGTGAAGGTCTGGAGTTTGATGAACTTTACTATCCTTACTATCATATGCTCAATGACAGATGCAAGGCTTTGTACAGGCAGATGTACGCCAATGCCGTTGCGCTTAACACGAAGTTTGCGCCCATAAATGAAGCAACCACCAATAAAGAGGTGGAGAGCGCTTTCTGCTGTCTTTTGGATGACCATCCGGAGCTCTTTTGGGTGGACATTTCCTATTATTTCCAGTATGACTACAATGGCAATGTTATAGAGTTTGACTTTGATTTTTATGAGAATTTCAATGATATCGCTTCAGCAAGAAGCAAATTTGAGGCTACGGCTCAAGGCCTGGCAGTAGGCGCCCGGAATTTAAGCACTCCTTATGAAAAAGAGCTGTATATTCATGATCTGATAGTGGATAAGCTCAATTATCAGTACAATTCCCTGGATCAGAGTGCTTATAGTTCGGTGGTATTGGACAATACTGTATGTGCGGGCTATTCCCGTTGCTTCCAGTATCTGATGCAGCTTGTTGAGGTTCCAACCTACAATTGCCATGGTTGGGGCGGAAGCGAGCGCCATGCCTGGAACATAATTAAGCTTGATGATGGTTTTCACAATGTGGATTGCACCTGGGATGATTCGCTGGCTGGTTATGATTATTTCAATCTTAGCGATGCGGAAAACAATAGCCACAGAAGAATGGAGTTTTCGGTTTATCTTCCTCCATGCGTTTCATCCGATTACAAGCCTGCGTCAGGGCAGAAAACTATCGATGCTGGTTCGGAAGCAAGTTCCGCTGCGAACAATGGGAATACTAATATTTCAATAGAAGTAGAAGATAACGGGTCGACAATCACAATAAAGGCTGAATCATCAGCTTCATCTGGCGATTAAGCTAGCACAAGGGCTTAGGTAAGTAATAAACGGAAAGAAGAGATATATTATGGAGAAATGTTTAAGGCCCCATCATGGGATGTGCTTTCAGTTCTATGAAGGCAAGGGCTACAGTACTGATTTTACAGACCATATGGGACGTGTGATAAAAGAGCTAGAGGCTGATCCGGAGCAGAAGGTGGTGCTGAAGGCTCAGACAGATATTGTCTGCAAAAATTGCCCAAACAATGAGGGTGACCTGTGCAGCTCTCAGGACAAGGTTATCAAATATGACAAAGAAGTGCTGAAGGCTTGCGGGCTCAGAGACGGATGCGAGATTTCTTTTGACAAGTTCACAGGACTGGTCAGGGACAGAATAATTAATGCGGGTATCCGAGGCGATATCTGCGGTGATTGCAGCTGGGACTATATCTGCAGGAGTAAGGAGTAGCCGAGACGACATCTGCAGGAATAATGCATAGTCGGGATTACATTTGTTTTAGAAATAAACGATATTTTGCTAAAAAAGTGAAAATAATAATAGAAAGTCGCCGTATCGGTCATATATCCACAATCCTTTCCGGGATATACTTTAGCTATAAGAAACAATAGTTTATGTCTTTGAAAGGATGGTGTTCATTATGTTATCACTGTTATTTATAATATTTTTCTTCTGGATTTTTGGAAAGATGATCGGCTTTGCATTCAGAGCAAGCTGGGGAATCATGAAGATTATGTTTACACTTGTATTCCTTCCACTTATTCTTTTCGGGCTTTTGATCAGAGGACTTGTTTACATAGCACTGCCTGTACTATTGGTTGTTGGGCTTTACAGTCTCATCAAGCACGTTCAAGACGTGGTTTAAGAGGCACCATTGGTGCCTTGGCTCCTCTTCAGGTACATCCTACCGGCGCAGATAGCTGCGGCAATTGAGAAGATATAAAAGGCGGCCAGGATTCCAATGGCCATTCTCATTCCCAGGTGCTCTGCATTGAAGCCGGTGAGGGCTGTGAAAACAACACCGCCGATGCCGGTTGCAGTGGTGATCATGCCGGTTGAAAAGGCGGTGTTTTTTCCGGCGAAAGGAATCATCATATTGAGAACGCATGGATAGATGGCGCCGCTGGCAAAGCCAAGAGGGATGCAGAGCGCAAATACCACGAGGCTGTTATCCATAAGAGCTACAAGGACGGTGAGAAGTGGAATTGCCACAAGGGCAGTAAGCAGGATGGCTCTGGCTCTTTTAGCAAAATAGCCCACGAATACTCTCGAAGGGATCATCATTGCCCAGAATACTGAGAGGGCGTAGCGGCCGAGGCCTGAATCCAAAACGTCCGCGAACAGAGTTTCTACAAAGTACGCGAAGCCGTTTTCAAATCCAACATAGATGCACATGATAACGCAAAGAAGCAGGATTCCCATAAGGAAGAATTCTGTTTCTTTTTTTGTGGACCCATCTGCCAAAGCTTCCCTGGCAGCAGCTTCTCTTTTCCCCTCTCCTGATGCCATGATTCCGGCAAAAGAAATGAGGCTTCCCACTGCGAGAATGGCAAAAAGAACTTTCCAGGTAAGCCCAAGTCCAAGGTAATATTCCACAACAAGCGGAGCCACCAAAGCTCCCAGGGCATACATGGAGGTCATGAATCCGATTTTTTTGCTTCCGCTGATGGGATAGGAGTCTGCAAGAGCAGCGATGGATATGAACTGAAGTGCACTGGTGGTTAGGCCAAGAAAAAACACACCTACAACAAATGCACTTTGTAGACCAATTATCTGGATTCCTGCGGCGGCCACAAACTGGATCACCAGCAGGAGCTTTATACACTTTGTTTTAACGTTGGCGTCTGCCCATGCGCCAAGGATAAGCGGTGCAAGCATGGTGGCAAAGAGCTCAGTTGCCGCAAAGAGGCCTTTGGAGGTCTCGGAAAGATCGTAGTTTTGCCCGATGCTTCGAAGACTGGCCTGATAGCCGCCTGCTTCAAAGCCGTTAATGAATATGATCAAAAAAAGCACAAGCCATAAAAAGTCGAACTTTTCAGATTTATCATTACTGTTCATAGAGACCTCCTGAGCAGATATGGTTTTTTAAGTACCTTCTACTGCTGAATGCGGTCAAGGACCTTGTGGTACATGTTTTCATCTGTGGCTTCTTTGTCAGATCTGAGCATTGCTGAAATGCTGACTTTCAGCGTCATCTTGTTGCCATCGAGCTCTCTGATAGATTCAATTGCTTCTTTTAACTGACTGCACAATTCATCAACTTCAGATTGCTTATCGGTGTATAAAAGAAGCGCAAAATCAGACTGTATCATTCTGGCCACAGCACAGCGGTCCTTTGTGACTTTCAGTATTTCCTGGCCCATTCGCTGCAGGAGCTTATTAATAAAGTCTTCTCCATAGTCAGCCGCAACCCTCGCATGCTTTATGTCTCGAAGTATGATAATAGCATAGTCACGCCCCAGATCATGGTAGTTTTGGGAATAATCAATAAGGGCATCAAGGAAACCTTTTTTATTCATAAAACCCGTAACAGTGTCAGTTCTTTTTACGTTATAAAGTTTGTCTATTCTGGCCATTTCCTCATCAACATCAAAGAAATAGCCCATTAGACCGACAATCTCGTTGCCGTCATATATAGGAGTTTTGAAGCACATGATGTTATGGACAATACCTTTGACGATGCAGTATCCCGGAACACCTGAAACCACGGCTCCTTTGGAAAGAACATCAAGCTCGTCGTCTCTGTACGCTTTGCCGTCGGTATGCCAGCCCATGTCCTCATCATCTTTACCGAGGATATCGTCGATGGTAAAGCCGTAGAAGTCAAGGAACGCTTTGCTGGCGCCCAAAAACCTTCTGTTTTTATCCTTCCAAAAGAACTTAAGATGAGAGGCAGTTACAGTGTTTTCCCACATTTTTGCATACATTTGTGAGCCATCTGACTTAAGACCGTAGTCTTCGCGGTTATATAATTCCTGGATTTTGCTAAGGATTGAGTGGGTATCGTCAGGAGTCGGCTTTGTGCACATGAGGAATTCTTTTTCCTCTGTTCCTGGAATAAGCATGAGCGATAGGCCTTTCCACTCATAATTACCGTCACTTTGCTTGATCCTGAACATATTCTCGACATAGCCTTTGAAACTATTTTCTATGCGGCTGTTAAGTGTAGACCAGTCGCAGAAAACATCAAACTTCTTGGCGTCAGCCACCGCAATATATTCCTCTTTGAACTTTTGGGTATAGGTATTAAGATCCATGCCATCGCTGGAGCTGCCCTTCATATAACGGAATTTTCCAACCAGTGGAATAATTGTGTTATTAGATGGATTGATCTGAGCCACAGTGTCAAACATGTGATTTATTTCTTTTAACCTGAAGTCAAGGCTGTTTCTTTTTTCAATATTTGTATCAGAAGATATATTGCGAATGGAGCTCATAAGGATATGGCTTCCGGCGTTTTCTGCAATCTCTTTTCCCTTAAGACAAAGAATGTTTCCATCAACAGTAAAGTAGAAGGTTTCAAGGTTCTTACTCTGCTCAACGGTATCAGCGAATTTTCTGAGCTGAGAATTTATGGGAGAGTTGGAACGGAATACTTTCTGATCGATATCTTCTTGGTCGTAGGATCTGCCAAAAGCCTGTATTTTGTAGATGTCATTCATGAAAAGAGTTCTGAGAACTCCGTTGTCATCTTCAAAAATGGCCAAAGGCTCGTCAGTACGCCTCGCGTGGAAGCTGGCCACATCGTAGAAATGGCGCCACTGCCTCTTTTCAATCTCAATTTTGCTCTCTTTGATATGGTCAAAAAAGTCATTTATGGGCATTGGTTTGCCGTAGTAATAGCCCTGAAGTCGGCCACAGCCGATATTCTTTAGAAACTCCACCTGCTCTATGTTTTCTACTCCTTCTGCCAGCGTCATGACATCAATTTCTTTTGCCATGATGACTGTGGAAGTTATTATGGCCTTGGATTTGTCGTCAAAGGAGCGAAGAAAAGACATATCGAGCTTAAGGGTGTCGAAATGATAGTCCTTAAGGACGGTAAGAGAAGAATAGCCGCTACCAAAGTCGTCCATCCACACCTCATAGCCGGTGCTCCTGAAGCGCTCTATCATGCCGGACATCAGCTCGGCGTCAGATACGATCATGCTCTCGGTTATCTCAACATGAATGTAGTCCCTTGGAATATCGTACTCGTCCACCGCATCCTCCAAAACCTTGAGCATGTCAGTGGCTTCAAGGTCAAGGCGCGAAAAGTTGATGGACACAGGAACTGCGTCGAGGCCATTATGAATACGCTCTGATATGTCGGAGCAGACTTTTTTAACGATCCAGCAGTCAAGCTTGTGGATCTGCCTGCTCTCTTCGAGAGCGCCTATGAATTTATCAGGTGAAAGAAATCCCATTTCAGGGTCGATCCATCTTGCCAGAGATTCAGCGCCGCAAAGTTGTCCTGTGAGCGCACGAACAACAGGCTGGTAATATACTTTTACCCAGCCATTTTCCAGTGCTTTCTCAATATTAGCAACCACGTATTCCGCGATTTTTTTGCGTTCCTGACTATTGTCCAAGGCAAGTGGCATGAACGTAATCTCCGTGAAAAATTATTGCTATATTGAGCATAACATAAGTTGAGTACCGATAGTAAATAATATTGATAAAATTAACATAAATATGACAAATTTAATTATTGTTTCCAAATAAGTTGTTTGCAATAAGTGGTAGTTACCGAGTAATATAATTATGGAGCTTTAAGTATTTGAAAGGATATAAGTATGATAATTCAGACCGGGTCTCGCACAGATATTCCGGCTTTTTATGCTGACTGGTTTGCAAACAGGCTAAAAGAGGGCTTTGTTTATGTGCGGAATCCTTACAATATGACATATATTACAAAGTATTTGCTAAATCCTTCGGCGGTTGACATAATCTGTTTTTGCTCAAAGAATCCGAAACCCATGCTTAAATATCTGGATCTTTTGAAACCATATGGAATGTATTGGTATGTGACGATCACCGGCTACGGAAGGGACATAGAGCCCAATGTTCCGGATATACCGGATGTGGTAGAGACCTTCAAAAGGCTCTCTGAGTTTGCGGGCGTGGATTCAATGGGATGGCGATATGACCCGATTTTCCTGGATGGCAAATATACAAAAGACTATCATCTTGAGAAGTTCGAGGAGATCGCATCGGCCCTTGATGGCTACACGCAGACGGCTGTTATCAGCTTTATAGATATGTATCAGAAAGTGAAAAAGAACTTTCCCGAGGCGAAGCCTTTAGAAAAAGCAGACAGGATGTACCTTGGTGAAAAGATGGCCCAGATTGCGAAAGATCATGGAATGACGCTTAGGCCCTGCGCTGAGGGAAATGAGCTGGAAGTATTTGGGGCAGACTGCAGTGGCTGCATGACTCAGGCAATGTATGAAAAGGCTGTTCATAACAGCATGAATTTCCCAAAGGTAAAGAATGCGCGTGCTTCCTGCTCGTGCTATCTTGCGAACGATATAGGCATGTATAATACTTGTCTTCATATGTGCAGATACTGTTATGCCAACTATGATGCAAAGACTGTGATGGATAATAATGAGAATCACGACCCGCTTTCGCCGCTCCTTATCGGGCATGTAAGGCCAGAGGATGAGATTCATCAGGCAGAGCAAAAGAGCTGGATCGACGGGCAGTTATCATTTGATTTTCTGTGAGATGGAGACTGGAGGAAAAATACCAGTAATATCAGCGGATAAGCAATATTTTACAGTTTGTTTTTGGGGTAAAATAATATAATGATTTTGGAGGTGGCTATGGATAAGTCTTTTTTAGAGAAGAAAATTGAGCTGGTTGTGGATAAGCTTCTTAATCTTGGAGGAGCTGACTATGAACAGGACAAAAAGATGTCGGTTGAGGAAATTATCAAGTCCGGAAAGTGCGCCAGGGACTATGGCATCGAGGAGTGGGACTGGCCGCAGGGAGTAGGTCTTTATGGCCTGTATCTTTTGCAGAATTACAGGAAGAGCGATGAATATATGGATTTCTTTGTGAACTGGTATGAAAGAAATCTTGAGATTGGGCTTCCATCAAGGAATATAAATACATCATGCCCATATCTTACACTTGTGAGCATTCTTGATAAGATGCCCGACAAGGAAAAATATGAGAAGCTATGCCTTGATCAGGCAAAGTTTCTTATGGAGGAGCTTCCAAAGACAAAGGATGGCGGATTCCAGCATGTGACAAGTGCTATCGGCGACAGAAACGGAGTCATGCTAAACAATGGCCAGATCTGGGCTGATACCCTGTTTATGGCAGTTCTTTTCCTACAGAAAATGGGCATAAAGTATGACAATGCTGCCTGGAGAGATGAGGCAACTCACCAGTTCCTGGTACATATCAAGTATCTTTACTCCAAGCAGACAGGTCTTTTCTATCATGGATTCAGCTTTGAGAGAAACGATAATTTCGGTGGAATATACTGGTGCAGAGGCAATTCCTGGTTTACTCTTGGAGTTACTCTTTTCCTTGAGGACGCGGATTATCTTGATGGCGGCGTAAGGCAGTTTATTGTTGATACATTTGTTGATCATGCTGAAGCTTTGAGGAAATATCAGGGTGCGAGCGGACTTTTCCACACAGTTATAGATGATAAGACCTCTTATGAGGAAGTATCCGGAACAGCCGCTATGGCAGCAGGCCTTCTTCGCGGAATAAAGCTGGGCATTCTTCCGGAAGATTACAAAGAATGTGCGGCTAAGGCTATCGCAGCTATATGCGACAATGTGGATTCAGACGGCACAGTTCTTAACGTGTCAGCAGGCACAGCTATGGGCATGGATGCACAGCACTACAAGAACATTCAGATTCGTCCAATGGCCTATGGCCAGTCCCTTACGCTGGTTGCTCTCTGCGAAGCACTGTAAGTTGGATAAAAGAAATATCGAGAATTATGCTGATGTTGGCTGCTTTCCTGCTGATTCTCAAAAATGGCAAAATAACGTAGATTTTTTTGCTAAAGAAAACATGTAATTGAGTTCGCAGCAGCAATACAATGTATTCATAGTACAAGCAACTAGAAACATTTTTTTAAGAAAGGATGTTGGTGAGGAATTATGAATATTACATTAGAAGCTGTTGAAAAAGTAATGGAGCAGACAGGCGTTGATTACAAAGCTGCAAAGGAAGCTCTCGTTAAAACTGACGGAGATGTTGATGCAGCGATTAAGCTGATCCAGCCGGATTCAAAGGATGTCAGCGATGACATCAAGGAAGCAATGGACAAGCTTAAGAAGAAAGTCGAAGAAGGAAACGTTGACAGAATTCAGATCAAGAAAGGCAACGAGGTAGTATTCAGCGTACCTGTTAATGTAGGAATTGTCGGTGGAATTCTTGGACTGGCAGCAGCTCCTTGGGCACTGATCGCAGGATCAGTTGCAGCATTTGGACTTGGTTGCAGACTTGAGGTTGTAAAAAAAGACGGAACTACAGATGAGATAAAATAAATATCTTATGAACTTATGAATGAAAGATATAGTGGTGATAAAGTTATTGCCACTATATCTTTTTTATTTGATAAGTTTTAAATGGAACCAGTTCTTATTTGAGAAATTTTTATGCAGGGTAGACTGTATTTTGAAATAGTTTTTAAAATGTGACTATTTGCGTTTCTTGCCTGCATGAATTAGTTCTTTTGACTCAGGTGTGGTCATGCTCAGCTTTTGAAAGATTCTCCAGTTCTTCCTTAGTGTGATGGTGGCCATGTTTTCCATCAGTCACATAATGATTGTGCTCATGGGAATGCGTTACTGTATGCGTATGCGTATAACCATCGTGAGTATGGGTGAAAGTATGCACATGAACATG
>JAEEGH010012785.1_pt1 | contig 18749 bp, 16 predicted proteins | sample 9134181 | NCBI WGS metagenome assembly JAEEGH01 (sample SAMN16246544, study PRJNA631951) | gut metagenome | biome: gut microbiome; feature: rumen; material: DP-attached | host: Bos | place: Iran: Karaj | collected 2018-10 | reverse complement strand
ACGGGCGGCATTTCACGGACGGGGCAACCCCGGAAGTGGCCGCGATGCTCATGGAAGTCCAGCCCAAGATGGCGCACCTCAAGAAAGTGGTGGGCCACAATGCCCGGTTCATGGACAATCCCCGGACCGAGTGCGACCTCCCGATCGGCAACCTCGTCGCGGACGCCCTCCGCGCGAAGGCGGCCGACTATTTCCAGGTGCCGGTGGAATTCGCCCTTACCAACTACGGCGGAATCCGCATCCCGATGCCGGAAGGAGCCGTTACCCTGGACGACATCGAGTCCATGTTCCCGTTCAAGAATTACATGTGCCTCGCGAAGCTGCGGGGGAGTGAACTGACCCGCCTGCTGGAGCAGCTCGCAAAAACACCTGCGTTCCAAGCCGTAAGCGGCTGCCGGGTGAAGGTCAAGGCCCATGAACTCGTGGAGGCGGAGGTGGATGGCGCGCCCATCGACCCGAAACGCCTGTACAACGTGGCTACGATCGATTTCCTCCTCTCCGGCGGGGACGGCATTGCCGTCGGCGCGCGGGCCGAGGATGTGAAGCTCACTTCGGTGCTGATGAAAGACGTGATGCTGGACTTCATCAGCGCCAAGGAAGCTGCTGGTGAAATCATTGACTATCAGAAGGACGGACGCGTCGTCATGGAGGACTAAGGTATGGACAAGACAGCAAGAATCCTCTTCATCTGCCTCTCCGTGGCCCTCGCCGCGGGTGTGGGCTATTACTGGCATACGCGGAATGCGGAGCCGGAGTCCCATCTGGTCATCCTGCACGCCAACGACACGCACAGCCATTTTGAGCCGGTGCGGGACGATGAGTATCCCGGTATGGGCGGTGTCATCGAACGGGCCGCCTACCTGGACAGCGTCCGCGTCGCGGAAGGCCCGGAGAACGTGCTCCTGCTGCACGCAGGCGATTTCAGCCAGGGAACGACCTATTTCTCCGAATTGGGCGGAAACCTGGAGATCCAGGCCCTGAATGCCTTCAAATACGACGTTGTCACCCTGGGTAACCACGAGTTCGACAACGGCCTGGAGGACCTGGGCCGCCGGCTTTCCTCCCTGGAGATGCCGGTCGTCGTGTGCAACTACGACTTCTCGCCGTTCGAGGCAGGGAAGTACATCAAGCCGTATGTCATTCTTGAGAAGGCCGGCTTGAAAATCGGCGTAATCGGCGTCCTGTGCGACCTCAAGTCCATGGTGGCGGGCGACATCGCCGAGCGTGTCCCTGAATTCCCGATGGTGGAAACCGTGCAGAAGTATGCGGACCTCCTGAAGGTCGATGAGGGCTGCGACCTCGTGATCGCCTTGACGCACATCGGTTACACGGAGCACACGCCCGGTGACATCACCGATCCGATCCTGTGCTCCAAGACCCGGAACCTCGACCTGATCGTGGGTGGCCATTCACACACTTTCCTGGAAGAAATGGTGTATCTTCCGAATGTGGACGGTGTCCCTACGCCCATCGTCCAGGATGGATGCTACGGCATCTTCTGGGGGCGAATCGATTACAGACTGTAAACTACGATTCGAGGCCGTCCCTTCCGGGGCGGCCTCGTTTTTCGGTTACTTCGTCTTGAGATTTCTCCATGCGCTTCGCTTGGTCGAAATGACAATCAGTCTTGTCATTTCGAGCGAAGTCGAGAAATCTACAGGATGTTCATCGACTGTTCCCGGATCTTCTCCAGTTCGTCCTTCATCCGGACGACCAGGCGCTGGATACCGGCGTGGTTCGCCTTGGAACCGGTGGTGTTGATCTCGCGACCCATTTCCTGGATGATGAAGCCGAGCTTCTTGCCGGGGTAGGGCTCGCCGTCGATGGTTTCCATGAAATAGCGGCAGTGCTGGCGCAGGCGGACCTTCTCCTCGTTGATGTCGTACTTCTCGAGGTAGAAGATGAGTTCCTGCTCGAAACGCGCGGGATCGGGCTTCTGGGCCAGGTCCTCGAGGTTCTTGAGGAGACGGGCCTTCACGCCCTCGATCCGTTCGCCTTCCAGCTTCTCCACCTCGTCATAGAGGCCGAGAATCGTCTGGACGCGGCCGGTGACGTCCTTGTACAGGGCGACGCCCTCCTGGCTGCGGAAGGCTTGGAGATGGTCCAGGGCCTCGTCGATGGCGGCTTCCACGGCCGGCCAGTCTTCTTCGCCGATGGCATCGGCCTTCTTTGCGTCCACCACGTCGGGCAGACGGAGGAGGGCCGCGAGGAGTTCGCTGTTGGCCTCATCACCGGGGGCTGTGAAGCCCGGGAGCTCCCGACGGAGCGAAAGCACCTGGTTGTAGTAGGATTTCAGCGCATCGGCATTGATGGGACGGGCGGCGTCGGCGGCTCCGGCCTCATAGGTGAGGAAGAAGTCGATCGTTCCCCGCTGCAGGCGCTCCGCAAGCTTCTTCCGCACGGGAATGTCCTTCTCTTTAGGGAGAATGGAGGTCTTGATATTGATATCTGCACTCTTGCTGTTGAGCGTGCGGATTTCGACGGTAAGCTTGCCTCCCTGGAGCTGGGCTTCGGCCTTGCCGTAGCCGGTCATCGACTGGATCATTTGATGATGTCTAGTTCCTTGAATACTTTGGTGAGGGCGGTGACGGCACGGTCCACCTGCTCCTTGGTATGGGTGGCCATGAGCGCGAAGCGGACGAGGGTGTCCTGCGGGGCGCAGGCCGGCGGGATGACGGCGTTGATGAAGACGCCTTCGTCGAACGCCATCTTGGTGACCATGAAGGTCTTCTCCAGGTCGCGGACGTACAGCGGGATGATCGGGCTCTCGGTGTCGCCGATCTCAAAGCCGGCGTCGCGGAACTTCATGAGCGCATAGTTCGTCACCTCCCAGAGGGCCTTGATGCGCTTGGGCTCTTTCTGGAGGATGTGCAGGGCCTCGAGGGCGCTGGCCGTCGCGGCCGGGGTGGCGGAGGCGCTGAAGATGTAGGTACGGGCGGTGTGCCGGAGCCAGTTGATGATGATCTTGTCCGCGGCGACGAAACCGCCGATGGAGGCGAGGGACTTGGAGAAGGTCCCCATGATGATGTCGATGTCCTTCGTGAGGTTGAAGTGGTCACAGACACCGCGGCCCTGGCGGCCGAAGACGCCGAGGCCGTGGGCCTCATCGACCATGATGACGACGTTGTCGTACTTGTGCTTAAATTCGACGATCTCCGGGAGCTTGCAAAGGTCGCCTTCCATCGAGAATACGCCATCCACGACGATGAGCTTGACGGAGTTCTTGGGGCAGCGGCGGAGGCAGCGCTCCAGGTCCTTCATGTCGTTGTGCTTGTAGTGCAGCGCCTTGGCAAAAGAAAGGCGGCGTCCGTCCACGATGGAGGCGTGGTCCCGGTCGTCGCAGATGATGAAGTCGTCGCGGGTGAGGAGCTGGGGAATGACGCCGGAATTCACCGTGAAGCCGGTGGAGAAGCACAGGGCTTCGTCCTTGCCCACGAAAGCGGCGAGCTCCTTTTCGAGTTGGACATGGATGTCCAGGGTGCCGTTCAGGAAACGGGAGCCGGCGCAGCCGGAACCATATTGCTTCAGGGCCTTGACGCCGGCCTCGATGACGCGCTCGTCGCCGGTGAGGCCCGTATAGGCGTTGGAACCGAACATGAGGACCTTGTGTCCTTCCATCTCCACTTCCGTACCCTGTTTGCTTTCTATTTCACGAAAATAGGGGTAGACCCCCTTCTCAATCATTTTTTGCGGCAGGTCGTACTTGGCCAGCCTTGCATGCAGTAAACCCATTACTTGTTCGTTTTAGTACGCTGCGAAGTTAGTAAAAATAATTTAAAATGCGTACCTTTGCTATCTATAAGGTAACAAACCATGGAAGAACGCAAACTGAATTTCCTCGAAGAAATCATTGAAGCTGACCTCGCGTCGGGCAAAGTGGACTCCGTCATGACCCGTTTCCCGCCGGAGCCGAACGGCTACCTGCATCTCGGGCACGCCAAGTCCATCTGCCTGAATTTCGGCCTCGCGCAGAAGTACGGCGGCAAGACGAACCTCCGTTACGACGACACGAATCCCACGAAGGAGGATACCGAATACGTGGATTCCATCAAGGAGGACATCCAGTGGCTGGGTTTCCATTGGGACAAGGAACTCTATGCGTCGGATTATTTCGACCAGCTGTACGAATGGGCCGAGGACCTCATCAAGCGGGGCCTTGCCTATGTCGATGACCAGAGCCAGGAGGAGATCCGCCTGAACCGCGGCACCGTGGACAAGCCCGGCACCCCGAGCCCCTGGCGCGACCGCACTCCGGAGGAGAACCTGAAGCTCTTCCGCGAGATGAAGGCCGGCAAGTACGCGGAAGGGGAGAAGGTCCTCCGCGCGAAGATCGACATGGCCCATCCGAACATGATGTTCCGCGACCCGCTGCTGTACCGCATCAAGTTCGCGCACCATCACCGCACGGGCGACAAGTGGTGCATCTACCCGATGTACGACTATACCCACGGCCAGTGCGACTCCATCGAGCACATCACGCATTCCATCTGCACCCTGGAGTTCGACGTGCACCGTCCGCTGTACGACTGGTTCATCGAGACGCTGGGCATCTATCCGTCTCATCAGTACGAGTTTGCACGTTTGAACCTCACGTATACCCTGATGTCCAAGCGCAAGCTCCTCGAGCTGGTCCAGAAGGGCCTCGTGAGCGGCTGGGACGACCCCCGCATGCCCACGCTCTGCGGTGTCCGCCGCCGCGGCTACACCGCCGAGGCGCTCCGCATGTTCTGCGACAAGATCGGCGTCTCCAAGCGCGACCAGCTGATGGACATCCAGCTCCTCGAGTGGTGCGTCCGCCAGGACCTGAACGCCCGGTCCAACCGCTACATGGTGGTCCAGGACCCCATCAAGGTCACCCTCACTAACTATCCGGAAGGCCAGGTCGAATGGTTCGACTGCCCCCTGAACCCGGCTGAACCGGAGGGCGCAACCCGCAAAGTCCCCTTCAGCGGCGAGCTCTACATCGACCGCGCGGACTTCATGGAGGACGCCCCCAAGAAGTTCTTCCGCCTCAAGCCGGACGGCGAGGTGCGCCTGAAGTACACCTACATCATCAAGTGCAACGAGGTGATCAAGAACGAGGACGGCGAGGTCGTCGAGCTCAAGTGCACCTACGATCCCACCACACACCCGACCACGGGCGAATGGCGCTCCGTCAAGGGCACGATCCACTGGGTCAGCGTCCCGTATGCGAAACAGCTGGAAGTGCGCAACTATGACCGCCTCTTCACCCTGGCCGATATGTCCCAGGTCCCCGAGGACAAGGACTACAAGGACTTCCTGAATCCCGATTCCCTCATCGTCGGCGACGGCTGGGCGGAACCCGCCCTCCTGGACGACGCCTCCGGCATCGCGGTCCAGTTCGAGCGCACCGGCTACTACGTGAAGGACAAGGATTCTACGCCTGAAAAGGCGGTGTTCAACAAGACGACTGCCCTGAAGGATTCTTACAAACCGGAATAGATTCCCCATGACGGGAGGAAACATATCGGAAAACAGCAGAAGGATCGCACGGAATACGGTCCTTCTGTATTTCCGGATGTTCCTGATGCTCCTGGTGGGGCTGTACACCTCCCGGGTGGTCCTCAATGCCCTGGGGCAGGACGACTTCGGAATCTATGGCGCCGTGGGCGGCGTCGTGGCTCTCTTCGGAATCTTGACCGGTTCGTTGGCGGGGGCGATAAGCCGATTCCTGGCCTATGAGATGGGTAAGGAGGAGCAGCGTCTGGAAGAAGTCTTTTCTACGACGGTCCTGGTCCAGGTGGTCATGGCCTTGTTGGTGCTCCTGGTTGCAGAAGGCGTGGGAATCTGGTTCTTGAATGCCAAGATGGTGATTCCGGACGGAAGGATAGAAGCCGCCAACTGGGTGTTGCAGTGCTCGATTCTGATGTTTGTCGTCAACATGCTGGCAGTGCCCTATAATGCGGCGATCATCGCACATGAGAAGATGGACGCCTTCGCTTATATCGGCATCGTCGAAGCGTTGCTGCAACTGGGGGTAGCGCTCACTATCCGTTTCTCTTCCACGGACAGGCTGGTCCTGTATGCGGTCCTGATGCTGACGGTGGCGCTTTTGGTGCGTTTCCTGTACAGTTGGTATGCCCACCGTCATTTCTCCGAATGCCGTTTCCGCCTACGCCGGGTGGACCGTTCTTTTGTGAAGCAGATTGCATCGTATACCAGTTGGACTTTCCTGGGGAACGGGGCTTCCGTTCTGAATGCCCAGGGCATCAACATCCTCATGAACCTGTTTTTTGGCGTCCGGGTGAATGCCGCCCGGGACGTTTCTGTCAAGTTGGAGGGGAATGTGTCCCGGTTTATCTTCAACATCACGACGGCGATCAATCCGCAGATCAACAAGTCTTATGCGGCCGGTCGGCTGTCCTATATGCACGAGCTGGTCTGCAAAGGAGCGAAGTATTCCTATTTCCTGTTTTATTTCTTCGCCATGCCGCTGATTTTGGAAGCGCCGGCCTTGCTGGAACTTTGGTTGGGCCAGGTCCCGAACTACGCAGTCGAATTCGTGAGGATATCCCTGGTATCGTCCTTGTTTGTCGCTATCGGCAATCCTTTCACGACCGGGATTTTTGCGACGGGCGATGTGAAACGCTACCAGATAGTCGCTTCCATTACCAATGTGATGGCATTCCCCTTGGCCTATGCCGCCTTTAAACTGGGGAGTGCCCCTACGGCCGCCTATTGGATGGTCTTGGGGACATCCATGCTGGTGTTGGTGGAGCGGGTCTGGATGGCTTGCCGCCAGATTCAGATGCCTTTCGGGCTTGTTTTCCGGGAACTGATCTGGAAAGCGCTCCGGGTTTCCGTCGTGTCTTTCATCTTGCCGGCCGCCCTTTGCTTTCTGCAGGATCCTTCTGTATGGCGGGCAGTGGAAGTGGTCCTGTCGGGGTTTGCCATGACGGCTCTTTCCGCCTTTTTCCTGGGTACGACTGCCGGGGAACGGGCCCTCGTGGTGGTTGCAGTCAAGAAAAAGTTAAAATAACATTCAGCTATGATTATCGGGTATACAGCGGGAGTCTACGACTTGTTCCATATCGGCCACCTCAACCTGTTCAAGAACGCGAAGGGGATGTGTGACAAGCTCATTGTGGGCGTTACCGTCGATGAGTTGGTCTCCTATAAGGGTAAGAAGGCCATGATTCCGTTCGAAGATCGGATTGAACTCGTGCGCAGTTGCAAGTATGTCGATGCTGCCGTTCCCCAGTACGACATGGATAAGTTGGCCGCTTGCAAAAAGCTCGGCGCCAAACTCCTTTTCGTCGGGGATGACTGGTATGGGACGGAGAAGTGGAAAGAATACGAGAAGGAATTCGAGGCGGCGGGAATCCAGATCGTCTACTTCCCCTATACACGCGGCGTCTCATCAACCCAGATCCAGAAAGCGCTGGAACTGGTTCGGAAAGACAATCTCGAGGACCTCAAATAATCCTTATTTCCACCAGGCATGGAAGCCATGATGAGGGGTCCGTTCCTCTTCAGGCGGCAGTTTCATGTAATCCCCGTAAATGGCTCTCTGATAGACATCGTAGTCTCTCGGAGCCTTGAACAGATGTCCTTCGAATTCGACGTCAATGTAATGCTCGAAGACGCTTCGGTACATCCGGGTATTCCCGGAGTTGGGGAAGGATAGCTTGTCAGACCGTTCCGAAGTCTCGAAATCGCAGGACGTGGCCAACTTGCGAATATGCCGCTGGATGGCAGCGAAGGGGAGGGGAAGCAGCATGAGCTTCCAAATGACGGTCTTGATCCACAATACTTTATCACGCCGGAACCGGGGTCCGAGACGGGTGAGCTTATAGAAAAGGAACTGGTTCCATTTCTCCACCTTTTTTCGCAGTCGGGCGTAGGCGGTATCGTCCGAGGGCGCCCCGTCGATGGGAAAGATGTCCACTTTCACGCCAATTTCCCGCCCATGGTGCGAGAGATTTTTCTCCTCCAGCAGGGTGCCTTCCAGGCAGACGTTCGCATAAGGAGCATAATAGCCGGGATCCAGTTCGGGAGCGAATACCTTCAGGTCGGGATACGCGCCATTGAAGGTATGGATGAATCGTTCATAATCCGGGCGGGGCATTCCCAGGTCGATGTCCTCGTCCCAGGGGATGTATCCTTTGTGCCGCACGGCCCCGATCAAGCTGCCGTATCCCAGAAAGTAGCGGATGCCGTGCTCCAAGCAGAAATCATGGATTTTCAAGGCGATCCCGGTTTGGAGATCCTTCAGTTCCTCAATGGATATCTCTTTCATCGATCCAGCATGTTGAGGAAGAGTTCTGCGCACCAGAGTTGCCATTTCTGGTTCCCGGTCAGCCGTTCCATCGGGATGTCCTGGCGGAATTCCGGGCGGGAAGGGCCTGCCCAATCCTGGAAGACGGTGTCCACCGGTCGGGGCATCGGGATCTTGAAAGGAATCTCCCGTTCCGGATACTTCATGGCGTAAAGTTCCCGGACCAGGTATTTGGGCTCGCCACCGCGGACGCGTTCCATGTCCAGGGGATCGGCCATCACAAGCACGGCATAAGGATCGTAATAGGGCATCCAGGCAGCCCCGAAAGCATTCATGTAAGAACCGCTGCTCTCAATGGCGAAAACTTCGTCCATGAAACGCATGAAATCGATGCTGTCCTGACCGGTCCTGTATTGTTCAAACAGCTCCGACATGTCCACTGGCTTGTTCAGGACCAGGGCTGGATCCAAGAAGGTATAGCGGGCAGTGAAACCGTCGAAAGTCCACTGCGGGGAGATGAGTTTGTCCATACCCCCGAAAATGAGGTCGGCGCTCTCGCCGACGATCATCAGCTGGACACCGTCCTGCTTCGCCTGGAGGGCCGCCTTATAGATTTGCGGCTCGATGGAATGGACGGGCGCGAACTTGTGCCGGATCACTTCCGGCGTATATCGCTCATAATCCTCGAGCGTAATCTCGATCAGATGGTGCTGCAGCCCCCATTTCCGGCAGTAATCGGCCGCCCGTTCCAAGTCTTTGTCGAAGACCTGGCTTCCGGGGGCGGTGAAAGTGTAGGCGTGGCTGCCGGGATGCAGGTATGACGAAAGATTGGCGCTGTCCATGCCGCCGGACAGCAGGATGCCGATCCGATCGTATTTGGCATACAGGGCATCAAACTGCCTCCGGATCTCCCGGTCGATTTCTTCGGCACTCCGGACAGGGATGCGTTCGGAATCGGGGACGGGCAGGAAGTTGGCATGGCGGAAACCTTCGGCAAAGTCCATGCCGTCTTTCCAGATGTAGCGGAAGGCTATGTAGCTGCTCAGGCAGAAGTCTTTATTGACCATAACAGAAGACGATTATTTCCAAGGTTTTGGGAAAACCTTCAATTTCCAGGATCTCAAGCGATCGTAAAAAGATTTTCCAAAGGTGCGGATAATCCATTTGCGGGTGACAGAAAAAGGGGTATTGACGGACCAACTCCCCATGAAATGATGGATGGTTGCCGTATGCTCCGTCAACTCAAGTTTGCGGGTAGTGGGATTCAAGGGGCAGAAATATTCTTTCGGATACAGCGTGATGTAACCGGGAAAATCCTGAAGGCTGTTGTCCCGGCGCAGGCCATGCTTCGTGACCATATAATCCGTGATGATCTCGACATTGGTCGTCAGGTCCATTTCTTCTCCTTTCAGGAAGTGCCGGCCTTCATAGTATGCCAGGTTTTCTTTGGCCCACAGGCTTCCTTTTTCGGCGGCCATGATTCCGGTCGGGACATCCTTTTCGTTTTCAAATCCAGAAAAAGCGTGGTGGACGAGAAACGGATCCAGTGATTTGAGTACTTCCACATCCGTGTCCATGTAGACGCCGCCTTCGGTATACAAGGCATACAGGCGGACAATGTCCGTTACGAAAGCGAATTTCCTGCATTGATAGGCTTCCAGCGCATATGGATATCGGGAGAGGTCAAAGTTGTCCTCGTTCCATTCCTTGATCTCGTAGTCGGGGAGGAGTCTTTTCCAGGATGCGATACAACGTGTTGCCAGATCAGGCATTTCGCCACGACCAAACCAGCAATAGTGGATTGTTTTCGGTATCATGAAACAAAGATATGTATTTTTTTCCACAGCGAAAAAATATGCTATCTTTGCATCGGCAAGCAGGCGGTTCTTGGGTTATGAAACTTTCCTTCATCATACCGGTATTCAACACGGAGGATTATCTGGAGCGTTGTCTGGCTTCCTGCCTCGACCAGGATCTTCCCGAATCCGATTACGAGATCATCGTATTGAATGACGGCTCTACGGACAGTTCGCTCCAGGTTGCAGAAAGAATCGCTTCTTCCCATCCTTGCATCCGTATAGTTTCACAGGAGAATGGCGGGCTGAGCCGGGCCCGGAACGCCGGCTTGCGGGAGGCGTCCGGAGACTATGTCTGGTTCGTGGACTCTGACGACTATATCGCCCGGAACTGCCTGGGGACGCTTTGGTCCAAATGCGCGGAAGAAATGCTGGATGTTCTCGGGATGGGGTCATTCAGAGTCATGCAGGATAGCTCCGTCATCGAGCGGAGATACTATGATCAAGGGAACTCCCTTCTTGTTTATGATGGCCCTTCGGCTATGCGTTCCGGACTGTTGAAAAGCCCCTGTGCTCCTTTCTATATTATCCGACGTGCTTACCTGCTGGATAACGGTCTATCTTTCCTGGCTGGCTATCTGCATGAAGACGAAGAGTTTGCGCCCAGGATGTTCTATTTGGCCAAGAGGATTTCCTTTGTATGCGAATGCTGCTATTATGCATGTGTCAGAGGAAACTCGATCATGCAGACAGTCAATCCCCAAAGGGCGTTTGACCTGATAGCGATTGCAGGCAGGCTGGATAGCTTCTCTCAGGGAATCGATCCGGACGACCGCTACCTGTTTTCGCAGCGAATCGCCTGTGTCCTGGACAGCGTCTTCAAATTGTGCCGGCAACTGCCGGAAGAAGTAACCGACCAGGTTGAAAGAAAAGTCGTCGCCCATCCGGAGTTGACCGCTCATCTGCAGGGCAGCAAGGTTTTTAAGTTCCAGTTTGCAGGTGCCTTGTTCAAACTGTTTCCCAGGCATCCTTTCAGGGTCTATCGGACCTTACTGAGATTGGCACGCAGGTAATCGAATCGGATTCCGTCCTTCGGTTGTTAAATCACCTTCCTGTGCACCCGGAGTCCGTAGATCGCAATCACCACGAAACAGAGTGCCGGCAGGATGAACGACAGGTTCACCGCCGGCATTCCCAGCAAGGTCCCCTTGTCGATGATCATGGCCTGGAAAGGCGGCAGGACCGAGCCGCCGAGGATGGCCATGATGAGGCCGGCGGCGCCGAATTTGGCGTCCTCGCCGAGCCCCTCGAGGGCGATGCCGTAGATGGTCGGGAACATCAGGGACATGCAGGCGGAAACGGCGACGAGGCAGTACAGGCCGGTGATTCCCTGGAAGAAGATGACCCCAAGGGCGAACGCAAGGCCGGCGAAAGCGAAGCAGTAGAGCATCTTCCCGGGCTTGAAGTATTTCATGAGGTAAGTGCAGATAAACCGGCTGCAACAGAAGAGGATCATCGCGGCGATGTTGTACTTCTGCGAGAGGACTTCCGCATCGATTTCACTCATGCCGCGCTCCATGAAGATCCGCGTTCCGTACTGGATGATGAAGGTCCAGCACATGATCTGCACGCCCACATAGAAGAACTGTGCCAGCACGCCCTCACGGTAGCGGGGGATGCCGATGAGCCGCTTCAGCGAGGCGCCCACGGTCTGGGAGCTCTCCTCATGGACAGCCGGCATCTTTTTCAGCAGGATCAGCAGGAACATCGCCACGATGACGATGCCGATGACTACGTACGGCGTGATGAGGATTCCCAGGTCAGACTGCTTCATCGCCTCGAACTCCGCATCGGACAGGGTGGCCCGGGCGGCGGATTCCATCGGGTTCAGGCGGGCCTGGATGAAGTTCATCGCCACGTACATGCCGCAAAGTGAGCCGATGGGGTTGAACGACTGCGCAAAGTTCAGCCGCCGGGTGGCCGTCGCCGGATCACCCATGGCGAGGATATAGGGGTTCGCGCTGGTCTCCAGGAAGCTGAGTCCGCAGGTGAGGATGAAATACGCGATCAGGAAAGGCCAGTACGATCCCGTGGACCGCGCGGCGATGAACAGGAACGCCCCAGTCGCGTATAGACCCAAACCCATCAGGATACCGCTCTTGTACGAGAATCGTCGGATGAAGATGGCGGCTGGGAGGGCCATCGCGAAGTACCCGCCGTAAAAGGCCACCTGCGTCAGGGTGCCCTGTGTCACGCTCATCCGGAAGATCTTGGAGAACGCCTTCACCATCGGGTTCGTGACATCGTTCGCGAAGCCCCACAGCGCGAAGCACGCCGTGATTAAAATGAATGGCAGTAAATAATTTACGCCTTCGTACTTGAAGAAACTGTTTTTCTCTTTCATGATCGTTGGCCGCCCGGTCATACGGGCATGTAGTTACTTTTTGAACAACGGGCCGTAAGCGGCACAGGCCCTGTAATCGGCCCCTTCCGGGTCCATGCCGAAGGCGCGCCAGGTGGAGGGGCGGAAGATGTCCTTTTCAGGCACATTGTGCATGCACACGGGGATGCGGAGCATGGAGCAGAGGGTGATGAGGTCCGCGCCCACATGGCCATAGACGATGGCCCCGTGGTTCGCACCCCAGTTGTCCATCACGCTGTACACGTCCTTGAACGGGCGCTTCGACAGGTCCAGGCGCGGAGCGAACCAGGTCGTGGGCCAGCCCTTGTCGGTGCGTTCGTCCAGGATGCGGAACTGCTTTTCGGACACATCGACCGTCCATCCTTCCGCGAGCTGGAGCACGGGACCGAGGTTCTTGACGATGTTCATCCGGATCATCGTGCAGGGCATGCCGCCCTTGGAAAGGAACTTGGAGGAGAAGCCGCCGCCGCGGAAGTATTCGCGGTTCGCAGGAACCCAGACGGTGGCGTCCAGGCAGGCGTCGGCCTCCTCCTCGGAAATCTCCCAGAAGGGCTTCATTGCGGGTTTCCCGTCGATGGAGCACTGCCCGCTGCCGTCCAGGGAGGCGGCGCCGGAGTTGATCAGGTGGATGATACCGCCGGCCGCGGGGCCCGTCAGGGGCTCGCCGGTGACGCGCTTCACGGCCTCCGGGCTCCAGTAGGTACGGACATCGGCAAAGATGGCCGGGCCCTGGGAGACGAGATGGCCGAGGAGCATCGCGACGCCGTTGAGGGAGTCATTCTCCGTTGCGAGGACGAAGGGCTTGCGGATGCCGTTCCAGTCGAAAGAGGAGTTCAGGATGGCCTCGGCAAAATCGCCGTTCGGGTAGAAGTCCGTCCACTGGCGCTGGCCCTGGAAACCGCCCAGGATGGCGTTGTGGCCCAGGGATTCCTCCCCGAAGCCCAGCTCCTTGAGTTTGGGATTGCCCTGCAGGAGGTCACGGATGATGAGGGCCATTTTCACGACGAAAGCCCAGTCCTCGTCCTTCTCTTCCCGGCTCTTCTTGAGGTCGGGACGGTTGCAGACGTCGTCATATTCCTTGCAATGGGCCTTCGCCCAGGCAAGGGCTTTCTCGAATTCCTCATGGTCGTAGATGCCCCGGTCCATGCGGCGGATGATCTCCACCTCGTCGATGCCTTCGCAGCGCATCCCGAGATAGTCCTCGAAGAAGTCCGGATTCACGATGGAACCGGCAATGCCCATGCAGACGGCGCCGATGGACAGGTACGACTTGCCCCGCATGGAGGCGGCGGCGACGGCGGCGCGGGCGAAACGAAGGAGTTTTTCCTCGACATCGGCCGGAATGACCTGGCTATCCGCGTCCTGCACGTCGTGACCATAGATGCCGAAAGCAGGCAGGCCTTTCTGTGCATGTGCGGCGAGGACGGCGGCGAGGTACACCGCGCCCGGCCGCTCCGTGCCGTTGAAGCCCCACACGGCCTTGATCGTGTGCGGGTCCATGTCCATGGTCTCGCTGCCATAGCACCAGCAGGGCGTGACCGTAATGGTGACGGCGACGCCCTCGCGGGCGAACTTCTCCGCACAGGCGGCGGCTTCGGCCACGCGGCCGATGGTGGTATCGGAAATGACGCATTCAACGGGGGAACCGTCCGCATAGCGGAGGCGGCTGGACAGCAGGGCGGCGACGCGCTGCGCCATGCCCATGGTCTGGTCTTCCAAAGACTCACGGACGCCGTTCATACGGCCGTCGATGGTCGGGCGGATGCCGATTTTCGGATATTGGCTCATAGTATTCGTGTGGGTTATGTGTTCTTGTGGATTTTGCTGCGGATGTTCGGAGTTCGATGCCATAATGCAAAGATAAAAAAATTCCTATCTTTGCAAAAGGGAAAAGGTCTCTGTTTTTGCTTCAAGGAATGCCAGCGGTCAGCGTCATCATACCGGTTTACAAGGTGGAACCTTACATCGCCCGCTGCGCCCGGGCGCTGTTCTCCCAGACGATGGAGGACCTGGAGTTCATCTTCGTCGATGACTGCACTCCGGACGCCTCTATCGCGGTCATGCGGGAGGTCCTCCAGGAGTTTCCCGAGAGGAAGGAACAGGTGGTCGTGTACCGCATGCCGCGGAACAGCGGCCTGGTGGCCGTCCGGATGCAGGGCCTCGCCCTCGCCCGGGGCGAGTATGTAATCCACTGTGACAGCGACGACGCCGTGGATCCGGAGGCGTATCAGTTGATGTACGAGAAGGCGGTCGCCGAGGACCTGGACATCGTTACGTGCGATTTCCGGCTGGTGAACCTGAAGAAAGCCCGTATACAGTCGAACGTAAGCGAACCGGGTCGGGAAGTCTCGGACATCCTGTCCGGGAAGGTCTGGGCCACCGTCTGGAGCCGCTTGATCAAACGGGAACTATGGGAGGACATTGCCTTGCCCGAAGGTGGAGACATGTGGGAAGACGTCGTCTTCTCCGTGCAGGCGACCTGCCGCGCCCGGCGCATCGGCCACATGGGCATTCCGCTGTACACCTATTACCGCAGGGCCACCTCCATCAGTTTCGAAGCTGGACAGGCGGCCGCGCTCAAGCGCTGGGAAGCCCTCCGGGGCAACGTTAGGCAGGTGCTGGACTATCTTTCCCGGAACGGGGTGGCGGTCGATGCCGACGACATCGTCTCGTTCAAATACCGCAGCCGGGACCCCCTGATTCCCTATGTGCAGATCCCCGAATTCTATCGCAAGTGGCGGGATACCTTCCCGGAGATTGACCGGGTGTTCCTGCGGACGAAAGGCATCCCGGCGGATACCAAGTTCTGGTTCATCCTGATCCATCTGCGTCTTTACTATCCCTGGAAACGTATAACGGGTGTTTTCCGGAAACCGGAATCGCCACGGTAACCCAGTCGCCATGCCTGCTGTCAGTGTCATAGTACCCGTTTACAACGTGGAACCGTTCGTGGCCCGCTGCGTGCGCTCGCTGTTCGCCCAAAGCCTGGCGGACCTGGAGTTCATCTTCATCGACGACTGCACGCCGGACAGGTCCATGGAGGTCATCCGGGAGGTCCTGGAACGCGAGTTCCCCGCGCGGGAACCCCAGGTCCGGTTCTTCAAGATGCCGGAGAACGGCGGCCAGGCAAAGGTCCGCATGCAGGGACTGGCCCTGGCGACGGGGGAGTACGTCATCCATTGCGACAGCGATGACGAACTCACTTCTCCGGACGCCTACCGTCTCCTGTACGAGAAGGCCGTTTCCGGGCAGTTGGACATCGTCACCTGCAATTACCTGAAGGAGGAGGCGTCGGGCCATTGCGTGCTGGTCAAGGAGGAATGCAAGGGCGTGAGCGACCTGCTGCTGGACAAGGTCCAGGGCTCCCTGGTGTGCCGGCTCATCCGCCGGGCCATCCTGCAGGAAGGCCTCCTGGCCCCGCAGGGGAATATGGGAGAAGACCTGGTCCTGGCGCTTCAGGCTACGTTACGGGCCAAGTCTTCCGGACATATCGACGAACCCTTCTATCTGTACAAATACCGCCCGGCTTCCATCAGCAAGTCCCAGGGCGAGGAATCCGCCATCCGGCGGCACCAGGCCCTGACGGCCAATGTCCGGATGCTCGTCGGCCTGCTGACGGGCTCATACGGTTATCCGGAAAACGACCCGGAAATCGCCTGCTTCAAGTATTACGCCCGGCATTGCATCGAACCCTATGTGGGGGATCGCGCCTGTTATGCGCTGTGGCGGGAAACCTTCCCGGAGGTGGATGCGAAGCTGCTGGCAAATCCTTATCTATCACTTGAGAAGAAGGGATGGTTTGTGCTGATTCATATGCATTTATATAACCTGATCAAGCGGTTGACCCGCCGGCTGGGAAAAAGGAGGGAACAGGTATGAAGAGCATCTTGATTGACAAGTCAGTCAGCGATCGCGTATTGACCGTGGGCGAGTGCTATTGGGCCCCGGTCTATGGCGGCATCGTCTCCGTCATCAAATCCTACCGCGACTGCTTCGAGACCTTCCCCTTCATCGCGTCTTCCGGCCAGCCTACCTGGAAGGATAAACTGCGGTATGACCTCGGCGGGCTTTTCGCCCTGGGCTGGCGCCTCCTGTGGGACCGGAAGATTAAGATCGTGCATATCCATACGGCCGCGGGCGGCTCCTTCGACAAGCACGCCTATTACGCGTGTCTGGCCCGGATGATGGGCCGGAAAGTCGTCCTGCACAGCCATGCATCCCGTTTCAAAGTATGGTATGAAGGGCTGACGGAACGCCATCAGCGGCGGGTCCGGAAGGTGCTCGCCCGACTGGACCGTCTTATCGTCCTGTCCGCGTCCTGGCGCGATTTCTTCGTGTCCATCGGCGTGTCCCCGGAGAAGGTGCGCATCTTGAACAACATCACGGACCCGGCCGACCGGGAGAAGGTCGCCCGTGCGCTCGGCGCACCCGTCCGTCTGCTTTTCCTCGGCGAGATCGGCCCGCGGAAAGGCGTCTTCGACCTGCTGAAGGCGATGGCCCTCCTCCAGGACTCCGACCCCGGAAAAGCCTGGCTGGAAATCGGCGGGAACAAGAATGAGGAGGCATTGAAAGAAGCCATCCGCGCGCAGCATCTGGAGGATTGCGTGCATTTCAACGGCTTCGTTTCCGGCGACTTGAAAAAGGAACTGCTCAGCCGGACGGACGTCTTTGTCCTGCCCTCGTACAACGAAGGCCTGCCCATCAGCATCCTGGAGGCCATGAGCTATGGCTGCGCCATCATTTCCACGCCGGTGGGCGGTATTCCGGAAGTGGTCAAGGATAATGGAATCCTGGTGCAACCCGGTGATATAGAAGGAATTGCGTCGGCCATTACCCGGTGCGGCGATGAGGACGTCTGCCGCGAAATGGGGCTTTCCAGCCTGAAAGTGGTGGAGGCCTTCCACCCGGAGGCCGTCATGGCCAGCCTGAAACAGATCTACGAATCGCTCCTGCGGTGATTCCGGAACCAGCCGGTGACCCGTTTCACCGGATGGTAGAGCCGCAGGTGGATGAGTGCGAACCAGAATTTCTCTTCCAGGGAGCAGGAGCGCGAGGACAGGACTTTCCTGTCCACCTCCGGGAAGGTCTCTTTCCAGCGTCGATAATACTCGGGGATGTGCACCAGGGACGTAAGCATCCCCCTGCACTTGTACTTGAAATGGACGATCTCAGGTTCCTCACCTGTATAGCCGTACTGTTCCTGCAGAAGGCCGACGAGCAGGCGGGCGTTCTTCATCACGGATTCCCAGCGGGCGATCAGGGCGTCCTGCCCTTCCGCAGAGGTGATGGAATCCCTGCGTAAGCAATAAAAATACAGCGTCTTGTCCACGTGCCCGGTCCGCCGGGCCCTCAGCTGCGTCTGGACGGAAATCACCATGTCTTCGCCCATGTCGGATACCGGGGCGGTCAGGCCCTCGCACAAAGACCGGCGGGTCAACCGGCACACCAGGTTCCACCGCTCCTTGCCCTCGAGCATGCGGGCGACGGAAGTACATTTCCCGGGGACTGTCTCGATCAGGCGCCCGTCCTGTTTCACGGTCACCAGGTTGCACGTGACGACATCCAGGTCCTCCGCCCTGGCTTTCCCGTAGAGGAGCGCATAGGCGTTTACATCGACATAATCGTCACTGTCACAGTGGATTACATACTCGCCCCGGGCGAGGGCGAGGCCCTGCATCCGGACGGCCGCCTGGCCGCTGTTCCGCGGCATGCGGTACACGACCACCTGGTCCTTCCGCTCCGGGAATTCTTCCAGGACCTCGCGCATCACGTCGATGGAACGGTCCGGCGAGCAGTCGTCGATGAAGAGGAATTCGAGGTCCGCGAGCGTCTGCCCGAACAGCGACCGGGCGCATCGGGCCATGTAAGGCTCGACTTTGTAGACCGGTATGATGACACTGACCGCGGGCATCTATGCAAAGATAGGAATAATTGTCGGTTTTTTCCTATCTTTATTCGAGGTCATCGGATTTGCGAATCCGCCGGAAAATGCGTAATTTTGTGAGATTAAGTTTTTAACTGAATTTTGAGAAGCATTCTATGGCACTCGCAGATATACTGAAGAAAGTTTTCGGCTCCAAGTCCGACCGGGACATGAAGCAGGTGAAGCCCATGCTGGACAAGGTCCTCGCGGCCTATCCCGGCATCGACGCCCTCTCCGACGACGAGCTCCGGGCGCGTTCCGCCGCCCTCCGTGAGAAGATCTTCGCCGTCGAGAAGCCCTTCGAGGACCGTATCGCCGAAATCAAGGCGGAACTGGAGAAAGACATCCCCGTTTCCGAGAAAGAAGACC
>JAEEGH010012782.1_pt1 | contig 18752 bp, 25 predicted proteins | sample 9134181 | NCBI WGS metagenome assembly JAEEGH01 (sample SAMN16246544, study PRJNA631951) | gut metagenome | biome: gut microbiome; feature: rumen; material: DP-attached | host: Bos | place: Iran: Karaj | collected 2018-10 | reverse complement strand
GCTTTAAGCGCTGCGCTTTGGTATCAGGTCTTTTAATCATCTCAGGTACACCTCCCTATTATTTACCGGTCTTGCCTTCCTTGCGGCGGATGGTCTCTTCGGCATACTTGATGCCCTTGCCCTTGTAAGGCTCGGGCGGTCTCTTCTTCCGAACGTCCGCTGCGAACTGGCCGACCTTCTGCTTATCGGGGCCGTGGATGATGACCCGGTTGGCATCGGGAACGTCGATGGTGATGCCGGGGATCTCGTCAACGGTGACCTGATGAGAATAGCCCAGGTTCATGATGAGCTGCTTGCCCGTCTTCTGGGCACGATAACCCACGCCGTTGATCTGCAGTTCCTTGCTGAACTCCTTGGTCACGCCCACCACCATGTTGTTCACAAGGCTGCGGGTGAGGCCGTGGAGAGAGCGGTTGAAAGGCTCGTCGTCGGGACGGGTGATGTGGATGACGCCGTTGTCCATGCTGACGGTCATGTTGGGATGGACGTCCAGCTCAAGCTCGCCCTTGGGGCCTTTGACGGCCACATGCTGGCCGTCGATCTTGACGGTCACGCCGGCGGGCACGGTGATGGCTTCTCTGCCGATTCTAGACATTCTCTCTGCCCTCCCTTACCACACGAACGCCAGGACTTCGCCGCCGACATGGGCCTCGCGGGCCTTCTTGTCGGTCATGACGCCCTTGGACGTGGAGATGATGGCGATGCCAAGGCCCTTGAGCACCTTGGGGAGCTCGTCGGCGCCCGCGTAAACGCGCAGGCCGGGCTTGGACACGCGGCGGAGACCCTGGATGACCTTTTCCTTGCCCGCGTTGTACTTCAGCGCGATGCGGATGATGCCCTGGGTGCCGTCGTCAACGATCTGATAGCTCTTGATATAGCCCTCTGCCAGCAGGATCTCGGCGATGGCCTTCTTCATGTTGGAAGCGGGCACATCCACCGTGTCGTGCTTGGCGGAATTGGCGTTGCGGATGCGGGTGAGCATATCCGCAATGGGGTCCGTGATCTGCATAGTGGGATTTCCTCCTTATAAAGTTACAGGCTTTCACCTGTGCTGACGGCAGGTATCAGGAATGCTGACCTTTGCCGCCGTTAACGAGGGGATGGCGGTCCGATTTTCGGGACCCGCGGAAGACGTCTGCCTCTCCGCTGCTTCGCGGTCATCTCCCCCGAAAGGGAGTTCCGCCTCGCAGAGTTCGCGCTCGCAAGCGCGAATCGATCGGAATCATTTTTGGGCGGAATTCACTTCTGCCCAAAAATACTGCTCACGGAGCGGACTGTGCGAGCGAAGCGAGTGCGGGGAGCGGAGTGCCGCCTTCTCAACGCAGAGCCCTTCGGGCTCAGCGTTGAAAGCGAAGCTTTACCAGCTGGCCTTCTTGACGCCGGGGATCTGACCCTTGTAGGCCAGCTCGCGGAAGCAGATGCGGCAGATGCCGTAGTTCCGCAGATACGCATGGGGACGGCCGCAGATCTTGCAGCGGTTATAGCGCCGGCTGGAGAACTTGGCAGGGCGCTGCTGCTTGAGTTTCATGGAAAGTTTTGCCATTGTCCGTTCCTCCCTCAGGCCTGGGCCGCGAAGGGCGCGCCCAGCAGCTTCAGCAGCTCGCGGGCCTCCTCGTCGGTCTTGGCGGTGGTGACCATGATGATGTCCATGCCGCGGATCTTGTCGATCTTGTCATACTCGATCTCGGGGAAGATCAGCTGCTCCTTCACGCCCAGGGCATAGTTGCCGCGGCCGTCGAAGGCGTTGGGGTTGATGCCCCGGAAGTCACGGACGCGGGGCAGCGCCACGTTCAGCAGACGATCCATGAACTCCCACATGCGGTCGGAGCGCAGGGTGACCTTCACGCCGACGCTCATGCCTTCACGGACCTTGAAGTTGGCCACGCTCTTGCGGGCTTTGGTCACGACGGCCTTCTGGCCGGTGATGGCGGTGATGTCCTTCACCACGGCCTCCAGGGCCTTGGCATTGTCCCGGCAGTCGCCGCAGCCGCAGTTGACCACGATCTTCTCCAGGCGGGGGATCTGCATGGGGCTCTTGTACTCGAACTTCTTCATGAGGGCGGGCGCGACTTCCGCCTGGTACTTATCTTTCAGTCTGGGCATATCGTCTTACCTCCCTCAGATGGTCTCGCCGCACTTGCGGCAGACGCGGGTCTTGCTGCCGTCGTCCAGGATGCGGAAGGCGGGCCGGGTGGGCTTGCCGCACTTGGGGCAGACCAGCATGACCTTGCAGGCGTAAATGGGGGTCTCCATCTTCACGATGCCGCCCTCTTCGCCCTGCTTGCGGGGCTTGCGGTGCTTCATGGCGACGTTGACGCCTTCCACGATGACCTTGCCCCCCTTGGGATCGCTCTTCAGGACCTTGCCCTGCTTTCCCTTGTCCTTGCCGGACAGAACGACGATGGTATCGCCTTTTTTCACATTCATTCCTCTTGCCCCCCTTAAATGACTTCGGGCGCCAGGGACAGGATCTTCATATAATCCTTGTCGCGCAGCTCGCGGGCCACAGGCCCAAAGATACGGGTGCCCTTGGGGTTGGTGTCGCCGGACAGGAGCACCGCGGCGTTCTCATCGAAACGCACATAAGTGCCGTCGGCACGGCGGACGCCCTTGGCGGTGCGGACGATGACGGCCTTGACCACATCACCCTTCTTGACGCTGCCGCCGGGCTGAGCCTTGCGGACGGAAGCGACGATCACATCGCCGATATTGCCGAATTTGCGCTTGGAGCCGCCCAGAACACGGATACACTTGAGCTCCTTGGCGCCGGTATTGTCGGCCACCTTCAGATAAGATTCAGCCTGTATCATGGTTCCTTCGCCTCCTTACTTCGCCTTTTCGACGATCTCAACGAGACGCCAGCGCTTGTCCTTGGACAGGGGGCGGGTCTCCATGACGCGCACCCGATCGCCCACGCCGGCCTCGTTCTTCTCATCATGGGCCTTCAGTTTATAAGTCCGCTTCACGATCTTCTTGTAAAGAGGATGGGCAACGCGGTCTTCGATGGCCACGACGATGGTCTTATCCATCTTGTCGGACACGACACGGCCGACTCTGGTTTTACGGGAAGTTTCTCTTACTTCGCTCATCTTCGTCATCCTCCTTACTTCTCAAGCTCTTTTTCGCGGAGAACGGTCTTGATGCGGGCGATATCCTTCTTGACGTCCGCCAGCTTCAGGGGGTTGTCAAGCTGATTGGTCGCGTGCTGCATGCGCAGCATGAACAGATCCTTCTTCAGATCCGCCAGCTTGGCGTTGAGCTCGTCGGCAGTAAGGCCGCGGATTTCGTTTGCCTTCATTCTTCAGCACCACCTTCAGCTTCTTCACGCTTGACGATCTTGGTGCGGATGGGCAGCTTGTGGCTTCCCAGGCGCAGCGCCTCGCGTGCGGCGTCCTCGGAGACGCCGGCGATCTCGAACATCACCCGGCCGGGCTTGACCACGGCCACCCAGTACTCAGGAGAACCTTTACCGGAACCCATACGGGTCTCGGCGGGCTTCTGGGTCACGGGCTTGTCCGGGAAAATCTTGATCCAGACCTGACCGCCGCGCTTGGTGTAGCGGGTCATGGCGATACGGGCCGCTTCGATCTGGTTGCTGGTGATCCAGCCGGGCTCCAGGGCCTGCAGACCGAATTCACCGTAAGTCACCTTGTTGCCGCGGGTCGCCTTGCCGGTCATCCGGCCGCGCTGCTGGCGGCGATATTTAACACGTTTCGGAATCAGCATCAGCTAGCTCCTCCTTCCCTGGGGGCGCCGCTCTGGCCCTGGGGCCGATTGGAGCCGCCCTGCTGGCTGCCCATGGGACGATTGCCCTGGGGACGATTGTAGCCGCCCTGGGGACGATTGCCGTAACCGCCCTGGCCCTGGCCCTGACGGTTGCCATAACCGCCCTGGCCCTGAGGCCGACGATCTCCGTAGCCGCCCTGGCCCTGACCCTGGCGGTTGCCGTAGCCGCCCTGACGGCGGTCGCCCCGGCGGTCGCCCCGGCGGTCATTCCGGCGGTCGGGCCGGCTGGTGTCCATGGTGCGGGGGGTGGTGCGCAGGGTCTGGCTAATGACCTCGCCCTTGTAGATCCACACCTTCACGCCGATGCGGCCATAGGTGGTGGCGGCTTCCGCGAAGCCGTAGTCGATGTCGGCGCGGAGGGTCTGCAGGGGCACGGTGCCCTCATGGGCGGTCTCGCTGCGGGCGATCTCGGCGCCGCCGAGACGGCCGGCCACCATGACCTTGATGCCGCGGACGCCGGCGCGCATGGCGCGGCCGATGGCGTTCTTCATGGCCCGGCGGAAACCGATGCGCTTCTCCAGCTGCTGGGCGATGTTCTCAGCAACCAGCTGGGCATTGGTGTCGGGGCTCTTGACTTCCACGATGCTGAGGGCCACGGGCTTGCCCAGCATCTGCTCCATGGTGAGGCGGAGCTTCTCGATCTCCGCGCCGCCCTTGCCGATGACCACGCCGGGCCTGGAGCAGTGGATATAGATGCGGACCTTCGCGCTGTCCCGCTCGATCTCGATGGTGGGGATGCCGGCGCTGTAAAGGTTCTTCTTCAGATACTTCCGGATCTTGTAGTCCTCGACGATCAGGTCGCCGACTTTCTCGTTCCGCGCATACCAGCGGGAATCCCAGTCCTTGATGACGCCTACGCGCAGACCATGGGGATTAACTTTCTGTCCCATACCGTTACTCCTTTTCCTTCACAACGACGGTGATGTGCGACGTTCTCTTGAGGATCCTGGCGTAGCCGCCCCGGGCGCGGGCCATGCCGCGCTTCAGGATGGGGCCGGGGTTGGCGTAAGTCTCGGAGACGTACAGCGCATCGGGGTTCATCTCATGGTTGTTCTCCGCGTTGGCACACGCGCTCTTCAGCAGCTTCAGCAGCAGCTCGGAGGCGGCCTTGGGCGTCTGCATCAGGATCGCTTCCGCGGTGCGGGTGTCCTTGCCGCGGATCAGGTCACAGACGATCTGCACCTTGCGAGGCGAGATGCGGGCGTAATGCAGTGTAGCTTTGGCTTCCATTCTCTCTGCTTGCCTCCTTTACTTGCCCGCCGTCTTGCCGCCGGAGTGGCCGCGGAACGTGCGGGTGGGGGCGAACTCGCCCAGCTTGTGACCGACCATGTCCTCGGTGATATACACGGGGATATGACGGCGGCCGTCGTGAACGGCGATGGTATGACCCACGAAGGAGGGGAAGATGGTGGAAGCGCGGGACCAGGTCTTCAGGACCTTCTTTTCGCCGGTCTTGTTCATTTCGGTGACCCGCTTCAGCAGCTCGGGAGCTACAAACGGGCCCTTCTTGATACTTCTGCTCATGTGTCCGTTCCCTCCTTACTTGGAATTTCTGTGCTTCACGATGAACTTCTCGGTGCGGGCCTTGGTCTTCCGGGTCTTGTAACCCAGAGTCGGCTTGCCCCAAGGAGTCACGGGGCCGGGCCGGCCGATGGGGCTCTTGCCCTCGCCGCCGCCGTGGGGGTGGTCCACCGGGTTCATGACGCTGCCGCGGACGGTGGGACGCCAGCCCATGTGGCGCTTGCGGCCGGCGGAACCGATCTTCACGTTCTCGTGATCCAGGTTGCTGACCTGGCCGATGGTGGCCTTGCAGTTCATGCGCACGTAGCGGACTTCGCCGCTGGGGAGACGGACCTGGGCCAGCTTGCCTTCCTTGGCCATCAGCTGGGCGTAGTCACCGGCGGAGCGGACCAGCTGGCCGCCCTTCCCGGGGTTCAGCTCCACATTGTGGATGATGGTGCCCACGGGGATCTTCTCGATGGGGAGGCAGTTGCCGGGCTTGATGTCGGCGCTCTCGGAGGAGAGGACCTTATCGCCGCTCTTCAGGCCGTCGGGAGCGATGATATAGCGCTTCTCGCCGTCGGTGTATTCCACCAGGGCGATATAAGCGGAGCGGTTGGGGTCGTACTCCAGGCGGAGCACGGTGGCCTCCATGTCCAGCTTGTCGCGGCGGAAGTCGATGATGCGGTACTTCCGGCGGTTGCCGCCGCCGCGGTGGCGGACGGTGATGCGGCCGTAGCTGTTGCGGCCGGAGTTCTTCTTCAGGACCTCGGTCAGGCTCTTTTCCGGTTCGGCCTTCTTGTCGATGCCGTCGAAACCGGAGACGGTCATGTGCCGGCGAGCCGGGCTGGTCGGATTAAAAGATTTGATAGACATTGATTACACCATCCCTTCAAAGAGCTCGATGGTCTTGGAGTCCTCGGTCAGGCGGACCACGGCCTTCTTGGTGGCGGCGGTGCGGCCTGCGGGATACTGACCGGTGCGGCGCATCTTGCCCTTCACGTTGAGGGTGGTGACCTTGGCGACCTTGACGCCGAAGGCTTCCTCGACGGCCTTCTTGATCTCGATCTTGCCCGCATCCCGGGCCACCTGGAAGGCGTACTTCTTCAGATCGCCCTGCTCCATGGACTGCTCGGTGATGATGGGCTTAATGATGATGTCGTAAGCGGATTTCATCAGGCATATACCTCCTCGACGACCTGCAGCGCCTTCTCGTCGATGATGAACTTCTTGCAGTCCAGCACGTCATAGGCACTGAGAATGACGGAGCAGATCTCCTTGCCGCTCTCGTCGGCGCTCTTGCGGGCGATGGTGGTCTTCACGCCGGGGATGTTGCGGGCGCTCTTCACGATGTTCTCCCGCACTTCGGGGGTGACGACGAGGGCCTTGCCCTCGGAGCCCACCGCGCTGAGGAACTTGGCGAATTCCTTGGTCTTGATGGTGTCCATGCTCAGATCGTCCACCACGATCACGCTGCCCTCGGCGGCCTTGGCGCTCAGGGCGCTGATCAGGGCCAGGCGGCGGACCTTCCGGTTGAGGGAGTAGCTGTAATCCCGGGGCTTGGGGGCGAAGGCGACGCCGCCGTGGGTCCACACGGGGCTGCCCTTGTAGCCGGCGCGGGCGCGGCCGGTGCCCTTCTGACGCCAGGGCTTCTTGGTGGAGTAGCTGACCTCGCCCTTGGTCAGGGCGCTCTGGGTGCCCTGCCGCTGGTTGGCCAGGTAGTTCTTCACGGACTCATGGAGCACACTGCCGTTGGGCTCGGCGCCGAAAACGGCTTCGGAGAGTTCAACCTCGCCGACACACTGGCCGGCCATGTTATACTTTTTCGCAACAGGCATTTCACTCTCTCCTTTCTTATGCGTTTCTGGCGGACCGCTTCTGCGGGTTGGTGCTCACACGGGAGGAAGCGGCGTGCTTGATCTTGTTCTTCTTCACGGTGCTCTTCAGCGCCACGATGCCCTGGTTGGGGCCGGGCACAGCGCCCTTGACGGCGATGAGGTTCAGGTTGGCGTCCACCTGGACGATCTCCAGGTTCTGCACGGTGACCTGCTCGACGCCCATCTGGCCGGCGCCGATCTTGCCCGGGAAGATCTTGCTGGGGCTGGAGTTGGCGCTCATGGCGCCGGCATGCCGATGCACGGGGCCGGTGCCGTGGGATTCCTTAAGCCGGTGGGCGTTCCAGCGCTTGATGACGCCGGCGTAGCCCTTGCCGCGGCTGATGCCGGTGATGTCCACCTTTTCGCCCTTGGCGAAAACGTCGGCCTTGATGACGTCGCCCACATTCATTTCGGCGCCGGAGTCCAGCTTGAACTCCTTCAGGACCTTCATGGGGGCGGTGCCGGCCTTCTTCAGGTGACCCTGCTCCGGCTTGGAGAGCTTCTTCTCGGCCACTTCCTCAAAGCCCAGCTGGATGGCGGCGTAGCCGTCGTTCTCCAGGGTCTTCTTCTGGGTGACCACACAGGGGCCGGCCTCGATCACGGTGACGGGGATCGCATGGCCGGCTTCATCGAAAATCTGGGTCATGCCCACTTTTTTTCCGATGATGGCCTTCTTCATGGGTTATTTCCTCCTTAAGGTTATTGGTTGACGGGCCTTGGGGCCCTGCCAACATGACCCGCCCGACCTACGCAAGCGGCCAGGCTCGGGTTGTGCGCGTGTAATTTAAAAGGTGTTCGCGGTTCGCTTTGATCCCGTTGGGCTGGATCAGAGCTTGATCTCGATCTCGACGCCGGCCGGAAGCTCCAGGCTCATGAGGGCTTCCACAGTCTTCTGGGAAGGATTGTGGATGTCGATCAGGCGCTTGTGGGTCCTGCGCTCGAACTGCTCACGGCTGTCCTTGTACTTGTGGACGGCCCGGAGGATCGTCACGACCTCCTTGCGGGTGGGCAGGGGGATGGGCCCGGAGACCTTCGCGTCGGTGCGCTTGGCGGTCTCCACGATTCTTTCGGCGCTCTGGTCGATGAGCTGGTGGTCGTAGGCCTTGAGCCGGATGCGGATCATTTTCTTTGCTGCCATTGGTGGTACTCCCTTCGTACGTTCCTTTTTCCTTGTCCCGTACGGTGGAAATTTCTCATACCCGCCGCCGTGCGTATCATTCCGTTCCCATGAAATCAGCCGGTTTTTCGAAACCGGCTTTCATCCCTGAGCGCAGCGATATACGCGCTTCAACCCTTGCAGAGGGCACAGACATTTCCAGCCGCCCGATCGTCGGACATGCTCCACGGAAGTTACCTCGGTGTTCCGAGCAATCTCCCGCTTCATCGCAACCCTTGCCGACACGGCAAAGGTACCACGCTTTTTGCGCGGCTCGATTAGTTTACCAAAGGCTTCTGGGAATGTCAAGCAATTAGTTTGTATAATTCGGAGAAATTTTGAGCCTGCTTTTAGTCAGAAATTACAAAGAGGGGTCCTGGATGCCGAAAAAGGCGCAGGCATTGCGCCAGGTGAGCTGTTCGATCTCCTCCCGGGTCGAGCCCCGGAAGGCGGCGATGGCCGAAGCGGTGTAGGGCAGCATGGTGGAATCACAGCGCCTGCCCCGGAAGGGCACGGGGGCCAGATAGGGGCAGTCCGTCTCCAGCAGGATGCGATCCGCCGGGAGGGAGGCGACCACCTCCGGGACTTTCCGGGCATTTTTGAAGGTGGCGGTCCCGCCGAAGGAGAAATACCAGCCCAGCTTTGTGAGCTCCCGGGCCATCTCCACGCTGCCGGAGTAGCAGTGGAACACGCCCCGCAGACCCGGCAGCTCCTTCACCGCCAGGAGGCTGTCGGCGTGGGCCTCCCGGTCATGGATCACCACCGGCAGGTCCTTCTCCAAGGCCAGGCGCAGCTGGATGCGCAGCAGCTCCAGCTGGGTCTCCCGGGGGGCCGCGTCCTCATAATAATAATCCAGGCCGATCTCCCCCACGGCCACCACCTTCTCCTCCCCCAGCATGGCCTCCACGGCGGCCAGGTCGTCGGCAGTGTAGTCCCCGGCGGACTCCGGGTGGATGCCCGCGGCGGCATAGACATGGGGGAACCGCCTGGCCAGGGACAGGCTCACCAGAGAAGTGGCGGTATCGGAGCCGCAGTTGACGACGCAGCCAACGCCGCTGTCCGGCAGGGAGGCCAGCAGCGCATCCCGGTCAGGCTCGAAGCGGGTATCGTCATAATGGGCGTGGGTATCGAAAAACATGGGGATCACCTACATTATAATATATAGAATGAAGCGCCGCGAAAAATACAAAATATAGGGCTTGAAAAAAACGGGCGCTTATGATACTATGGCATGCACGAAAACGAAGAGGCCCGGCAGCATTGCCCCTGGCCTTTTAATGAAAGGATGCTTACAATGTCTGCCCTGATCATCATTCTCACCATTATTCAGCTTCTCACCGCCCTGGCTACCGTGCTGATCGTCCTCTTCCAGTCCGGCAAAAGCGCGGGCCTCAGCGGCGCCATCGGCGGCGTGGCCGATACCTTCCTGGCCAAGAACAAGGCCAAGACGCTGGATGCCAAGCTGGCCAAGTGCACCAAATGGGTGGCCCTGGCCTTCGTGCTGCTGACCCTGCTCATCAACATTTTGACCTGATCGTTTTTAGTCCATCTCCCCGGCGGCTTCGGCTGCCGGGGAGATTTTTTATCCCACATAGTCTGTGACCGAGGCGTCCAGCACGAAATTCCCGGCCACATTCCGAATAGCCCTCACCCGCAGCTCGCCGCCGGGCTCCACCCGGTTGTCGAAAAGGAAGCGGGAGAGGGGATTGATGAGCATGCTCTCCACGATGTTGCCCACGCCCCGGCCCCCGTTGGACAGGTTTTGCAGCGCGGCGTGGAGCAGGGTCTCCCGGGCCCCGTCATAGAGGGTCAGGCGGATGGAGCGGTCCTCCGACATCCGCCGGGCGATCTTCTCCACCTGGGCGTCCAGGATGGCGGCGGCGGTGTCGGGCCGGATATAGTCGAAGACGATGATGTTCTCCCCGATGCGGTTGAGCAGCTCCGGCCTGCCCAGCTCCAGCTTGAAATATTCCTCGATGGCCCCGTGGATGGTGTGGCGCAGGGTGGCGTAGTCCATCTCCGGGCTGGCGGCGATGCGCCCGTCGGCAATATCCCGGCGGTGGAAGCCCAGGTTGCTGGTGAAGACGATGACGGTCTCGGTGAAATAGACGGTGTTCCCCTTCCCGTCGGTCATGCGCCCGTCCTCCAGGATCTGGAGGAACTTGTCCAGGATGGAGGGGTGGGCCTTCTCGATCTCGTCGAAAAGGAGGATGGAGAAGGGGTTATCCCGCACGGCGTTGGTGAGCTGGCCCCCGGCCTCGTAGCCCACATAGCCCGGCGGCGCGCCCAGGAGCCGCTGGTCGGAGTGGCTCTGGCGGTATTCGCTCATGTCGAAGCGGATGCAGCAGCGCTCGTCCCCGAAAAGGGCCTCCGCCATGGTCTTGGCGGTCTCCGTCTTGCCGGTGCCCGTGGGCCCGGCGAAAAAGAGGATGCCCTTGGGCTTGGTGGTAGAGCTGCTCTGCAGGTTCCCCAGGCCGATGGCGGCCCGCTTGATCACGTCCATGGTGCGCTGCACCGCGTATTCCTGGCCCTTGACCCGGCGGCGGAAGGTCTCCTCCGCGGCGGCCAGGCGGTCATGGTCCAGATGGTTCCAGGGATTCTCCCGGATGCCGAATTTATACAGGTCCACCACGCTGGCCATCTCGTGGACCGGGATGTCCTCATTGACGCAGAGGGTGCGCAGGCCCATGAGCTCCGTGAAGCTCAGGCCCTCCGTCAGGCCCACAAAATGGGCCCGGAGCTTGTCCAGCTCCTCGGGATGGGCCTGATAGTGGGCCTCCTCCCGCTGCCAGGCCCGGCGGGTGAAGAAGCTGCGCAGCCCATCCCCCTCCAGCAGGGCCTCCCGCTCCTCCCGGGCGGGGGTGCCGATGGTGATGAGCTTCACATTGGGGTTGCTCAGATAGAACCAGGGGGGCAGGTCGTTGACCTTCCCCACCACCAGGATCAGCAGGTTTTTCAGCCGGTCGATGCCGGTGGGGACCTCCGTCCCCTCCTGGGAGGCCTGAAGCAGCTCGGTGAAAGCGTCCACCTCCGCCTGCTCGGGCCGCTCCGGGGAGACGATGGTGCGGGAGGCATATTCCAGCACCATGGCGCAGGGGGACTTGAGCTGGGTCATGGCGGCGGCCATGAGAGCGGCGGCCCCGCTCTTGCCCCGGAAAGCGCTGCGCTCGCTGAGCTGATGCTCGCTGAGGCCCATCACCGAGGCAAAATCCTTCAGACAGCCGGGATCGTAGACATTGGTGAAGCCACGGCGGCTGTTGTAAAAGGCGATATTGTGATAACCGCAGGAACGGAGAAAGGCCTGGAGGTATTCCCCCAGAGGGCAGGTCTCCCCCGTATCCGGGCGGCGGTAGACATCCAGGATATTCCCTTCCAGGATCAGCACCGGCTTTACGCGGCGGAAGATCGCCAGCTCCCGGTGCCACTTGGGCAGATAGCTTTCCTTCATTTCTTTCCTCGCTGCTGAAGGCCCTCAGAAGAATTTTTCGATGGCCTTCTGGAATTCCTCCACCGCTTCCATATCCCCTTCTTCAATGGCATGGGAGATGCAGTGGCGGATATGTTCGTTCATGATCTCCTTCCCCAGGCCGGTGATGGCGCTGCGGGTGGCGGAGAGCTGGGTCAGCACGTCGGCGCAGTCCTCGTCCGCCTCGATCATCTTTTTGACATGCTGCAGGTGGCCGATGACCCGGCTGATGCGGTTGAGCTGCCGCTTTTTCTCCTCCGGGGCATGGAAGTGGGCATAGCCGTGGGGATGGGTGTGCTCGTGTTCATGGTCATGCTCATGGTCGTGGGTGTGGTCGTGCTCGTGTTCGTGCTCGTGGGCCATGGTCTCGCCCTCCCTTCCTTCCTGTCAGTGTACCCCACTCCGGCAGCGTTTGCAACCCCGCCGGGGGGATGCGGCAGGTCCGCCGCGGGCTTGGGCGCCGGCGGCTTTACCAGTCGGAATCCCAGTCCGTGTCGCCGCTGTCCCAGTCGTCATAGTCATAATCCCAGTCGGAGTCGGAGTCGCTGCCGGAATCCTGGAGAGAATCCCAGGTGTCGGATTCCATAAAGTCGCTGCCGTCCCAGCTGTCGTTGTAGCTGTTCCCCACATAGTAGCTGCCGTAGTCGTCTGCGGGGAAGGAATCCGTCTCCACCCAGTCGTCATAGCCGGAATCCATATACCAGGAGGAGCCGTAGCGATAATAGAGATTGTCTCCCGTGCTGTAATACCCGTCCTTCCGATGGCCGATCCGTTTGACGGCAAACTGGAGCAGCAGGTACAGCACCACGACGGCAATGATGATAAAGGTAGACCTGCTCTTGGGGCGCCGACTGGCGCCGCTGCTCCGCGTGCTGCCGCCGCTTCCCCCGTTCTGCCGGAGGCGATGCTCCTCCAGCAGCTTGAGATAGAGCTCGTTCACGGCGTAGGCCTCGTCCGGCCCGTCGTAGCGCACGGCCCGGCTGCCGTCGGACTTGTTCTTATAGACGACGAAGCGGTCCCCCTCCCGGTAGATGCCGAAGGCCCTGGGGGAGGGCTCGTTTATGCCGATGAAGAAGCGCATTTTCTCCAGGGGCATGCCCTTGGAGTCGCAGAAGGCGCGAAGCTCCTCGATGGTCCGGGGCTTCCGGGTCCCGGTCCCGCCTTCGCCGCCGGGCACATGATGGGGGTTGGGCGCGCCGCAGGAGGGGCAGATCTCATCCCCCGGCCCCATGACGGTCCCGCAGTAGGCGCAGGTTTTCTCGTTAGCCAATTTCATCCCTCCTAATTGGATAATAGTATCATGTATCGGCGCAAAAGGCAAGAAAAGGGGAAGCCGTTCCCTGCGGAACGGCCTCCCCGTATTCGTTTTCAGTCCGGCTTTTTTGCACCGCAGCCGGCGCAGAATTTGCCGCCGTTCCCCGTCTGGCCGCAGTTCGGGCAGGTCCACTCTCCCTCCTTCTGGGGCCTGGGAGACCCGCATTCGGGGCAAAAGCTGCCTGTGTTCCCCTCTGTGCCGCACTTCGGGCAGGTCCAGGGGTCGAGAACCGGGGCGGCCTTCGGGGGCTGGGGCGTCATATAGGAGCCGTCCGCCATGCCGAAAGTATTTCTCTGCTGCTGCGCCATACCCACCAGGCTGTTGGGTATGAGAGGGGGCAGCGTGAACTCCGGCCTGAAGCCGGGACCCGGTCCGTCCGTCATGGGATGGGCGTTTTCCCAATCGATCTCCCGCCAGTAGTCCCTCCGGATGGCTTCGCTCAGGGTCTCGCTGACCACCCGGCGGTGCTCCCCCCTTTCCTTATCCTCCAGGTACACGGCGGCCTGAACGTCCCGGCGATAGCCCTCCGGCCAGTCGGGAAACAGCAGAAGATAGTACGCCCCGCCGTAAGGATGCCGATAGGAATGGCCCAAAAGGAGGTCGCCCTCCCGAATGAGGTCGGGGAAGTCCTTGGCAGAGGCCATTATTTGTTCCTCGTCTCGCCGTAGGTCTTCTTGGCTTCCTCCCAGCCTGCCAGCAGGCTCTTGAACCCGGCGGACACCACTTCCTTCAATTCGCCGGTGGCGCCGGCCGCCAGATAGGAAAGCTGTTCCGCCGCTTCCTTGATGGCAGCCTTGGCGGCGTCCACCTTTTCATCCACCTGTTCCTTGGCGGCGCGGGCCGCTTCCGCTGCCTTATTCTTTGCGGCTTCTTCGGTCTCCTTCTCCTCGGCGATGGCAGCCTGGGCGGCGGCCAGGCGGGCGATGGGCACCCGGAAGGGGCTGCAGGAAACGTAATCCAGGCCTACCTTGTGGCAGAAGGCAACGCTGGTGGGCTCGCCGCCGTGCTCGCCGCAGATGCCCATGTGGATATCCGGGCGGGTGGCGCGGCCCAGCTTCGCCGCCATCTCCACCAGCTTGCCCACGCCGGTCTGGTCCAGCTTGGCGAAGGGATCGTTTTCATAGATCTTCTTGTCATAATAAGAGCCCAGGAACTTGGCCGCGTCGTCCCGGCTGAAGCCGAAGGTCATCTGGGTCAGATCGTTGGTGCCGAAGGAGAAGAACTCCGCTTCCTGGGCGATCTGGTCGGCGGTGAGGGCGGCCCTGGGGATCTCGATCATGGTGCCCACCTTGTATTTCAGGTCGGCGCCCGCAGCGGCGATCTCCTCGTCGGCGGTCTTGGCCACCACGTCCTTGACGTATTTCAGTTCCTTCACTTCGCCCACCAGGGGGATCATGATCTCGGGCACCAGGGTCCAATCCGGGTGCCGGGCCTGCACGTTGAGGGCGGCGCGGATGACGGCCCGGGTCTGCATGGCGGCGATCTCGGGATAGGTGACGGCCAGGCGGCAGCCCCGGTGGCCCATCATGGGGTTGAATTCCTTCAGCCCGTCGATGATCTCCTTTACCTGCTTGATGGTCTTCCCCTCGGTCTTTGCCAGGAGCCGGATCTCCTCCTGGGTGGTGGGCACGAACTCATGCAGCGGGGGATCCAGGAAGCGGATGGTGACGGGATTGCCCTCCATGGCCTCGTACAGGGCCTCGAAGTCCTCCTGCTGCATGGGCTGGATCTTGGCCAGAGCGGCCTCCCGCTCCTCCAGGGTGTCGGCGCAGATCATCTCCCGGAAGGCGGCAATGCGCTCCGGGTCGAAGAACATGTGCTCCGTGCGGCACAGGCCGATGCCCTCCGCCCCCAGCTCCCGGGCCTTCTTGGCATCCCGGGGGGTGTCGGCATTGGTGCGGACCCCCAGACGGCGGTATTTGTCCGCCCAGGCCATGATCCTTCCGAAGTAGCCGGAAATGGAGGCGTCCGCCGTGGGGATGACCCCGTCGTAGACGTTGCCGGTGGCGCCGTCGATGCTGATGACGTCGCCCTCCCGGAAGGTCTTGCCCCCCAGGGTGAAGCGCTTGTTTGCTTCGTCCATGTGGATGTCGCCGCAGCCGGAGACGCAGCATTCCCCCATGCCCCGGGCAACCACGGCGGCGTGGGAGGTCATGCCGCCCCGCACGGTGAGGATGCCCTCGGCGGCCTTCATGCCGGTGATGTCCTCCGGGCTGGTCTCCAGCCGGACCAGGATCACCTTTTCCCCCTTCTTCTTCCAGGCCACAGCGTCGTCGGCGGTGAAGACCACCTTGCCGCTGGCCGCGCCGGGGCTGGCGCCCAGGCCCTTGCCGATGGGGGTGGCCGCCTTCAGAGCGGCGGCGTCGAACTGGGGATGGAGCAGGGTGTCCAGGTTCCGGGGCTCGATCATGCTCACGGCGGTTTTTTCGTCGATCATGCCCTCGTCCACCAGGTCGCAGGCGATCTTCAGGGCCGCCTGGGCGGTGCGCTTGCCGTTGCGGGTCTGGAGCATATAGAGCTTGCCGTTCTCCACGGTGAACTCCATGTCCTGCATATCCCGGTAATGGTCCTCCAGGGTCTTGCAGACCTTGACGAACTGATCGTAGGCGTCGGGGAATTTCTCCGCCATCTGAGCGATGGGCATGGGGGTGCGCACGCCGGCCACCACGTCCTCCCCTTGGGCGTTGGTGAGGAATTCGCCCATGAGCTTCTTCTCGCCGGTGGCGGGGTCGCGGGTGAAGGCCACGCCGGTGCCGCTGTTGTCGTTCAGGTTGCCGAAGACCATGGGCATCACGTTGACGGCGGTGCCCCAGGAATAGGGGATGTCGTTGTCCCGGCGGTAGACGTTGGCCCTGGGGTTATCCCAGCTGCGGAACACGGCGCGGATGGCCTCGTACAGCTGCACCTTGGGGTCGGAGGGGAAATCCTGGCCGATCTGCTTCTTGTATTCCGCCTTGAACTGCTGCGCCAGCTCCTTCAGGTCCCCGGCGGAGAGCTCCACGTCGTAGGTGACGCCCTTGCGGGCCTTCATTTCGTCGATGAGCTCCTCGAAATACTTCTTGCCCACCTCCATGACCACGTCGGAGAACATCTGGATGAAGCGGCGGTAAGAGTCGTAGACGAAGCGCTCGAACTTGGGGTCCGGGTTGCCGGCGATCATGGCGGCCACCACATCGTCGTTGAGGCCCAGGTTCAGGATGGTGTCCATCATGCCGGGCATGGAGGCCCTTGCGCCGGAGCGGACGGAGACCAGCAGAGGATTGACCTTGTCGCCGAACTTCTTGCCGTTCATTTCCTCCATCTTGGCGACATACTGCATGATCTCGTCCATGATGTCGTCGGCGATCACCCGGCCATCGTCATAGTAGCGGGTGCAGGCTTCCGTGGTGATGGTGAAGCCCTGGGGAACGGGCAGGCCGATGTTGGTCATTTCCGCCAGGTTGGCTCCCTTGCCGCCCAGCAGCTCCCGCATTTTTGCGTTTCCTTCACTGAAGAGATAGACGTATTTCATTTTGATGCGAGCTCCCTTCGCTATTTCGTTTCCCGGCCGGACCGGGCCGGGGACCGGTATTCCTTCATATTATGGATTATACCATGCAATTTCAAAAACGAAAACCTGCATTTTTCACAAATCCCCGTAAGAAATCCCCGGCTTTTCGTGGATTTCACAGAGTCGCGCGCAGGACGGGAGCCGAAAATCGTCAATTCCCGTCGGAGCGCTCACAGGAAAACCCGCCCGGCGATCACCGGGCGGGTTTTCCTGTATACTGTGCGCACTGGTTTTCCCCTGCCAGTCCGACAAAATCATTCCTCTCCGGGCTGTCTGCTGCCGTACTGCTCCAGAAGCTTTACGATGCGGTCATGGGGATCCATGATGGTGCCGACGGAGACGCCGTGGTTGATGGAGGCCACGATATAAGCCACATATTTGGAGCAGTCCACTTCGATGAACCAGGGGCGCTTCTTCAGTTCCGGATTCACATAGGTCAGGTTTGTGCCGAAGACGCCGTCAATCAGCCCTTCCTCATAGGCCTTGTCGAAGGAATCGAAGCCGGAGGTGAAGAGGGTATAGGTGGCGGTGGCCAGGAAACGGGTGGCATTGCCCGCATGCATATACCGGGCGATATCCAGCATGCTTTCGCCGGAGGCGATGATATCGTCGGCCACCAGCACGGTCTTTCCCTCCACGCTTTCGCCCAGATATTCGTGGGCCACGATGGGGTTGCGCCCGTTGACCACCCGGGAGTAGTCCCGCCGCTTGTAGAACATGCCCAGGTTCACGCCCAGCACGGAGGAATAATACATATTGCGGTTCATGGCCCCCTCGTCGGGGCTCACCACCATGAAGCCGTCCTTATGGGGATTGATATCCGGGAAGTGGTGGAACATGGCCTTCAGGACCTGGTAGTGGGGCATCAGATCGTCGAAGCCCATGAGCGGCACCGCGTTCTGCACCCGGTTGTCGTGGGCGTCGAAGGCGACGATATTGTCTACGCCCATGGCCTGCAGCTCCTGCAGGGCGCAGGCGCAGTCCAGGCTTTCCCTGGCGGCGCGGCGGTGCTGCCGCCCGCCGTAGAGCTGGGGCATGATGACGGTGATGCTGCTGGCCTTGCCGCCCATGGCCTGGATGATCCGGGTCAGATTGGCAAAATGATCGTCCGGGCTCATGTGGTTCTCATAGCCGAACAGCTTGTAGGTGCAGCTGTAATTGTATACGTCGGCGATGATGTAAATGTCCATGCCCCGGACGCTGTCGTGGAGCAGCGCTTTGCCGTCGCCGGACTGAAAACGGGGGCATTCGGCTGACAGCACGAACGTATCCCTGGCCTCCGGTCCCATGGCGGCCCACTGCACCAGCCAATGGTCGATCTTCGCGGTAAGCTCCTCCGAGCCGGGCAGCGAAATCAGGCCCAGCTTGGCGAAATGATTCCCCGTGTGAAACAGCTGTTCAGCTTCCATATTCTTCCTTTCCCCCAAAAGCGCAATTTTCAGGCATACTTAATCTACCGCTTATGAGGAAAATTGTCAATATGCGGCAGGGCATTTGTCGCTTTTCCTTGTTTCGGCGGGAGAATCATGCTATAGTGCCGATAGTACCCCCACAACGAAGCATAGGAGGCTAGATCATGTCCAAGGCCAGTCTGGTCATTATGGCCGCCGGGATGGGCTCCCGCTACGGCGGCGTCAAGCAGATCGCCGGGGTGGGTCCCGGCGGTGAGATTTTGATGGAATACGCGATCTTTGACGCGCTGCGCGCCGGATTCGACAAGGTGGTGTTCATCGTCACGGAGGCCCTGGTGGAGGGGCTCCGCGAGAAATTCGGCAGCGCCCTGGCAAAAAAGGGCGTAGAGGTGTGCTTCGCGGTGCAGGATTATTCCTCCCTGCCCGCCTTCCATCAGGTTCCCGGGGAGCGGGTGAAGCCCTACGGCACCGCTCACGCGGTGCTCTGCGCCAGGGAAGCCGTGAAGGAGCCCTTCGCCGTCATCAACGCCGACGATTACTACGGGACCGACGCATTCCGCGCCATCTTCGAAGCCCTGCCTTCCCTGGACGAACAGCGCGCCTGTATGGTGGGCTATAAGCTGCGCAACACCGTCAGCGAGCACGGCACCGTAACCCGGGGGGTCTGCACCGTGGCGGAGGACAAGCTCC
>JAEEGH010012781.1_pt1 | contig 18753 bp, 9 predicted proteins | sample 9134181 | NCBI WGS metagenome assembly JAEEGH01 (sample SAMN16246544, study PRJNA631951) | gut metagenome | biome: gut microbiome; feature: rumen; material: DP-attached | host: Bos | place: Iran: Karaj | collected 2018-10 | reverse complement strand
AAAATCAAAACCGCCCCGGGGTGAGGGCGGCTTTGATAAGGATAGAGGGGGGTAATGATAAGGAGGAGTCCTTATTGATCAATCGGTCGGCGGGAGGGGTAACCCGCTTTCCTTTTGATGGCTTTAGTATAAACCGTAAATGCGTCAAAAATGCGTTATCCATGTGAAAGAAGCGTCACAAGAATGTGAAGAAAATGCAAACCGGCGCATTTTTTGCACCAATCCACCCGGCTTTCGCCGCAGTCTGCGCCGTTTTCGCGAAAATTTACAAATTATACCGCGATGCAGCTACTTTGTTTTTGGAACGAGTCGTGCTATACTGACAGAGATGCCGTCCGCCGAACGCGGCTCGGTCACGGAGAAACGAATGAAATCGAACAGAACTGCAAAGATCATATGGATCTGTGTCGCCGCCGTACTGGGTACGGCGATCGCGCTGATTTGTATTCATTATACAGGATTGACGCCCGTCGTCACCGTGGGGCTCGGCGATTCGCTTCCCGCCGTGGAAACGATCGCGCGGGCGGGGGACGCTTATGCGGAAACCTACCGGGTGCTGCCTGCGGGAAACCATGTGATCAAGGTCGTGCACAATCGGATCCCGACGCCGGTTCTTGTCCGGGTACGCGATACGGTCGCGCCGACCGCCGCGGCGCGGGAGCAGACGATTCCGTACGGAACGACGGTCACGCCGGATAAACTCGTGACGAGGATGCGTGACGAAAGCATCGTCCGCGTCGCTTTTTCGGAGCCGTTCGATTTTGACCGGACCGGCGATTTCAACGTCACGATTCTGCTGACGGATGCCGCCGGCAACCGCAATACCGTCAGATCCGCACTGCATATCCGCGCGATCAGAGACGAGGTCACGCTGGAAGCCGGATCGCCGGCGCCCGGCGCGGACGCGTCCCTTCTGGACGGCGTCACGGCGGAGGCGAAAGAGCTTCCGACGGATGAGATGATGCACCATGTCGGAACCTATCCGGTGCGGCTGCAGCTGAAAAACGGACAGATCGAAGAAGCGAAACTCGTCGTTTCGGACACCGTTCCGCCGACGGGAGAGAAAACGTCGGTCTGGATCCGTCCGGGCGATCCGCTGACGCCGGAAATGCTGGTATCGCGCGCATCGGACGAAACGGATCTGACGTTTGCGTTTGTCAGCGAGCCGGATGAAACACGGATGCACGTGCAGAAGATCACGGTGCGGATGACCGACGAGGGCGGCAACACGACGGACGTCGAAAGCGACCTCATCATTTCCCGCATCGAACCGATTGCGCTCGCAGCGACGGACGAGCCGGTTGCGCCGGAGCTTGTGAACGACGGCTCGGAGATCGTTCTCACGGAACCGTTCGTTCCGGATACGGTCGGCATCTACACGATTCCGGTCACCGTGAACGGCGCGGAGGATTTCATTCTGCTGACGGTTGTGGACACGACGGCGCCGGTGATCGAAAAGCGCGCGGACGGTGCGCTGTATACGCTGCACCGCACAGAACCGGACGCGGCATATCTTGCAAAGGATTTTTCGCCGGTCGAGATGACGTGGATCAAGGAACCGGATTGGGACACGGCAGGGGAGCAGAGCGTCACCGTGAAGGCGGTGGATGCCTCCGGCAACACGTCGGAGATCGACGGGACGGTTACGCTGCTTACCGATACCGAACCGCCGGTGCTGTACGGCGTGATCAACCGCACCGCCTATGTGGGCGAGCCGATCTCGTATCTTGCGGAGGTCTATGCCGAGGATGCGGTGGACGGCAAAACGAAGGTCACCGTGGAATCGACCGTCGAAACGAACAAGGCGGGCACGTATGAGGTCACCTTTACGACCGAGGACGTTTCCGGCAATCGCACAAGCGCGACATGCAAGTATAAACTGGTCAGCTCGCAAACCACCGAAGCGGAGGTGCGCGAACTGGCGCAGGGCGTTCTCCGGGAGATCGTCACCGACGACATGGTGACGGCGGAAAAACTGAAAGCGGTCTTTACCTATACGCGCGGACACGTGCATTACAACGGCAATTCGGACAAATCGGACTGGCGCAAGGAAGCCGTACGCGGGATCAAAACGGGCAGGGGCGACTGTTTCACGTTCTATGCGGTTTCCCGATCGCTGCTCGACGAGCTCGGCATCGAATACATGAGCGTACAGCGGCAGGGCGGCAGAACGCGGCACTATTGGACGATCGTGAACATCGGCACCGGCTGGTACCATTTCGACACGACGGTCGCGCCGCGCCATAAGCACAAATGCTTCATGTGGACGAACGAGCAATGCAGGGTCAAGCCGTATTTCTGGCGCTATGACCATTCGAAATACCCGGACATCGCGACCGAGAAGTTCGACTACGACGAGATCGTCCGGCTGGAAAAGGAAGGCAAGCTGCCGTAAGAACAACCGGAAGCGGCGCACACCCGAAAAGGCGTGCGCCGTTTGTTGTCCCGGCATTCTCAACGGCACAGCCGCGGGATCGGCGTCAACGGTAAAGGTTCCTTTTCGAATCTTTCCGCGCCGACGGTTGAAAAACCGGTCCGCACATGCTATAATAGCATGTAATCTGTTCTTTTGAACCGCAAGGAGGAACCTATGGATCTGAAAGCTTTGGTACGCAACATCCCCGATTTTCCGAAGCCGGGCATTCTGTTTCGCGACATCACGCCGCTGATCGGCGACGCGGACGGCTTTGAAGCGCTTGTCAACGAAATGGCGAAGCCGCTGTTTGAGCAGGAGGTCGATCTGATTGTCGGACCCGAAGCGCGCGGCTTTATCTTCGGCTCTGCGCTTGCCAGCACGCTGCACGCGGGCTTCGTTCCGGCAAGAAAGCCGGGCAAGCTTCCGTATGAAACGATCGGCTGTCAATACGGTCTCGAATACGGCGCGGACGAGCTGCAGATCCACACGGATGCGATCAAGCCCGGGCAACGCGTCGCGATCGTCGACGATCTTCTTGCCACCGGCGGTACGGCGCTCGCGTGTGCCAAGCTCGTCGAAAAGGCAGGCGGCGTTGTGGTCGGTTTTGTCTTTGCAATCGAGCTTACGGACCTTCCGGGACGCGAGACGCTCAAGGATTATCCGGTCGAAACGATCCTGAAGTATTGATCATCGAAACACATGCGCCCCGATCCGCTCGGGGCGTCAGTTTTTACGGACGGTTTTCTGCGACACGCGAATTTTGAGAGGAAGAGATGCAAACAATGCGCAAAAAGAGTGAAACCCGTATTTCAACTGCAAAACGGATGCTGGTTTTGCTGATCGCAGTCGGATTGGTCGGAGGGATGTCGGGCGGCTGTTCCGGCAAGGAAATCAGTGCATATTCGGTTCCCGACATCGGCGGGGAGATCGTTTCTTCCGGCTCCGGGGATGAGCTTTCCGTTGATACAGGCGATCTTGCGGACGTAGACACCTACTCTGCCTTGCCCGGCGCGGGCGGCACAATCTTTATCTATGACAGCGCATACCTCGGCGAAGTCCTCGGAACGAAAGAGGTGACGCTGGAAGATCTGTACGCTGCGGTGGACGGGAACAAAACGATCAGCCCCAGATTCAACGAGCTTACGAAAACGTTTTGCAAGCAGTATGTCACCCTGGCGCCGAACGCGGACCGCAGGATCCTGTATCATAATCTCAAGACCATGACGTTCAAGGAGACCAACGGATACGGACTGGCACTCAGCAGCTTCTCCGCGGAAGCAAGCGCATGTTATTCGTCGGACGAAAACACCATTACCATTTTGACGGAGTATTCCTTTGAGAAGGGCACATGGGAGTACCAGACGATTTTTCATGAGCTGAGCCATGCCGCCAGGACCGCGATCATCAGAACAAAGGACCACACGTATTACATCAACAGCGGCGGCACCAGATTCAGGGAGCTCATGTGCGACGAAACCCTGAATACCGTTTTTTCCGTGCATCTGCTCGGGTATGAGGAGCCGGATCTTGCCTATCAGATGCAGAGCAATTATATGGATATCCTTCTGGATTCCATGGATAACTACGAGATCAGCGACTATATCAACCACAGCCAAAGCTACTTTATTAAAAAGCTGGCAGAATACAGCGGACAGGAAACGGCTGCGGATATGATCCGCCTGCTGCAGGCGCAATACGAAGACTTCCATGATGACTCGTATAAGCGGGAACAGCAGGAGTATTACCCGCTGTACGATTTTGTCTCGGATGTGTTCTACAAGAGCCGGATCACCCCGAATACCTCTCTCGGCGAGGCGGAGACAGTCTATGAAGAACTGATCCGCAGGGTCACATTCGACGTGCCGGAGGAGTACGAATTGGACGTTGAGCATTTTCGTGAGCATTTTCTCGCGTACTGCGAGGCGTCCGGGATCTCCTGAACAACCGGACAGAGCCGGGAAGACGACGGTCCGATCCCCGGCAAACAGATGGAACGGACCATCTCCGTCCCGGGTCGTCCGATCGCATTCCCTTTTTCCGCGCCGACGATCCGCAGGCGGTTTGTTCCCGCGCACATGAAAAAAACCTTGCGTTTTCCCTTCGTTTGTGCTATAAATAATAAGCACCTTGCCGGTGTGATGGAATTGGCAGACGTGACGGACTCAAAATCCGTTGGACTTATCATCCGTGTGGGTTCGAGTCCCACCACCGGCACCATTTCGAGTGGAGATAACTGACTCGAGTTATCTCCACTCGATTTCTTTTTGCCCGTTACGCAGGCTCTATTCTGGGCAGGTAACGGACCGCTACGCCTTTGCGTGTGTTCTCCGTCACGTCTTGTTTAGGATCACTTGGCAGATCCAGATACCCTACGAACCGATAATAGATCACGATCCGCTGAGTTCTGTTCTTGCCGGTTCCTTCAACCTCATAGACTACGATCCTGTCGATCAGTTCCTGCAGGAGAGGCGCTGTCAGCGTATCCATATCCATGAACCTACGCACTGCAGCCAGGAATGTATCCCTGCCCTTTTGCGCGGTGCCCATAGCGGAAAGCTCGTCCCTCAGAGAGGCGATCTTCGCTTTCAGCTCCATCCGCTCGGTCTCGTACCGGCTTGCAAGCTGCAGAAACCATTCATCCGAGACCTTGCCGGATATATTGTCCTCATACAGTTTCTGCACCGTCTGAGACACAGTATCGCTTCGCAGCAGCGACTGCTGGAGTTCCGTTTCCAGATGCTTCCGTTTTGCAAAGAGCTCTTTGTCAGTTTCCTGAGAAAGGAGTTCTACGAAGGCCCCTTCGTCTTCCCTAAGGAAGGCTGACAGCCGCCTTAACTCCAGGGTTACCACCTGATAGATGGCATCCTCCCGAAGGTAGTGCCTTTTCGTACAGGTCCCTCTATAATCGCCCTTGTAATTGGAGCAGCCAAAGAACCGGATCCCCCTGCTGGTATTGAAGTGGTAGCAGAGCTTTTTACCGCAGTCAGAGCAATAGAGCAGGCCTGAAAAGATGCTCTTTTCGCCGTTCTCCGGCTTGGGCTTTCGGTGCTTTGTTTTCCCCAGCTGACTTTGGACCAGTTCGAAGGTGTCCCGGTCAATAATCGGGTCATGAACGTCATGAAACACCTTCCAGTTCTCTTCAGGATTTTCCAGCCGCTTCTTGTTCTTGAAGGACTTCGAATAGGTCTTGAAGTTGATTACATCGCCGCAGTATTCCTGTTGACGAAGGATCGTCCAGACCGTGCTCATGTTCCAGCGGCATGGGTCGATGCGTGTTCGTTTTCCACCCCGCTTCAAGCCCTTGCTGAACCAGTATGCCAGGGGAATCATGACATGGTCCTCCTGGAGCATGTGGGCGATGGTCTCCACGCCGTTCCCTTCCAGGTACAGCCGAAAGATTCGCTGTACTACTTCCGCCGGTTCCGGGTCAATGATCCATCGCCCTTTGACATTCGGATCTTTCATATACCCGTACGGTGGCTGGGACAAGGGCACGCCCATGTTTCCCCGCAGACGGTGGGAAGACCGAACCTTTCGGCTGATGTCTCTGGCATACATTTCGTTCATGATGTTCTTGAAAGGGGCCAGCTCGTTCTCGCCGTCGGCGCTGTCCACCATGTCGTTTACGGCAATGAATCGTACGTTATGTTCGGGGAAGTATACGTCGGTATAATGACCGACCGATACGTAATCCCTCCCGAGACGGCTCAGATCCTTCACCATGACCGCGGATACATACCCCAGGTCGATGTCCTCCAGCAACTGCTGGAAACCGGGGCGGTTGAAGTTGGTCCCGGTAAACCCGTCGTCTACGTAGCAGCGGGTATTGGTCAGCCCGTACTCCTTCGCTTTCTGCTTCAGGAGCGTTTTCTGATTGGAGATCGAATTGCTCTCGCTCTCCGTCCCGTCATCTCTTGACAGCCGGCAGTAAAGCGCTGTCACGCCCTCCCGGCTTGTATTGTTGTTCGACTGCATGTTATGCCTCCTTTCCGGCAGCCGAACGACCATATTCCGAGGACAGTATATCACATTCCGCGTCCGAGCACAATTCTGCCGCGTGGTTTTTCAGAATCCGGCAGAACCGATCCCGCAGCGTCATTCTCTGTCGAGGCGCAAACCGCGAGGATACAATATAGCGTATGCCGTTTACAGTATAATCGCCGTCGGCGGCAGGGCATCCGGGAAGGATCCGATACATTCGCTTCATCGTCGTGCCTCCTTGCTTTTGTGTTATTTTCATAAGTATTTCCTTTCAGTGAATTGTTGTATTTCCGCTTATAGCGGCATAGGGTTTCAGGGGTTACCCTGACAAGCGGCGTTTGGGAATGTCCCCAAATCCCATGCTTGCAAGGACTTCGTCCAGCAAGGAAGGGATATCCAAACCCCATGCTTGCACGGACACCGTCCTGCAAGATATGGGTCCCCAAACGCTATGCTTGCAAGGACACCGCGCAAGCAGAAAATGTTCGCTTGCGCGGTCGGCGTGACGACGACAACAGCCGGATACTGCGGGTAAAACTCTTTTCCTTTCTTCTCGCTCAAAGTGTTTTTTACCCCCTGTTCCGGTTGTCGTTGTCACTGATCAGTGCTGACTGGAGGAGGATCATCCTCAAATAAACCGACCGGAAGCCGTACTTCCGTAAATCCGTCGGCGTCCGGCGGAACACGCTCCCATCCACGCTGCTGACCGTACAGCGCGTATCTCCGTGTGCTCGGATACCGTCGCCACTGTGGAAGGCGTCCGTCTTTGATTTCCGTATTGACGATCTCCGCGATCTCGCGCAGGTCGTACTGCGTCGGCTCGCGGAACGCGGTGAACGCTTCCCGGTAGATCATCCGGGAGCAGACGTTGTTCTCTGTCGTACGGTCCAGGAAGCCGGTGATCATGCCGATCCGGTCATCCTCCGGGAGAAAGTCCTGCTGCAGCGCAGCGAGGTGCATTTCGATCTCCTTTGGAAGCGAAAGCGAATAATCGCCGCTCCGGAAGATCGTCATAGCTTCCGCCCAGACCTGTTCGCAGTAGGCGCGGCTTTCGGCCTCGTTTTCCAGGATGTGGACCTCGGCCTGTTTTGCGTCGATCTCCACCGGCATAAAGCGGCGGTTGCCGCTCCGGTCGGCGGGAAGAAACGCCTTCCGGTTTGCGCTGCCGCAGAATACGCACTGGCGGGGGATGTCCTTCGGGTGACGGTCATACGGCACTTTGTATGTGTCATACTGCCGGGAGATAAAAGCCTTGATTTCTTCCACCCGGGCTTTGCTCATGGCGTTCATCTCGGACAGTTCCACGATCAGATGCCCAGACAGCCTTCTGCAGACGTTGTCATCGTCGAGACGCCGGATATCGTCGGTGAACCATTTGTCCTGCATGGCCATGAACCGGAAGAAGGTGGATTTGCCCGCGCCCTGATCACCGGTCAGACAGAGCATGAGATCCGCCTTGATGCCCGGCGTGAACACACGCGCGATCGCTTCCAGCAGCCACACGGTCATGAAGGCGGTATTGACCTCGGAGATCTCCGCACCCAGGAAATGGTGGAGTACATACGGGATGCGGGATATGCCGTCATGGACAAGGGACTCGAGCCTGTCCCGGATCGGATGGAAACGATTCTCGTTTGCCGCAACGTCGATCGCCGACGCAAGGAGCTTCTCCGAGGAGATCCCGTACTGACGCTCGATATACAGGCGGAGATAATTCGCGTCCGTATCGGTCAGCGGAGCGTCCCGGTTTCTCTTCCAGCCAAGATCCCTGACAATATGGATCCTGCTGCTGAGTTCGTTCAGACGGATCGCTCCCGAAAGCTTCGGATCGCTTGTAAGGATCGTGACATAGTTGCTGATGGTATTGCTGACAGCGCCGTCCTTGTTCCGGTCGAGCGCCTTTTTGATCTTTTCGATTTCCCGCTTTTGTTCTTTTGTAGGTGTGGACAGTACCACGGTCGTTGTTTCTCCTTTCATTTTTCCCCCAGCTTAAGCTGCGGTTTTCTCTCAAATGGCCCAGCTTAAGCTGGGCTTTTCGGACATTTCGAACCTCGGTAATGGTATTTATCCTCTGAAGGCGTTACCCTCAAAAAACGGTCGCCAGAGGGGGGTTACTGAAGCAAAAGTGTACATATCCAAAGCCGTCGTTCTCACGCATGTTCTGCCGAACCCCCGCATCCCGCGGAGCCGCCCAATGCCGTGACGCGTTCAAGGCGGAAGTATCATTCTGGTGTTGCCCGGATCTGCTATTCGGTTGTCAAGGTGCTGGAGGCAAATATTTACCCCTCTATCTTTCAAAGGGACAAAAAAAACGGGGGTGGCCCACTTTTTTGGCAAGAAAAAATTTTTTTATTTGTAAATTTTTTGATTATTCACGGAATACGGCATCCATAACTCCGTTTTACACGGTTTACTGAACATTGTTTTTAAATCGACTTTCTCCCCCCCCACCTATAACGGCAAAGATAAATGGTTTTTTTCACGGTCTTCAGGAAAATATATTTTGCATCTTCATTTGTTCCCTCTACCTATAACGGCATTTCGGAAAGGGCCTTTCGGACAAAATCGAGGCGTTTTGGAGGATATATTTTTTGAGAATCACTTTACGTGCAAATAGGTATATGGGGATGAGCGACGCTGCTTGCGTGCGCGAGAATTATTTCTCGCTGTCCCATAAAAGGCATTGTGAAAACGGGCGAAAAATGGTATAATTTATCAAATATGATTGTGAGGTTATTATGTCAGAGCGAGCAATACAATCGGTAAAGAGTAATCTTGAAAAAGAATCAGCTTATCGAAAGAACATGGAGCGATATAATCAGGCGATCCGCTTCGGGTTCTATTATGAGGCAATTATGATCGATTATGCCATGATAGAAGATCGACTTCGTTCGACGCTGTACCACATGGGGCTGCTGTCAAGCCGGGATGCTACGACAGTTTGGAAGAACAATCGACCTGCTATTCTAGAGATCGTCTCGGATTACAAGCGGGATAAAGAGGACCTGAGGCTTGGCATTTATACAATGGAAGGCAAGATAAAGGTCATCCGCTGTATCTTATTATGGGCTTCTCATACTGAAGGTGGATATCATGACAGTAAATACCTAACGGTCTTGAAATCACAGATAGAAAGTATGGACGCAGAGGCATTTCTCCAACTGCTTGATAGAATAGAAAAGTGGAAAGGTATTCGCAATGAGATTGTCCATGCTATGCTGAATAAAAACGTTGATAGCATGGAGGAGAAACTGCAGCCGTTGGCGGAAGAAGGAATGCAGATCGCACGCATAATCGACAATCAGGAGCGAATTCTGAAAAAGGGAAATAAGATTCGAAGAAAGATCAATTTATCCATGAATTGATCGGGAGCAAGTACCGGAATCATTCATTGGCTCCGGCGGGCTGTGGTATAGCAAGTTTATAATCATGGGTTTTGAATGGGGGCAGGCAATATGAATCATGACGAGTATGTCGTCGATTTCTTAAGCATGGAGACTTATGTCGGTACGAAGCCGTTATCGATTTCATATTTCGGGAAAATGATTCCCGCTCATACTTGGCGAGGAGTTTATTCATCCTTATGCTCCTATTTGTTTCAAGATTATCCGGAGGTGTTTCGGAAGCTGCTGGACAATAAAAGGGATGACCAGCGAGCAGTCCAGATCATTTATGACAGATTTGATGCAAATCGTTTACTTGCGCCGTATGAAATAGCCCCGGGGTACTTTATTGAGACAAATCGAAGCGCGTATGATTTCATTCGAAATATACGATTTCTCCTCAATACCTGCAATGTGCCATACGAAAAAGTTGAGATCCGTTATTTAGTCAGAGAAAAAAATCGCAGTTTTAAGAAACAAACCAATGGTTTAGATGACCTTTATTCGTATGTAAGATCAAAAACAGGTTTGTCGGGTTTGGATCCCCATGTTTCTTTGTTATATTGTATTGTTCAGCTTATCCGGGAAAACGGATATGCGGATTGTGAGTTGGTACTGAAGAAGCATAATGAGCTGACGAAGCAGAAGTTAACATGGATCCAAGGATCAAATGAATATAGAGAATTATTAGAAAAAGGATTCATTTATGTTGTGAGAGTGAATGCGGGGACGGTATCTGCACTCAAATTCCAGAAACCATACTCGGAATTGTTGGAAGACGACAATTATCAGCAGATGTCGGAGATCTTGCTGACTGCGAATGCGCTCGGACAATCGGCTTCTGAAGGCAAAGCCGATAATATAAAACAAAAGACCCCGTTGCAAAAACTCATCATAAGGATCAACAGGGAAATCAAAAAGAAAACATATTTAAGTGATATTCTCATTGATGAAGAAGAATATGAACTCTTAAAGAAAGAGCTTAACAAGATCATCGGCTCTGCAAAACGATCAAAGCGGCTTGATGGTTCTCCGTTGTTTGCGGTTGGTGTAGTACAAGTCGCTTTGCGTATTTATCAAGACGGTAATTTCTGGGGACCTTTTTTCTCTGAAATCGGACAACCCAAGGGAGACGGACAGGAGCAGCGTCTTATCGGAACAGCATTTTATAAAGTGCTGAAGGAATACGGACGATTCACTGTTGAACAGAACCGCTTCGTGCAAAATATTCTTTTGCACTGCTTCGTTACGAATCTCTATGAATGAACTGCTATAGGATAATTGTTATTTACTGCAAGATCCGCAATGCTGTCATTATATTTGTCATCAATATTCATTCCACTGTTATTAGGGTGGAGCTTTATGCCACAGAATTCAGGATGTGCAAGTGCTTTATATATATGCTCGCATGTATTAGCCGGAGTGTTCCTTATATCTACATCAGCAAAGCAGCTGAATCGGCCATCTTCTTTGCAAATATTAAGCAGGTTCTGATGTGCCGCATCAACAGTGAAATCCATAGACATCAGCCAAGGATCATTGAACGGCATGATGATCGCCTTCCGAATATTGAACTGATCCATGATCTTTTGATAAGAGGGAGTTTTTGCAAAGAAAAACTCATCATCTGAGTCAGGGCTTGCGGCATGAACCTCATCAGGAATGATATGCATATGTGCATCAATCTTTGGAATATCTCTCCACTTCATATTCAGGCTCCTTTACAAATCCCGATTTGTCAAAATCTATTACTGATCCTTTTTATTTGTCTGAACCCAAACACAAGGTTCGCTGTCAGATCCATATTATAACCGATTTTTACTGCTGTGTGAAGTGTGTGCTACGCAATTTGGATAGGAAAGGCAGAAGATTAAATAGTGTTATGCGAAATTGAAACCAGGGATGAATTAGCTTATTTGCTTAACGTCAAGCATAGTGTACTAACATATGTTCTATATATTGCTAAGCCTAGTTCGTATTACAACTATAAACCATTCCCTGTTCAACAAACAAAAACTGCCGTTTGCAATTACAGTACCCGCGAAAACCCGATTCTTTATATAAGAGCAGAGGCTTTTACAGTCTCTGCTCTTTCCTTATTTCTGATGAAAGCAATTGCGGTGCGGAATCGTTTCCGAAGCGGACAGGGACGGCCCCGGCGAATTCCGAAGAGCGGCGCTCGGGCAAAAAGAACGGTTGACCGATCGGAATTTTTCGGCATAGCACGATCCGTATTGCCGGAAAATCGTCCCAACGACCGGAAAAATTAGCTTAAACTACATAATATATTATTTATAGACGAAATTGCGCGTGGACAAATGAAACAGCCTGTGCTATAATAATAAATGGAATACTGTCAGTATATAGAGATGTCAATGCTATGACGTTTTTGGAAAATGGTATACCGAAAATATATCATTTAAGCATACAAATCGCCGTGCGGACAAGAATGTATACGTTGACAAGCGCCGGAAGCCGCAGAAAAACGGTGGACGAAAGACCGTCAACGCGGCAGAAAACCGGTCCAAAAGGGCCGGAAAGAACCATTTGAACGAAGTAACGAAAACTTGAAGACGAAAGGGAGAGTGAACATGAAGACAAAGCGAATCCTGGCATTGTTGGTGGCACTGATCATGGTGTTCCAGCTGATGCCTGCAGCATTTGCGGAAGATTCCGGCGACGACGGACGGCTGAATGACGAGACCGTGACCGAACCGGCGGAAACACCCGCAGAGGACCCGGCGGAAGACCCGGCGGAAGAACCGGTTTTGGAACCGGTCGACGACCCGCTCGACGATCCGTTCAATCCGGTCGCGGACACGCAGGCGTTCAGCGAGGAAACCATCGCGGTGTTCTTTACGGATGCACTGAACTGGGATGGAAGCAGTGTGATCAACGTCCACTATTGGAATACTGAGAGCACGACGACATGGCCAGGCGTAGGTATGAAGTATCTGTTTGACAATAGCTATGGTCAGTCAGTTTACTATGCAAAGATCCCTGCTGACGTTACATGCGTTATCTTTAATCAGGGCAACCAGACGGTTAATATTGAAACCGGCGTTGTTGATGGCGCGTGGTGGTACACGAACGGCGAGTTGGACAACGGGAAAGCCAAAGTTTCACCGTTGGGCAATGTTTTCCATGATGCAAAGTCCGCGACTTGCACAGAGGCGGGCAATACAGCATATTATCTGCTTGATGAGCATTACTATGATACCGATCTAACCTCCACGACGCAGGAAGCTACCGTCATTCCCGCAGCGGGTCACACGCTGACGCATACCGAAGGAAAAGCAGCGACCTGCACGGAGAACGGCAACATCGAGTATTGGTATTGCAGCATTTGCAATAAGTACTTCTCCAATGCGGACTGCTCAACGGAAACTACCCTTGCCGATACAATAATCCCCGCGTCGGGTCATCAGTATGAAGACGGCGTCTGCACGGTCTGCGGCGCGGTCGATCCCGACGCAGCAGTCGCGAAGATTGGCGACACGCCGTACGCAACCCTTGAAGCAGCAATTACCGCAGCACAGACGGGCGATACGATCACGCTGCTTAAGGACGTTACAGTCAATACCGGCTCCGCGGCGAACAGCAGGCTTGCAATCGGCAAGTCCATGACGATTGACGGTGCGGGTCATACGATCTCCATCAATAATCGCGGCTTCGGCGTCGGCATGAACGCTGCGGAGAAGATCGACGTCACGTTCAAAGACGTTACAATCGAGAACAGCACTTCCGGCGCGCGCTGCATTGACACGCGAGGCAATATCGGCACGCTGACGCTGGATCATGTCACCCTGAACACGCAGGGCGCATCCGGTTTTACGCAGCCTTTGACGGTCGGCGGCAATCAGAGCGATGCTGCCACGATCATCATTCGTAACAACAGTTTGATCCAGACGAATGATGACGGAACCGCATACTATGCGATCATTACGTTCAACCCCGTCAATATGACCATCGATCACAGCACGGTCAAGGGTTGGGCTTGCATTTATGCAAAACCTGCTGACAGTTCTGAGGGTTCTGCGGGTTCTGTTTTCACCATTACGAACAGCACGCTTGTTTCCAGTAACGTGTATAACGGAAACAGCAATGCGTTCGGCATGCTGACTTCGGAAGATGACGACGTCACGTTCGATATTACGAACACCGCCATCAACGTAATTGCGGAAAGCGATCAATATCAGGCGATCATCTCCACCGAAAAGAATAATGTGACTGCAAACCTCGGCGAGGGCAATGTTGTTACATTGGAAGGTGATAATGCAGTATTTGCATTGAACAATGGAAAAGCGGTTGTTTCCGGCGGCGAATTCAATAAGCCGGTGCCGGAAGACTGCTGTGCCGAAGGTCTGGTCCCGACGGAACTTGCAAACGGCAAGTATTCGGTCAAGGTCGATACGAGCGTTGCGCTGGTCGGCGAAACGAAGTATGAAACCTTCGCGGAAGCGGCTGCTGCGGCAAACGGCGCGGTCATTACCCTGCTCAAGGATATCACCGAGCCGTACACGCTCGAATCCGGCGAGCTGAAGGTCAAGCTCGACGGTCATACGCTGACGGTCAAAGCACCTAACGGAAGCGAAGCGGCAGCGAGTGCTCCCGATGCGGACGGCGTGACCACCTACGCGATCGACGTTGAATTCTCCTACACGTTCGATGGCAAAGAGGTCGCTCTTTCCGCGATCCTGCAGGAAGTCGGTCTCACGGGTACGGTGACGAGCGCGCGCAGCGATTATGAAACGCTGCTGACAGTCGCGCAGAACGGCGAGGACTGGAAGGTCTCCGCAACGAAGCCGTACAGCTCGGTTGAGGACGTTATCGTCACCATCAGCGGCATCGAGCGCGTGATTCACGTGACGAACACCGCAAACAAGACCGTGTGGACCGAGCTTGTCGACCGCAAGGCGCCGGCGTCGGATTACGCTGTGATCGACGAAGCGAACAAGACGGTCACGGTCTCCAATGCGCTCGGTCTCGCATGGGTCGCATACATGACCAATACGAGCAGCGAGAGCTGGAATACATGGCAATGGTTCGACGGTTATACCATAAAGCTCGATGCGGATATTGACCTGTCCGGTTATCTGTGGGCTCCGATCGGTAATTACGATACGTTAGACGGCAACTTCGATGGATGCAACCATACCATTTCCAATATTCGTCAGAACGTTTATGAGCAAGCGGAAGGCACGGTGGAGCAGCCGTATGCAGGAACCAGCTGGTCTGTGAAATCTTACTTTAGTATTTTCGGAACATTTACCGGCAGTTCGCTGAAAAACCTGATCGTTGATAACTATTATGGTTTCAGCGAGGGCGAAGCAATCGGCTGCGTTGTCGGCAGAATTGCAAGCAATAATGCGGTTATTGAGAATATTACTGTTAAAAACAGCCGCTTGAACGGCTACCAGAACGGTACCGGCGGTATTGCCGGAATCGTGGTAGGCATGTGGAACAGACAGGATGGTCATATCGTGTTCAAGGATATCGACATCCAGAGTTCGAACGTCTTCAATACCAACTATAGATCCGGCGATACACTTATCGGCGGCATTGTCGGCCAGTATTGGAAGAAGCGTGGCGACAATTATGGAAATACCACTCTTGAATTCAATAATTGCAAAGTATCTGCACATTTGCTGCCGCTGAATGACGTCGCGGCTAACTATCAATATTGGCTTTATCGTAATTCCGGCGCGCTGATTGGTCGTATTCGTGACGCAGATATTAATGGCGAAAACTTTAATCTGAGTGATTACATTACCTTCACCGGTCCTGTAGATATTACGTACGGAGACTGGAATCAGCAGAGATACTGCGAGTTCCATGAAGCAGGACATCCGTCGTATGCGGGAGAGGAAGATTGGAAGTTCTTCCGTATTGACGAAGACAGCAACGGTAATCACGACGCTACATATGCGCGTGATGCAGGAACGGTCGTTGTCGCGGACATGGATCAGCATTTCCATTATGATGATGAGACGCATAATGCGCTTTTGATCTTCGATCAGCTGATCGGCGCAGCAATGGGCAGCAGGGGACCTCGCAAGATCGAAGGTATCCATGTTACCTATTATAATACGGTAAACATCAATAATTACCCCATCTGGACGTGGTCCGAGGACGGCAAGGCGGTTGCGCAGTTCGACGCAGAGGGCACGATCGTTGAGGTCGACCCGAATCCCGTCGACAAGGACGGCAAGAAGATCGCGACCGTCGAATATGACGGCGATACCTATATCGCAACGCTCGACCTGGTCACCGTAACGTTTGAAACGAACGGCGGCAGCGAGGTTCCGGCGCGTCAGGCGGTTGTGGGACAGACCATCGAAGCGCCCGCAACGAACCCGACCAGAGAGCATTACACCTTCGTACGCTGGTGCAGCGATGCGGAACTGACGACGGAATTTGACTTCACAAAGCCGATTACGGAAGACGTCACCGTGTATGCGGAGTGGCTCGGCGATCCCGCGACGGTCATCTATATGGACTGGAACGGCACGATCCTGCAGCAGATCAGCACGCGCTTCGGCGAAAAGACCCCCGCGTTCACCGGCACTCTGCCGACGCGTGAAGGCTATTCGCTGAATGAGGCTAACCTCTGGATACCGGCGCTTGCGGAAACGGTGGAGAGCGCAACCGTTATCTATCAGCTGAACTGGGTGAAGCAGCATGTCGTTACGTTCGATTCGGACGGCGGCAGTGCTGTGGAAGCACAGCAGGTCGACGACGGCGCGCTTGCGACCAGGCCCGCTGATCCGACCAAAGAGGGTTACACATTCCTCGGCTGGTTCGACGGCAACAATGAATTCAACTTCGAAACCAAGAAGATCTACGAAGACTATACGCTGAAGGCGCATTGGAAGATCAATCAGTACACCGTCACGTTCATGGACGGTGAAACGGTGCTGCAGAAGACCACGGCAGACTACGGCACAGCGATCACCACGCCGGAAGTCACCCCGAGAGAAGGTTACTTCTTCAAGGGATGGGACGTTGCGGTCCCGGCAACCATTCCCGCGCAGGATCTGACGATCAACGCGGTCTGGGGAAAAGCGGTCGCCAAGGTCACCGACAGCGAGAACAACGAGGTCATTTATGAATCGCTTCAGGAAGCTGTTGATGCGGCACGTACACAGATAAACGGAACGGTAACGGTAACATTACTTACCGAGACAACCGAGAATGTAAAATATGTCCAAAAGAGAGGGCTCAATCTGGTTATTACCGGTGAGAATATGCCTGTTCTGAATGGACAGATCATGATTTTCGGCGGTGGATTCTTCGATATAGACAGCGTCACGATTGAAGGTATTAAGTTTGTCCAAAGCGATACGATGGATGATACTTTCATTTACCTTGCTGCAAAAGCAAAGTTTGATATGGCTCCGTATGTCTCTCAGGTTGAGGGAACAATCGGTCATAGTGACGCACATAATATCACAGTAAAGAACTGTGAATTTGTCGGAACTGACGATTCAAAGCCTGTCTTTAAGGCTGCATCCGATACGCAGGCAAATACTGTTGTTCTCTCCGGTTTAAAGGCAACAGGCGTTCATAGCCTTGGTCAGTTTACCGGAACAAAGTATATAACGATTGAGAATTGTGACGTCGCGGCGCACAATGGCATCAATATCAACGGCGACTGTGAAACGGTGACGATCGAAAACAATAAGCTCGTTACAGATGGCTATGCGCTTCGAATGAAAGAAGCAACAGCAGCAAACAAGCTGATCGTTACCTTGTCCGGAAACGATTTTGTCGGAGCAACCGAAGGCTCTGACGGTGTGTTTATTGTGAAAACAGGTACTCTTAACGTGGAAAGCGGCAACTATAAGGGCCTGTTCCAAATCACAGAATCGACAAAAGAAAAGATGAACATCACCGGCGGTTTCTTCACCGAGATTCCGTTGCTCGCATACTGCGGCAAAGATGCGGACGGCAATCAGCTCTATCCGATGGCGAGCGACAGAGACGACGAGTATAAGTACACCGTCGGTCTCCCGGTTGCGGTCCGTATCTTCACCGTGAAAGATGGTGAGGACGAATACGAGAATGTGTTTGGCTACGCAACCCTCGAGGCGGCGGTCGCAGCAGCAGAGGACGGCGATACCGTCAAGCTGCTGAAGAATGCTTCCGGGAACGGCATTGTTGTTCCGCAGGGCAAGTTCACGAATGGTCTCGTCGTCGACTTTGACGGACATACTTATACGGTAGACGGCGCGACGGTCGGCAGTACCGGCACGGAAACGCAGGCGTTCCAGCTACTGAAGGACAACAACATCACGTTCAAGAACGGCACGATCACGTCCGAAAAGGCGAAGATCCTCGTTCAGAACTACAGCAATCTGACGCTTGACGGAATGACGCTGACGCTCGACAACGAGAGCTATGCATATGCATACACGCTGTCGAACAACAACGGCAATATCATGATCAAGGATACGACGATCAACGCGAACCCGGCAGGCGGCTTTGCGTTCGACGTCTGCCGCTATTCGAGCTATACCGAAGTCCATGTAACGGTCACCGGTAACAGCGTAATCAACGGCAATATCGAAGTATCTGCATCCAATAAGGACGCAAAAGACGGCTTCAGCCTGATGCTCGAATCCGGCACATTCACCGGCGCGATCGTTCTTGACGCGAGTGTGGAAGAGCTTCTTGCAAATGCACCTGAAAAAGCATGGATCAAGAAGGTCGATGCAAACGTTGCAAATGACGGCATCGGCATCCCGAAGGATTACAAGTGGGTCGAAGAGGGCGAAGGCATCAGCAGACTGACGCTCAAGGATTACGTTGCGGAAATCACCGAAACCGGTGAGAAGTACGAATCCCTTGCACAAGCGGCAGCAGCAGCCGAAGCCGGACAGACGATCGTCATGATCGCGGACAGCACCGAGACCGAGCTCGTAAGGATCAACGTGCCTGTGACCCTTGATCTGAACGGAAAGGTCGTCACGA
>JAEEGH010012778.1_pt1 | contig 18755 bp, 18 predicted proteins | sample 9134181 | NCBI WGS metagenome assembly JAEEGH01 (sample SAMN16246544, study PRJNA631951) | gut metagenome | biome: gut microbiome; feature: rumen; material: DP-attached | host: Bos | place: Iran: Karaj | collected 2018-10 | reverse complement strand
AAGGATGGCTGCCAAGGTTGCAGCCTTCACAATGTTGCAGTATTTCAATCTTCTCAATCATAAGCCAATAGGGCAAGTTAAGTATGCATTATTTTAATTCAACCAACAGGTAAAAATAATAAGTTTATGAGAAAAAAATTACTTTCATTGCTCGTGCTGCTCATGACGGCAGCGACGGGCGCGTGGGCAGACAGCTACCTCTACTTCGTAAAAACTAACCCCGATACGAAGTCGGCAACCCTGATGTACGGAACTCCCAGCAACGCCTATTACCATGATGAAGATTGGGATTGCGATGATTCAGGATGGTGGGGGGACTTAACAGGGAACTATACTTCCATCACTATCGATGAGAGCTGCCTGGGCTATACTGGAACCACGCTGGCCAACCTGTTCTTTGATTTTAGTGAACTGACCTCTATCTCTGGTTTTGAGAACCTCGGCACGACGAACGTCACTGACATGCACCATATGTTCTCTGGCTGCCAGAACTTGGCAACGCTCGACCTTAGCAGCTTGGATACATCCAACGCCACGGACATGTATTATATGTTCGCCGACTGTTCTTCTCTGACCACGCTCACCTTTGGCGGCAGCTGGGATACGGGAAACGTCGAATACATGTTTAACATGTTCTCTGGCTGCTCTTCTCTGAGCTCGCTCGACCTCAGCAGCTGGGACACGTCCAGCGTCGAAGACATGGAACAAATGTTCTATGACTGCATAAACCTGACAACACTCAACATCACAGGCTGGGATACATCTAATGTTACCAACTCGGACGAAATGTTCGAAGGCTGTACGAAGCTCTACAAGAGCGTGACGCTCAAAGAGGGAGCCACAGGCGAGTACTGGGCCACGTTCTATGACGAGACAACGGGATACAACTACCAGGCTCCTGAGGGCACGCAGGTGTTCAAGGTGAACCTCTCGGGCAATGAGATTGAGATGACCGAAATCGACGACCGCATCGTGAAGAGCGGACAGGGCGTGGTGCTGAAGAGTACGTCAGACAACAGCATTACCATGACCCCGACCATTGCGACCAGCGCTGACGACTACACGGGCAACAGCCTGCTGGGCACATTGACCGTAATCAACACCACCGGCCCAAATAACTATTACGTGCTGAATAAGATGACAGCTGGCGTGGGCTTCTACAAGTTGAGCAACACCAACGGAACCATCGGCGCCAACAAGGCTTACTTGACGTATACCGCTGGTGCCCGCGAGTTCTTCCTTTTCGACGAGGCTACGGGCATTGAGGGCGTGAGCGTCAGCGACGGCGAGAACGGCGAGGTCTACGACCTGCAGGGCCGCCGCGTCAGCCAGCCTGCGAAGGGACTCTACATCGTGCGCTCGGCCGCGCTCGACTCCAGGTCGCTTGCCACCGAAGGGACGCAAGAAGGACGCTTGCAAGGCAAGAATGGTAAGAAGGTAATCATCAATAAATAAGAAAGGAGGACACAGATATGAAAAAGCAAGTAATCGATTTTAATCGCTTGCCTAAGCAAGAATATATGAAGCCTTCCATGAAGGTGATTGAGTTGAAGCAGAAGTACCAGATTCTGGCCGGAAGCGTGGATGCAAATGGTATGAATACCAGTCTGCAAGACGAAGACGATGGGGTAGACAAAGCCTGGTAAACCTGAGAAAGAATAATGCACACGTGGTGTTCACGTGACGCTTTTTTCAATATGTAGTAAAAAATGCGTCAAGGGACAGGTGCCATGCGTCAAGGGACAGATACTGACACCTGTTTGTTATTATCTGGGGGGGAAACAAACTTTTCCCCCTCTTTTCTTTGGAGTTTCAACAGAATGTTGTATCTTTGCAAACAATTAAATCGAGGAACATGATGAAGAACCATATCATAGGCATGTTACGAACCGTAGTTGGGGGGGGTAAATTTGTACTGCCCCTTCTGATTCTCGCTTTTATTCTCGGTAGCATCTTCACCGCTTGCTCGGAGGATGATCCAGCAATCGACGAACTCTTGAAATCATACGACACCCGCACCGCCGCTGACAGCACAGCTGTTGGCGACTCAGTTGCTGCGCCCAGCGATGAACCTTCCATCCAGGTAGACCCCACCTGGACGCATACGTATGATTACGACTATGACGGAAAACCCATCGATGACACCCCCATCGTCACTCTACCTTTTGATATGGACGGCGAGCAGAATGTGAGTGGTGCCGACGATGCGGCATAGATAGTGCAGCAATAAATAATACTTATGTTCTTCATAGCAAAGTGTTGCTACGAATAATTATCATTAGATTGTTAGTGCCCAGCCACCTGTGAAGACCGCTGGTAACGTTTAAATTTCTTCTGTAGTTTTATACTGCAGAATTTTCATTCTAATTTAAATTATATGATTGTCCCCTGCCAGCTGCGAAGTCCGCAGGGATTTTAAAGAAAAAACTTAAAACTTGGAATATGACTATAATAGCATCGATAATTTGCGGAGCCCTCGTTTGTTGGCTGATTTTGGCAGTTTGGAAGAATTGCCACAGGGACTTTGAACGTGAGGAAGAAGAAGCAAGAGATGCTTATTATGATAAGATAATAAAGAAATAACGAGATATGGCAACGCAACAAGAGCGTGCAGAATTGCACAAGACAATATGGAAGATAGCCAACGACCTGCGTGGCAGCGTCGATGGCTGGGAGTTTAAGGCTTATGTCTTAGGCTCCATCTTCTACCGTTTTATATCTGAGAATATCTGCGACTACATACATAAGCTGATGGCAGAAAACGGACAACCCGATTTCGACTATGCATCTATCAGCGACGAGATGGCAGAGCGTATTCGCAAGAAGATGGTTGAGGAGAAAGGCTACTTCATCCTTCCTTCACAGCTTTTCCAGAATGTGGTGAAGACTGCTGACAAGGATTTGAACCTGAACGAACGCTTGACAACCATCTTCCGTTCTATCGAGGCATCAGCAGTAGGCACTGCCTCTGAGGACGATCTTCGCGGATTGTTCAGCGACTTCTCTGTAGACAGCGCAGCCCTTGGCTCAACGGTCATCAAGCGCAACCAGCTGCTGAGCAAGGTGCTCACGACGGTTGCAGATATGGAGCTTGGCTCGAAATACAACGATACAGACAACGACACCTTTGGCGACACCTATGAGTTCCTGATGCAGATGTATGCCTCGGATGCTGGCAAGAGCGGTGGCGAGTACTTTACCCCTCAGCAGGTATCTGAGCTTCTGGCCCGCTTGGCTACATGGAATAACCCAAACATCAAGAAAGTTTATGACCCTGCCTGTGGCAGTGGCTCATTGCTGCTGAAGTTTGCCAAGACCGTTGGCAAGGAGAATGAGAACCTGCAGTATTTTGGTCAGGAGATCAACCCTACCACTTACAACCTCTGTCGTATCAACATGTTCCTCCACAACGTGAACTACGACAACTTCGACATACGCCTGGAGGACACTCTGCTGCACCCGCAGCACATGGAAGAAGCACCTTTTGATGCCATTGTCTCGAATCCTCCTTATTCGCTGAAGTGGGAAGGTAAGGACAACACCATACTTATTAACGACCCGCGCTATGCTCCGGCAGGCGTATTGGCACCCAAGAGTGCTGCCGACCTTGCCTTCACCATGCACATGCTGTGGCATTTGTCGGAGCAGGGCACGGCAGCCATTGTAGAGTTCCCGGGTGTATTGTATCGTGGTGGTGACGAAAAGAAGATTCGCCAGTATCTGTTGAAAAACAACTTCGTGGATTGTGTTATCCAGCTGCCTGCCAATCTCTTCTTTGGTGTGGGCATCGCCACGTGTATCATCGTGCTGAAGAAGAGTGCAAAGAAGGATAGCTCAGTGCTATTCATCGATGCCAGCAAGCTCTTCAAGAAAGAGGGCAACAAGAACATCCTGCTACCCGAGCATCAGGACAAGATTATGGAGCTTTTCCAAAATCGCAAGGATGAGCAGTATCTTGCCAAGCTGGTGAAGAACGACGACATCCTTGAGAATGACTGCAACCTCAGCGTCTCTTCGTATGTAGAGCAGGAGGACACCCGCGAGGTCATTAACATCAGCGAGGTCAACGCTAAGCTGGAAACGCTGATTGCCGAAGGCGATGAGCTGAATAAGAAGATTGAGGCGATTGTTAAAGAGTTGGGAGAGTAGTGTATGGTGGAGTGGAAGAAATTAGGAGAAGTTTGCAAAGTCCATACAGGTAGCCAGCTAAACAAGTCTGAAATGTTGGAGGATGGTCCCTACCCTGTTGTTAATGGCGGTAAGGAATATTCCGGATATACAGATAAGTTTAACGAAAATGCATGCACCATAACAATCTCACAGGGAGGAGAATCTGCCGGCTTCGTAAATTGGATTGGGGTATGTTTTTGGGCTGGAGCACACTGTTATGTTGTAGAAATTTCTGAAGGTTATGATACCAGATATTTATTTCACACTTTAAAAAATAAAGAAAGAGATATTCAATTATCTAAACAGGGAGCAGGTATTCCTGGACTTAATCGAGACACACTATATAAGCAAGTCATCCCCATCCCTTCTCTCGATGAGCAGACTCGGATAGTGGGAATCCTCGACACGTTCACCGCTTCCATCGAAAACCTGAAAGAGCAAATCGCCCAGCGTCGCAAGCAGTATGAGTATTATCGTGACCAACTCCTCGACCTTGAAGGGAAAGAGGGAGTGGAAATAAAAACGTTGGGGGAAATTATTCAAGTAAAAAAGGGCGAATATATCACAAGGAAAGATGCAATTGAGGGAATATACCCTGTTATACTTGGTGGAAAAGAGCCAGCATATTACATTGACAAGTATAATCATACAGGCAAGGCGATAGTAATATCCAGAAGTGGTGCTTCTGCAGGATATGTTTCATTTTGGAATGAGCCAATTTTTGTAACAGATGGATTCCTTATAGAACCTAGGGAAAACGTAACAATTGAATTTCTCTATTACTTGTTAAAAAGCAAACAAATGCAATTGCATAGTTCTCAAAAAGGCGGTGCTATTCCTCATGTTACACCAACATTAATAGGTGCAATAGAAATTGCTTTACCTCCTCTGTCCGAGCAGCAGCGCATTGTCTCTATCCTTGATACCTTCGAGGCCTCTATAACCAACTTAGAGCAGCAGCTCGCCCAGCGCGAGAAGCAGTATGAATATTATAGGAACAAATTATTAACGTTTGAATAACATGAAGAAATTAATTATTTTTATGCCAATATTTGTTCTATTTTTTATTATCACCTCTTGCACATCATCAAAGGGTGAAGGTATTATAGACAAATTTAATAAATACGTTGCCACAAACTTCGATGACCCCAACTCATTGAAAGAAATAGTTGAGGTTAAAACAGTAGATTCTATTACATATAGTACTTTTGTTGATGTAGTTACTTCAACTTATCAAGCGGATACTCTTCTTAGGGAAATAGATTCATTGAATAGTATAAAGGTTGAAGGATTGTTCGCTGTCCTTAAAAGAGATGTTGATAAATACAATGACATTGATAAGGCTCGAATTAGATTGATATTCAAGGACTTAATGGATCTTGGAGAACAAGAGAAGAACTGGTTGACTTATGATTACGGTGAACTTCAGTATTTGAAGAAAGATTTAGATAGCTCTCTTAAAAAGCTTGATAATATTTGCATATATATTTATGAGATAAAAACAAGAATAAAGATTAATGGGGAGTTAAAACTAAAGAGTTATTATGCTCTTGAAGATAATGTAAGAAAGGATATCCTGTTTCTTGATTATGAACCGGATATAGAAGACTGTCCACAAGAAGTAAAAGATTTCAATGAAATACGAAATAAATACGTAAAGATTCAGAATAAATATGATACTATTACAACGAAAATGACTGAATGTGTAAAAAAGCTGAAATTTTATATTAAATGATATAAAGTAATTCTACTATACGATGGACGACTATGAAATCATAGTAGGACAGGAGCACTCGACTGTGGCGGCCAACTATGAGGTGTAGCCTCAACTCTCTCAGCGAGAAAAGCAATATGAATATTATCGTAATAAACTATTAACATTCGAATGATTATGGATATTTTAGAAAAGTCGAAACAGTACGCCCAAGGAAAAGCTTTAGAAGCAATGACTTCGGCAATTGAGAAAGCCTATGCCGACGGCTATAATGCTGGCTACGCAGATGGCATTTCCAGCAAAAGCGCTAATACCATTTTAATTGATGGCGTAGAGTACGTTGACCTTAACCTACCCTCTGGTACATTGTGGGCTTCCGATTACCTAAAGGATTCAAATAATGACTATTGCTATATGATATATGACGAAGCTGTGAAATGGAACATTCCAACAATCAGTCAGTATAAAGAATTGATTGATAAATGTTCATCTATAGACATACATTCCCCATTGGGTGTAATTTTGGGAAAACAATATATTGGCACTAATGGGAAATATCTGAATATCAAAAGAGACAAATCTATTGTGGGTAATAATTTAACAACAAATTCGAAGATTTCCTATTGGCTGAAAAACGACAAAGATGCTAATACAGATTATAAAACAATAGCGGGAGAATCATCTGCAAGTAGAGAGTTTAAGGGATATGGGTTACCCGTAATGCTGGTAAAACAAAAGTAGAATAATCTATACCTATGGACGACTATAAAATCATAGTAAAAAATAATAGCTAATTAAAACATATGAGAATTTTGTTTGCAAATATTGGATGGATGACTCACTATCGTGGCAATAACAAGAAAGACCAGATAGTTGGAGGTGGAAGTTATCGTAATGACGATAAACATGAGGCATTTAATTTCTTACCAATAAGCGACAAATGTCTCGGATATGTTCAACCAGTAAAATGGGGCAAAATTGATTTAAGCCGCATCGATAAGAATTCTGCTGATAATGATTCTCTTAACGACGTATTGGTAGTATGGATTGCTAAACATCCTAGCGCAGGAGGTACATATATTGTTGGCTGGTATAAGAATGCAACGGTTTACAAGACTTTCCAAGAATCAAACGCCTTAGAAAGGAATAAATATGGTTTTAATATTTGTGCTAAGACAGATGATTGTACACTGATTCCTGTAGATCAAAGAACTTTTCTTGTGCCAAGAGCAAATACAAAAGGAAAGGGATTCTTAGGGCAATCTAATATTTGGTATGCTGATTCTTCAGATATTTCTATTCAGAAGTTCAGGAAGGAAGTGCTTGATTATATACAGAACTATTCCAAAGCAGCAGGAAAGCTTTCTGTATCGTCTCTAAAGGTTGATGCTGAAGCAAGAAAACGTGTAGAAATGACTGCCGTAAACTATGTAATAAAGGAGTACCAATCTTTAGGCTACAAAGTTACTTCGCGTGAAAAAGAAAATGTTGGATGGGACCTTGATGCAGAGAAGAATGGCATATATCTCAAGTTGGAAGTTAAGGGCTTGGCACAAAGTCAAGTAAGTGTTCGCATCTCAAACAATGAGTATAATTCTATGATGTCTAACAAGGGATGTTATAGATTATGCGTAGTGATAAATGCGATTAAAAATCCTACTTTGATAAAATTTGTCTGGGATGAAGATATGCAGGCATGGGTATCAGATAGTGATACTTCTATCTGCTTAAAAATTGATTTGAAACCATCATATTTGGCAGTCGTAGAATAAAAACAGATAACTATGAAGAAATATAATCGAGTCATGTTAGGCAGAGGCAGTAAGTTTGCCAAAATGTGCCATGAAGAGGGATATGTCGGAGCTGAGTTTGATCTTTTCTTTGACCTTTCTAATGACCTGTATGATAATTGGCGAGACTTCAATAAAAAGTTCATTCCCATATGGATGAAAAATGTGCCAGGAAAATCAACTACTGCAGCCGGTTTGGCATGTGGTTTCTTGTGGACTATCATAAAGGGCTTGCAAATTGGTGACATTGTGCTTTGTCCTTCTGGTGAAGGTTTCTATTACATAGGAACAATAGTCAGCGATTATTACTATGTACCTGACACAGAATTGCCACATCGTAGAAAGGTTAAATGGATGGACAAGGTGATAGAGAGAAAATCCATGTCGCAAGAGCTAAAGAACTCTTCCGGTTCCGTTGGCACTTGCTGTGATATTACCAAGTATGCAGAAGAGATTGAGGCTCTGATAAGTGGAGCCTCGGATGCTCCTGCATATGGCAAGCCATCAACGAATGGGGAAGAGACGGAAGGGCATAAGGATTTCCTAGAAAGGTCGCTACATCCGCTGTTCTGCAGTTATCTGCGTAATAGAAATATTTATGCCAAGACAATTTATCACGAAAAGACACCCAACAAGATTGACAATAATGCTAAGTGGGTGCATCCTGATATAGTCGGAGTGCAATTCGAGGATTTCAAAAACGATGCCACTTTATCACTTCTAAAAGCTACGGAGCCTAAACAAAGTGTTCATATCTATTCCTACGAGTTAAAGCGCAGAATAGAATCTGACTACCAGTTAAAACAGTACTATTTCCAAGCACTTTCTAACAGCAGTTGGGCTAATTTCGGTTATCTGATTGCCTATGAGATAAATGAAGATTTGACAGAAGAGATGGAACGTCTGAACAATGCTTTTGGCATCGGTATTATACTGATGCAAGCCAATGACTCAAAGATACTTTTCCCTGCAAAGGAAAAGGCCCTCGATTATAACACCATTGAGAAGCTGAACAACTTGAACCCAGACTTCTGCGAGTTTATTAAGAAACTCTCGAAGGTGATGAATGCTTCTAAAGAATACACATCTGACGCAAGAAATTCCTTTGAAAAGATATGCGACAAGATTTTCGATACAGATGAAGAAATAGAGAAGTATTGTAAAGACAATAATATTCCTTTCTAACGTTTGAATGATATGACTGAAAACGAAAACGGATTGATAGCCAAGGACAATGATAGGATTGTTTGTGTGAAAGTCGGAAAAGTCTTTCGCGAGTCCCTTTATGAGATGACCAGGAAATATTGGGTTATGAAATTGGAAAGGGCAGAAAAGGCGACACATGTATTAGCTATTGTTGATGGAATAGTTAAGGCTGTCTATATTCCGAAAAAGTGGTATTACTCAAAAGATCGTGGAAAAGAGCATAGATTAGAGTTTGAGGGAAAGGAAGAGCCAACCTCAGATTATATCGGCAAGAACGTGAAAGGGTTTTATGGGCGAAGCTCAAACCCAATTACATATATTAATATGTAGAAATAAATAATGTTTTAGAATATGGACATTAATGATATTACGATAGAAGACATTAGGGTGCTAAGACCCGATCTGTATCACGAGATATCGAAGGAAGCCATAAAAGCCTCACAAGTCGTTAGTGATGAAGAAATCGAAGAAATAATTAAACCAATTTTTGATGAACTAAAAGAAGAAACTAATAGAAGATTGGTGTTACTAGAGAAAAAGCTACACCTCATTGTAAATAACCGAATGAAGGATGTCCTCTCTGTATTGAAGGAAAAGTACGAAAGCAAAAAGAAAGTATCTAAAAAACCGAGTAAACCACTTGTAATAACACCTCAAAGAAATGCACTAATTGGCGAATATATAAGGTGGCGACCAACCGGTGAAATTGGAAAGGTAGTGAGATTCGAATTAGATGGAAATGTGAGAAAAATAGTACTTCGTGTAAATAGCAAAGAATACATAAAAGTCTATGATAATAGAAAAATGTATGATGTAATTGTTGAAAGATAAAAGAGAATATCTATGGACGACTACAAAATCATAGTAGAACAGGAGCACCAGACGGTGATGGCCCACTACGAGGTGGAGGCCAAGCCTGATGGTGGGCATCAGGGCGAGGATAAGCTGGAGGCCAGCTTTATCAGTCAGCTGAAGATGCAGGGCTATGAGTACGTCCGCATGAAGGACGAGGAAGAACTGCTGCGGAACATGAGGCGACAGCTGGAGTTGCTGAACGATGTTTGTTTCTCGGACGCTGAGTGGGCACGCCTGATGCCCATGATATCGAATGAGCAGATGACCATTCAGGACAAGACGGAAATGCTGCAGGGCAGCGGCTACGTGATCAGCCTTGTGATGGACAATGGCGAGAAGAAGAACATCCATCTGCTGGATAAGGAAAACATTCACAACAACCGTCTACAGGTGATTCATCAGTATAAAGCGGAGGGTACCTACAAGAACCGCTACGACGTGACGATACTCGTCAACGGAATACCTATGGTACATGTTGAGCTGAAGAAGCGCGGGGTGAACATCAAAGAGGCCTTTAATCAGATAAACCGCTATCAGCGAGACTCCTTCTGGGCAGGCAAGGCGATGCTTGACTTTGTGCAGATATTCGTTATATCGAACGGTACTGAGACGAAGTATTATTCGAACACTACCCGCTATACAAGGGAGGAAGAGACTGCCAAGGTGCAGCGCAAGCACAAGACGGACGGCAATACGTTTGAATTCACCTCTTATTGGACGGATCAGGAGAATACGCTGCTGACGGATTTGAGGGACTTCACAACAACGTTCTTTGCCAAGCACACCATCCTGAACATACTGACGAAATACTGCGTGTTCAACGTTGACAAGCAGCTGCTGGTAATGCGTCCGTACCAGATAGCAGCCACAGAGAAAATACTGCAGCGCATACAGACAGCCATATACAACAAATGGCAGGGAAGTATCAAGGCAGGTGGTTTTATCTGGCACACGACAGGCTCGGGCAAGACGCTGACATCGTTTAAGACGGCACAGCTGGCGTCGAAGATGGAAGGTATCAAGAAAGTGCTCTTCGTGGTTGACCGCAAGGACTTGGACTACCAGACGATGAAGGAGTATGACAAGTTTGAACCTAACTGCGCCAACTCGAACAGTTCAGCGAAGATCCTGAAGACACAGATGAAGTCGAAGGATTCGACCATCATCATTACCACCATACAGAAGCTGTCGAACCTGTTGAAGCCAAAGATGTTTGACGAGGAGCTGCAGCAGTTGGTAGCCAAAGAGAACATAGTGCTGATATTCGACGAGTGCCATCGCAGCCAGTTTGGCAAGATGCGCCAGGAGATAGCCCAGAAGTTCAAGAAGTATATGATGTTTGGATTTACTGGCACGCCAATCTTTGCTGTCAATGCCCACCAAGGCGGTAAATACCACACTACCGCCCAGCTGTTTGGTGGAGAACCTGACGAGCAGGGCAAGGCCACAAAGCCCCTGCATACCTATACTATTATCGATGCCATCAGAGACCATAACGTTTTACGCTTCCATGTAGACTACGAAAGTACCATGAAGATGAAGAGCGACGTGGAGCGTAAACAGGTATGGGGCATTGATACAGACAAGGCGCTGCACGACCATAAGCGTATCAGCATAGTGACACGCTACATCATTGACCACTTTGCCACGAAGACGAAGCAGGGTGCTGACGCTTTCGTGATGAGCAAGTTGACGAACGTTGAGGAGGTGGTGAAGAAAGGCAACCGCCCAGGCAGCGACGTGGAAGAGAAGAAAATAACGATCAAGACGCGAGGCTTTAACAGTATCTTTGCCGTTGACAAGGTGGAAACTGCCATCAAGTACTACAATGAGTTCAAGCGGCAGTTGGGCGAGAATCCTGCATTGCGCGTGGCCACCATCTACACCTACTCAGCCAATGAAGAAGAGCAGGATGAATGGGGCTTTGAGGACGAGAATACAGAGAGTACGGAAGGTATGGATTTGCAGTCGAGAGATGCGCTGAAGAAAGCCATTGACGACTATAACAAGATGTTTGGTACGGAGTATTCTACTGATGGCGACTCGTTCCAAAATTACTATAAGGACGTATCGCTCAGGATGAAGAACAAGGAGATTGATATCCTGATTGTGGTGGGTATGTTCCTTACTGGCTTTGATGCGAAGACACTGAACACGCTTTGGGTAGATAAGAACCTGAAGATGCACGGATTGCTGCAAGCCTACAGTCGTACGAACCGCATCCTGAACTCCGTCAAGAACTGCGGTAACATTGTATGCTTCCGTAACCTGGAGGAAGCCACCAACAAGAGCCTTGCCATCTTTGGTGACAAGAGAGCCAGCGGGTTGGTGTTCATGAAGACCTTCGAGGAATACTACTCCAAGGGCTATGATGACGATAAAGGCAGGAGGCATGATGCCTATACGGTGCTGATAGAAAGGTTGAAGAGCCAATTCCCCGTGGAGAAGATACCCACCATCATCGACGAAGAAGTGAAGAAAGCCTTCATCCGACTGATGGGTGAGATTCTGCGACTGAGGAACGTGCTTTCTGCCTTCGACGAATTTACGGAGGACAAAGAACTGGTGTCGCCCATGGCATTCCTTGACTATAAGGGATGGTACAACCGCCTGTACGAAGAATTCCGTGGTGGTCATACTGGCGGCCCAGGGGAAGGTGGTGAGCGTGAAGACATCAACGACGATATTGTCTTTGAGATGGAGCTTGTGAAGCAGGTGCAAATCAATATCAGCTACATCCTGCGACTGGTGGAGAAATTCCATAAGAGCAACTGCAAGGACAAGACCATTGTGGTGCAGATTCAAAAGGAGATTGCAGCCAGCCCGGATATGCGTGACAAGCGCGACCTGATTGAAAAGTTCATTGAACGGATGACACCTGAAAAGGACGTTGATGTTGACAAGGAATGGGAAGAGTATGTAGAACAAGAGAAGCGCAAGGAGCTGGAAACCATCATTGAGGAGGAGAACCTGAAACCTAAGGAAACGGAATCCTTCATTAAGCGTGCCTTTGACGATGGTTATATCACAGAAACAGGTACAGGTATTGCCAAGATACTGCCCCCTTCGAATCCCTTCCTGCCTGAGAGTGGAGAGAAGAAGCAGACGGTGATAGATCGTCTAAAGGCATATTTGCAGAAATTCCTGAATACCAACGAATAGGTACACGACGGATTTTATGCATCGCTATATGCAGACATAACACAATTATCGCGTTATTGTTTTACCCCAAAAGTCAACAACCGCACCGTCTGTGAAGATCGTGCGGAATTTAAAGAGAAGAAATACCAGAAACGCAATATTTAACCTAAATTACAAAATGAAAATTGAAGAACTGAAAGAGATTTTTGCCCTGCTGGAGAATGCAGGATGGCAGCCGCAACTGTGCGATACGCCAATACCTGTGTATGAGTCGGTACATGCAGGCAACCCGGTAGACCCAGGGAACATTCCGCCTGACATGGCGTTGGTGCCAAAGGCGTTCCTGTCGTTGTATCGCGAGTCGATGGTGAGGGTGAAAGGCAATTCGATGATTGACCGCGGCATAGAGGACGGCGACATGGTGAGGTTGGTCTTCGAACAAACGCCCCGCGAGGGCGACATTGTGGTGGTGGCCATAGGTACGGAGTGTACGTTGAAGTGCTACTATGAGGACGATGACGGCACACGTTGGCTGGTGCCGCAGAACAGGGCCGAGAAGGAGAAGTACAAGGCCATAAGGCTGGACGACAATAATGAGAGCGTGTATCTCTGCGGTGTGGTGACGGAATTGTGCAAACCACTGCCGCGTGTGCCTACCAAGGCGATGAGAGGAGTGTTGGCGGAGGCCAAGGCCGATTATGTGGAGGAACCTCGCATCAGCGACAGGCGCGTGTCGGCAGTAATCAAGATGCTGGCAGGGGAGATCAAGATTCAGCGCCACTGGTATGCTGTATGCCGCGGTATGATAGACGAGACGGTGTATGGCGAGAATGAGTATGACTTGTTCTGTTCACGGGTTGCGAAAGAGGTTCCGTGGCATCAGCATCTGCCAAGGGCAGACGAGATGCAGGCAATGGCGGTAGAGAGCTTTTCGAAGTCTGTAGTGAAGTGGGACGAACGACGGGCACCTGTCAAGGGTACGCGCTTCAGAACATACAAGGCTTTGGGCGAGAAGACCATCCGACTACTGACAATGAAGGAGGAAGAGTTCCAAAGTCTCTGAAAAACTTTGGGAAAACTTTGGAAAAACTTTGGGAAAAGGGTGCTTTTTTCCAAAGTTTTTGCTGAAAAAGGGCGAAAACTTTGGAAACTTCAGAAAAAACTTCGGAAAACTTTATGGCGACGGACGTTTGTTTCCGCCGCCATTTTTTTGTGCCTAACTTTGCACTGTCGAAAGTCAGAAATGGCAGTTCGACAGTGCTCTCTGAGGCCTTGCCTCGAAAAGCAGCGCACGCGTTCTTTGACTTATTGGTACAACGAAGATAATGCAGATTTGGATTGTTCTGTTCATTTTTTGATGGTTTGAACTTTTCTTATCAGGCGGTCAGCGGACTGCCGCAATCTGCCCTGCTGCGACAGCACGGCAGTTCTCTTTAGAAATTATCGCGTACACATGTACGTACATTATTCATCTTTAAATCTTTATTTGATTATGGAAAAGAAAGCAATTAGAATTGTGAGCCAGCAGGCGCTCGTAGAGCATGACTGGACGAACCAGCAGGGTGAGAACATCACCATTGCGACGAAGGAACTGGAGTTCTCGGACGGTATCGACTCGTTCGTGGCAGAGGCTACCGACCAGATGGCCAGGAACCTCGAGAAGGACCCGATAGCAGACGGCACGGTGGTGAACCTGCAGGTAACGATGAGCATTCGCTCATGGAAGAGTAAGGATACGGGCAGGGAGAACCGTGCCAACAGTATCAGGATTCAGAAAATCGCAGTGGTATAATAACTTAGTAACTAACCTTGAGTGAAGCGGAGGGAATCAAATGAGCACCGCGTGCGGTGTAGGGCCCTTTCTCAACGTGAACCTCAGCAAAAACTTAAGGAAAAATGATTATCAAAGTAAGAGTTGACGACGCTACCTATGCCCGTATGATGGTAGGTAAGCGCGTGGAGGGTACCATAGGTTTTGACCCTAGTACCGGAGTGAAGGATTTCAGGGCGTTCAACCGCAAGTCGCGCGAGGCGGGCTACGAGAGGCCAGCTGACGAGCTGCTCTACACGTCGTCCAGCGGATGGCTGAAGGCGAGCGCCAGGAGGTTCAAGGTGTTTGTGAGCGTGAACCGCTCGATGGGACGCGAGCGCAGCGCCTCGGAGCTGCTGATGCAGTCGAAGGAGCTGACTGACCACCTGCGTCACATGAAGACGATTGAGGAAATACTGGAGGAAATCTGAGCCTATGTTTTGCTATCAACAGAGTTTCTTTAACCCCACGAGGGTGGTAGGCTGCGAACAGTTCTGGGCGCTGGTAGGGGCGCCCAGAACCAGGGAGCTGATAGACGGCATCCGCCAGGAGAAGGCTGAAGCGGCGAGGCTGCTGCAGGCAGGCGACACGGAGGGTGCCAAGGAACATGAGCAGGAGGCTGCAAGGCTGAAGAAGAAGCTGCCTGCGTTCATCTTCCAGGCCACGTTCGACGTGACGAAGAGCAAGAAGGGCTTCGAGGGGGCATGGCGCAAGCAGGCTGCCACGAGGCTTAACGGACTGGTGGTGATTGACATTGACCACGTGGATGCCCACCCCCTTCTCCTCCCCAAGGGAGGGGTGATTGAGAAGCCTACTCCACAGGACTATTACAATGTATGGCGTGAGACTCACCCCGAGTTATTTGCTAACCAGACTCCCCTCCTTTCGGGAGGGACAGGGGGTGGGCCTATTCTCCTGGTATACGTAACCCCCAGCGGTTTCGGGCTGAAAGTGGTTTCCAAGGCCGACCCGCAGAAGGGTAATCTGATTGACAACCAGCTGGCGATGGCTCGCGAGCTGGGGATGAAGGTCGACGAAAGCTGTAAGGATGCCAGCCGTATGTCGTTCATCTGTAAGAAAGAGGACATCCTGTTTATTAACGAACAAGAACTGTTTACGTATGAAAACAAAGAATTTGGTGAGAAGTATAATGAGCAATATCGTCGTGGTAACAGTCAGCCCACTCTGCCTTTTGCTGATGATGATGAACCTCGCGGTGATCACGCCAATGGCGATAACGGCAAGGTGGATGGTGGAGAAACTGCAGCCCAGGCTGATGAAAACCATCAGCAAGGCAGTAGAACTGCTGAAGATTTAATGTATCACGGAGTAAGCTATGCTGACATTATTCGCGAGTGGCTTGGTGGCAGCGTTCCCCAGCCCGGTGATCGTCATGTCACGCTGCTGCGACTGGCCAAAGACCTGCGCTATATCTGCGACAGGAACGCAGAAGTGGTCAGGCGCGTGCTGCTTGAAGAGCCCTGGGTCAAGGATCTTGTCAACGAGGGGCGTGAGGCAGAGATTGGGCAGACCATCAAGGATGCGATGGACTATAAGTTCTATGCCACCATGCCCAAGAAGCTGCAGGAAGTGCTGCAGAAGTTGGGTGCCGTGGAAAGCGAGACAATGGCTGGGGGCGAAGAGAAGGAAGCATCAGGACACAGCACGGTGGCTGATGGGCTGCCCTTGGACGACTGGGGACAGCAGATCAAGGAGCTGGCAGCGGACTTCCCCTGCGTGAAGGAGGCGCTGGGCGGGCTGCCCTTGGGCGGCTATGCTGCGGGACTGTTCGTGAGCGCAGCCTTCCTGGGCACGCTGATGACGCGCACGTGGTACTACTTCTATCATCGTCCTGAGGAGATGCGGAGGCTGAACTACTGCGTGATGGTGATTGGCGACCCCGCTTCGGGAAAGAGCTTCGCCACGAGGCTCTACAAGCTGCTGGCAGCGCCCATCAAGACGGCTGACAAGGTGGGCTACGAGGCGGTGAACCGCTACAAGGAGGACACCCGCAGCAAGGGAGCCAACAAGGAGAAGCCCAAGAAGCCGCAGGTCGTGATACGCGACCACCCTGCACGCACCTCCAATGCCACGTTCATTCAGGACATGAACAATGCGGTGGAGACGGTGGACGGACAGCCTATGCACCTGCACCTGCTGACGTTCGACTCGGAGCTGGACAACGCCACGCTGACACAGCGGGGCGGGTCGTGGATAGACAAGAGCAGCCTGGAGCTGAAAGCCTTCCACAACGAGGAGGACGGACAGGCGTACTCCAACCTCGATTCTATCAGCGGCACGTTCAACGTGTACTGGAACTATGTCTACACGGGCACGCCGCTCTCGTTGCAGCGGAAGGTGACGGAAAGGAACTTCGGTTCAGGCCTGGCCACCCGCCTGGCGGTGATACCGCTGCCGCCAAGCGGGTTCCAGATGATGGGACTCCAGCGCAGGCAGACCATCGACCACCAGGCAGACGAGACGCTGAAGACGTGGGCCTTCAGACTGGACGGCGTAAAGGGCGAGCTGCCCCTGTGGCCACTGGTCGAGGAGTGCTGGCACTGGACGGACGAGAGGATGTTTGCCGCATCGCTCGAGAAGGACAAGGCAGACGAGCTGCTGCTGAAGCGCGTGGCCTACTACGGCATCTGCATCTCAGCGCCCTTCATCCTGATGCGCCACTGGGACGAGTGGAAGAAGAACCAGACCTTCGAGATTGACGATACCGACCGCAGGCTTTGCCGCCTGGTGCTGAACATCCAGTACCGCTGCCAGCACTACTTCTTCGAGGGCTATGCACGGGCGTACTTTGAGAACATGGAGCGCGACCAGTCTGCCAACCGTCAGCGTCCATCGAAGTATGACGAGTGCTACAAGAAGCTGCCGCAGGAGTTCTCGATAAAGGATGTTATGGAAACTTATGAAATCAGTAGCGATAATGCAAAAATGACGGCCAAGCGCCTTTTTGATAACGGTTTCGTGGAGAGATTGAAAAGGGGTAATTACCGTAAACTTAAACAAACATTGATATGATTGACCCGAAGACAAAACTGACCCCGCACTTCACGCTGGGTGAGATGGTGCGCTCGAAGAGCCACCCAGAAGTGTACAACGTGCCTCCGATTGAATACATCGACCACTTGGTAAACCTTTGCCAGTGGCTGGAAGTGCTCAGGCAGGAGTATATCGACAGGTACAACGGCGGCAGGGACTGCCCCGTAGTGATTAACAGCGGCTACCGCTCGCCCATGCTCAACAGGGCAGTAGGCGGAAGTAAGGAGTCGAACCACCTGAAGGGCTATGCCGCTGACATTCGCTGCGAGGATGGTGTACAGGCCATCCGCTACGCGTGCCTGTTGATAGAGCTGTTCCGCAAGGCAGACAAGCTGTGGGACGAGATCATTATCGAGAAGAAGGGCCTCAGGTTCTGGCTGCACTTCGCCGTAAGGCCGGAGAAAGGCAAGGACAAGAACCGAGGCAGGATTTCGGTGATGTATGTCACGCTGTAAAGCATTGTATTTAACACTCTTTTAGAAATCGGCTATTGTACGGTAGCCGATTTTTTTGTACCTTTGCAACTGTAATCGAGATGCATTGCGAGTGCATTTGAGAGGCAAAGACAAGGCGCCAGTCGGAACCCTCAACCAAAGCAAGAACCTTAACCTTAACGCTCGCTCGGCGACGTCAGGAGACGCTTGCCAAAGCAAGAACCTTAACATTAACAATTAACCTTAACATTAACAATTAACCTTAACCTTAACTACTATGGCACAAAACATTCAAATTCCAATGCTTGTAGACCTCTACAAGAACACCGTGACCGACTCGAAGTACTACGGCATGTACTATCCGCGCATCTTCAAGCGCGACGGTCTGAACCTCAAGGGCTTCGCCCGCCACATCTCCGAGCACGGATCGCTCGTGGACTACAAGCTGGCGGTACTGGTACTCCAGAACATCGTGGAGTGTCTGAAGGAGATGATGATCCAGGGCATTCCCGTGAAGCTCGACGGACTGGGCATCTTCTCGCCCGGACTGCAGTCGTCGAAGGGCGGCTCGGAGAGCATCG
>JAEEGH010012775.1_pt1 | contig 18758 bp, 15 predicted proteins | sample 9134181 | NCBI WGS metagenome assembly JAEEGH01 (sample SAMN16246544, study PRJNA631951) | gut metagenome | biome: gut microbiome; feature: rumen; material: DP-attached | host: Bos | place: Iran: Karaj | collected 2018-10 | reverse complement strand
AAGACCTTGACCACGGCCTTGTTGCAGCCCTCGTCCATGGTGAACCGTTCCCGCTCCCAATCGCAGGATGAGCCCATCTTCCTGAGCTGCTTCACGATGGTGGAGCCGTATTCCTCCCGCCACTGCCAGGCGCGTTTCAAGAAGCCCTCCCGGCCGATGTCCTTCTTGGTCAGGCCCTCTTCCGCCAGGGCTTCCACGATCTTCACCTCGGTGGCGATAGAGGCGTGATCCGTGCCGGGGAGCCAAAGCATCTCATACCCGGACATGCGCTTATAGCGGGCGATGGCGTCCTGCAGCGTGTTGTCCAGGGCGTGGCCCATGTGGAGCTTGCCCGTGATGTTGGGGGGCGGGATCACGATGGTGAACGGGGTCTTCTCCGAGTTAGGCTCTGCGTGGAAATAGCCGCTCTTCTCCCATTTCTCGTACCATTTGCTCTCTACGATCTGATGATCGTAGGCTTTCGGCATCTCTTTCATAAACTTCTCCTCTCGCAAAACAAATCGCCCGCTTCGTCAAAGGACGAAGCGGGCGCTCGCGGTACCACCTTTGTTAAACGGAGTCTCCCCCGTTTCCCTCGAAGCTATAACGCAGCGTCTGCGTGCGGCACTACTCGCCTTTCGGCTTTCCCGCCGCAGGGCTAAAAAGCGACCTTCCACCCGATCTCGACAGCGCCCTTTCAGCAGTGCGGACGCCTCTCTGAGAAGAAATGGGGTGTACTCCTCTTTCTCACAGCCCATATTTGCGATGATTCTACTCCCCCAGGGAGCGTTTGTCAACCTTCAATTTGGTACAGGCTGACCATATATTCTTTCAGCTCCCGGAAGGGCGCAGGACCGGCCGCCAGGTAATCCTGGAGAAACCGCTGTTCGTTTTCGCAGCCTGCGTCCAAGGCGGCCTGACAGATGTCCAGATATTGATAATACCCGTAGGAAGCGATCACACACTCGAAGGGATCGAACATGGCGGCATTATACAGGTATTCGGTGAAGGACTCGGCGCCCCAGCTCTTCAGGTATTCCGCCAAGTCCGCCTCGGAATAGCCGTAATAGTGGATCAGCAGGGCCGAGATGCCCGTCAAGGTTTTATACAGCATCTCCTCGTACCAGCGATACTGGACGTATTCAAGCTCAAAGCTTTCCAGGTAGGAGATGACGGCATAGGAACCATGCACCGCGAGGCCTGCCAGATATCCGTTTGGTGCGCTGGCCCATCGGGCCTGTTGTTCCTCTGGGGCCTGCGCGCCATAGGCCTTCAGAAACGTCATGCCCGGGTAATAGCGGAAAGCGAGCTGCAGCAGGTCCATCTCCTTTTCCTGTTCGGTCACATAGGTGACCGGCAGCATGGATTCATCCGGCAGGGAGCAAAGGTCTTGGGTGATCCGGCGCAGCAGGGACAGGTTCCTGTCAAACGAGCCCAACGATATGGGCTCCTTCCTGCGCACGACTTCCGGATCGGCCTTAATGGCGGCGCTGAGAGCATAGGCCTCCGTTTGACAGAGCTCGTCCAAGGCGTTCCATATCGTATCGAGATCGACGGGTTCTCCCATATATCTTGATAGAACAGTCATATATTCCCTGGCGCCGTTCCTGCTCAAGGTGAAGAAGGATACCGTCCTTGGCTCCATGGAGACGAGGTCCTGCAGCAGGGCGTCGATGGATTCACGATACGCCTCTATGGGCAATGCTTCTCCCTCTCCGCCGCATTTCGAATAGGTATCCTCAAGATCGGCCACCATGCCATCAGACACGAGCTCCCTCAGGACGTCGATAGTGCTTTCCTTTCGTTCCTCCGTCAGCGTCCGGCCCCTTTCAAAAAGGAGTCGAAGGGTTTGATCCATCTCTTCTGCCTGAGCGATGATGGCGGAAAGGCGATTATGGAAATCCTGCTTGGAAAGATCCTTGTCCGAAAGCAAGGCGCGGATCTGAGAAAAGATCGGCTCCCCGTCCTGGGAGAGCACTTCCTCCGCAAAGAGGGGCTCCGTATCGGACACGGGCGCGAAGGTAGCTAAAGCAGGCCGAGGCGGTTCCGTGACCGCTGGCGTAGGCGAGGCCTGCGGCGGCTGGATGGTTGGAGCAGCGGTCGGCATCTCGTGGGCGATATAGTCTCCCTTGCTCTCCGGGCGTGGAGATATGGTCCTCTGTCTGCAGCCTACGAGCAGCAGCAGGGCAAGCAGGATACAGCTCAAGCGTTTCATGTAACGATCTCCTCCTTCGGCAAGGGGAACTCACCGGGATACCCCAGCCGCTTCAGCGCGCGCCGCATGTCCTCCGGCAAAGGCGCCTCGAAGGACATGGGCTCTCCCGTCACCGGATGCGTCAGTTGCAGCCGCCAGCCGTGAAGGGCCTGCCCCTCCATGCCCAGGGCATTTTTGCCGCTGGAATAGACCTGGTCCCCCACCACCGGATGATGGATGTGGGCCATATGGACGCGGATCTGATGGGTCCGCCCCGTCTCCAGCTCCAGAGCAAGGGCGGTCACGCTGGAAAACCGATACAGCACCCGAAAATGGGTCACGGCTCGGCGGCCGTTCTCCACCACCGCCATGCGCTTTCGCTCGGTGGGATGGCGACCGATGGGCGCGTCCACTGTGCCGGCATCCTCCCGGATGTTCCCCGCCACCAGGGCGATATAGCTTCGATGAGCGGAATGATCGGCAAACTGACGGGCCAACCTCTCATGGGCCGTGTCGTTCTTCGCCACCACCAGCAGGCCGCTGGTCATCTTGTCGATCCGATGGACGATGCCGGGACGTATCTCGCCGCCGATGGAGGAAAGGTCGCCGAAATGATACAGCAGCGCGTTCACCAGCGTCCCCGACTCGTTCCCCACCGCCGGATGGACCACCATGCCCCGGGGCTTGTTCACCACGCAGATATCCTCATCCTCGTATACGATATCCAAAGGGATGTCCTCCGGAACCAGCTCGATGGGCTTTGCTTCGGGCACCGTGTATCGGACCGTATCGCCAAGTCGGACCACGTCGCTCCGTCGGCAGGGACGGCCGTTGACGGATACCAGCCCCTCCTCGATCAGGCTCTGGGCCCGTGAGCGGGACAGCTCCGTCATTTCCGACAGGCAAAGGTCCAGCCGCCGGTATTTCTTATCCGCGATGAGCAATTCCTCGGCATTCATGGTTCAGTTTTCTTTTCCTTCTTGGGAAAGCATGATTCCATCAGATCGAAAGTGGTGGTTTTGCCCTTCACGAAGAACGTCTCGATCACCAGCAGGGCCGCGGCGATGGTGATGGCGCTGTCCGCCACGTTGAACACAGGGAAATTGATGAGGCTGAAATAGATCATGTCCCGCACGTAGCCCAGAAAGACCCGGTCGATCAGGTTGCCGATGGCCCCGGCGAACAGAAGGGACAGGATGACGCGGGTGAGCACCGTCATATCCTTCCGCTTTTTGGCGTAAAACCAGACGAGGATGCATAAGAAGACGAAGGTAGCTACCAGGAACACGATCCGCCAGCCCTGCATGAGCCCCCAGACCGCCCCGCGATTCTCCAGATACGTCAATTCCAGCGCCCCGGGAATCAACACCAGGGGCTGACGGCTGAGGGCTCTCTCGGCCCAAATCTTCGTGCCTTGATCCAGCAACAGGATCACGATCGCCAACACAAACTCCATATCAGTGGTCTCCGTTCCTCTGCGCAAGATCGGGATACAGCCGCTCATAAACGCCCTTGGCGCTCTGGACCCGACCCACATACTTGTTGGTCTCGGGGTAAGGAATGTAGAGGATGGACCCGTCCTCCTTCTTCCCATACTCCTTCAGCCACTGACGGACCCGGCCAGGCCCGGCGTTATAGGCGGCCAGCGCCACGCTCTCGGTGCCGAACTCGTCCAGCAGCTTCCTCAAATAGTTGCAGCCCAGGCGGATATTCAATGCCGGTTCCGTGAGCCGATCCTCCGTCACGCCCTCGATCTCCAGCAGCTCCGCTTCCTCCAAGCCCGTGGCGGGCATGAGCTGCATCAGGCCCAGGGCACCCACGTTGCTCCTGGCCTCAGGGCGAAAAGCGCTCTCCGTGAAGATGACGCCGCACACCAGATAGGGGTCCAGGTCGAATTCCTCCGCCGACGCCAGTATTTCCGCCTCATAGGCCAGCTTGTATTTGGAGCGCAGCAGGGCCGGACGGCCGTAGAAGAAATAGCCGCACAGCAGCGCTGCCAGCAGGATCAGCGCCAATAAGGCGCAGACCAGCTTATGATCATCGATCCATAGTTTCCAGGAGCTCATCAAACACTTCCCTCGTTCTTGTTTCCAGCTCCTCCAGGGAGCCGTTGTTGCGGATGACCATATCGGCCCGCTTGACCTTTTCCCGATCCGGCATCTGGGCCCGTATCCGCCGCAGGGCCGCCGCCTTGGTGGAGCCGTCCCGCGCCACGATGCGCTGGATGCGCAGGCTCTGCCGGGCAGTGACCACCACGGTCTTGCCCACCTCTCTATCATACCCGGTTTCGAACAGCAGCGGCACGTCCCAAACGATCAGACGCCGAGGCGTCTCGGAAAAGACCCTTTCAGAATCGGTGAGGATCACCTCATGCACATAGGGATGGATGATCCCGTTCAACACCGCAAGGGCCTCTGGGTCGGAGAAGACGATGGACGCCACCTTCTTACGATCTATGGCCCCGTCGGGCAGCAGGATATGTCGTCCAAAGGTTCCCACTGTCTGCTCGTAGCAGGGGGTGCCCACATCGAGGGCGTGACGGGATATGTCGTCCGCGTCCGCCACGAAGGCGCCCCAGGATCGGAAGAGCTGGGCGACGGTGGTTTTGCCGGAGGCGATGCCTCCCGTCAGGCCGATGGGTGCATAGGTGCTCATTTCGTATCGTACCAGCTCTTCCCGGTGGCTGCCTCGGCGATCAGCTTCACCTTCAGGTCGGCCACCTGTTCCATGCAGGATTCCATGAGCTGCCGGATGGTCTCGGCCTCCCCTTCTGGGGCGTCCACGATCAGCTCGTCGTGGATCTGCAGCACCAGCCGTCCCTGCAGGCCCGCCTCCCGCAACGCCTTGTCCACGTGGACCATGGCGATCTTGATGATGTCCGCGGCGCTGCCCTGGATGGGCATGTTCATGGCCACCCGTTCGCCGAAGCTCCGGGTGTTGTAGTTGCTGCTCTTCAGCTCCGGCATGGGACGGCGGCGGCCGTAGATGGTCTGGGCGTAGCCCTTTTCCTTGGCTTCCGCCACGCAGCCCTTCAAATACGCCTGAACGCCGGGGTAGCGCTCAAAATACCGCTTGATGTAACTGCCCGCTGTCTTCACGGGTATGCCCAGGTTTTGGGCGAGGCCGAAGTCGGAGATGCCGTAGACGATGCCGAAGTTCACGGCCTTGGCGGCGCTGCGCTGCTCCTTGGTCACCCCGTCGAAGGGGGTATGGAACACCTCCGCCGCCGTACGCCGGTGGATATCGGCCCCGGAGTTGAAGGCGTCGATCAGATTCTCGTCCCCGCTGATGTGTGCCAAAAGCCGTAGCTCGATCTGGGAGTAGTCCGCCCCCACCAGCACGTTGCCCGGGGACGCCACGAAGGCTTTTCGGATCTCCCGCCCCTCCGCCGTGCGCACGGGGATGTTTTGGAGATTGGGCTCCGCGCTGGAGATGCGGCCTGTTGCCGTCACGCACTGTTTAAAGCTGGTGTGGACCCGGCCGTCGTCGGCTATGGATTTTAAAAGCCCCTCCACAAAGGTGGCGTCCACCTTGGCGACGAAGCGGTACTCCGTGATCAGCGGCACGATGGGGTGCCTGTCCTTCAGAGCTTCCAGGGTGTCGCTGTCGGTGGAATAGCCGGTCTTGTTCTTCTTCTGCGGGGGCAGGCCCAGCTTTTCAAAGAGGATTGTCCCCAGCTGCTTGGTGGACAGGATGTTGAACCGCTCTCCCGCCTGGGCGTATATCTGCTCCGCCAGATCGGTTTGCCGCTGGGAGAACACCTCATGGAGGTGAGAGAGCACCGAACGATCCAGGGCGAATCCCCTGCTCTCCATGGAGAAGAGCACGTCTGCAAGGGGCATCTCCACCTGGTCGTAGAGGAAGCCCATGCCCTTATCGGTCAGCTCCGCCATCATCTCCTCCATCAGCGGGAACAGCAGCCCGGCAGTGGGCGTTTTGCTGTTCATGCGCTCGAAGCAGAGGGCCGCGAAGCTATCGATGGGGTGGTTGCTGTTCAAGAGATAGTCGGCGATCATGGCGTCGAACAGGATAGGCGACGGGGTGACGCCGTCCTCCCGCCAGGCGTGCAGCAGGGCCTTTTTGTCGAAGGTCAGCACCTTTTTAGGCTTGCCAGAGAAAAGGACCTCCAGCAGCTCCCTGCGCGTCACCGGCTCGTCGAAGAGGGTGTTGCCGCCGATGAACTGATAGGACTTTTCTCCGTCGTATGCGAAGGAGAATCCCGGCGCGATGATCAGCGCCAGCTGGTCAGAGTCTTCATGAGCACGGGCGATGGTCCCCACATCCTCCAAAGAGGTGAGCTCCACCGTTTCGCAGACGGGCCGATCCGCCTTGGGTTTGTTTTCCTCCGCTGCGGGCAGCCGGGACAGGATGCTCCTCAACCCCAGCTTTTCCAGGCTTTCCCGAGCACTGGACAGCTTGCCTTCGTCGAACAGGCAGTCCTTCAACTCCGTCTCCACGGGGGCGACGGTGGTTATGGTGCCCAGCCAGTAGCTGAGGCGGGCAGAGGCTTCGTTCTCCCGAACTCGTTCCCCCAGCTTTCCCTTGATCTCATCTTTATGGGCATACACGCCGTCCAAATCGCCGTAGCTTTCCAGGAGCTTCAAGGCGGTCTTCTCCCCCACGCCGGGCACCCCAGGGATATTGTCGGAAGAATCCCCCATCAGTGCCTTCAAATCCCGCATGTGATCCGGGGTAAGGCCGTAGGCCTCCTTCAGCGTTTCAGGATCGTATTCCACCGTGTCCGTGATGCCCTTCTTGGTGAGGAGCACGTGGGTGTGATCGGTGGTTAGCTGCAGGGCGTCCCGATCCCCCGTGACCAGTAGCACGTCCAGGCCAGCCTTTTCCGCCCGCCGGGACAGGGTGCCCAGGATGTCGTCCGCCTCGTAGGAGGAGCACTCCACCACGGCGATGTCCATCTCCCGCAGGAGGTCCTTCAGAATGGGCATCTGGGTCCTGAGCTCGTCCGGCGTGGGCCGACGGCCGGCCTTGTATTCGTCGTATTTCAGGTGACGGAAAGTGGGCCCGTGCACGTCGAAGGCCACGGCCATATGGCTGGGTTTTCGATCCACCAGCTTGAGGAGCATGCCCAAAAAGCCGTGGAGCGCGCCCGTAGGTGTGCCGTCCCGGCTGTTCATGGGCGTCTGGAGGGCGAAGAACGCCCGATACATCAAGCTGTTCCCGTCGATGATGATAAAGGGATGGTCCATGCTCACTCCTTCACGATCGCGTACACCAGGGGCGAAGGTCCGGGCTTCTCCGGGGAGATGGTCATGCTCTCATGGAGCAGGGCTATCGCTTCTTCAAGATGGGATTCATCATTCACATACAAGGTGCAGAAGGGCTCCTTGACGGAAAGGGCATCGCCCACCCGCTTGTGCATGACGAGGCCCACCGCCGGATCGATGGCGTCCTCCTTCTTGGCCCGACCGGCCCCCAGCATCTGGGAGGCGATACCGATCTTTTCCGCCACCAGGCCGGCAAGATACCCGTCCTGCAGGGGATAGACCTCCACCAGGCGGCGGACGCGGCACAGCTCCTTGATCTTTTCCGCATCGATATAGGCTGGGTCGCCGCCCATGGCTTCGATCATCCGGCGCAGCTTTTGAAGCCCCGCGCCGGAGCGCAAGGCCTGGAGCAGCTTCTCCTTCCCCTCCGCTTCCGTCTTGACGATGTCGCTGAGCATGAGCATATGGGCCCCCAACAGGAGGCTCACCTCCACCAGGGGCTCGTCCTCGGGGACCAGGCCGGATAGGACGTTCACCGCCTCCTGGACCTCTAGGGCGTTGCCCACCGCAAGGCCCAGGGGCTGGTTCATGTCGGTGATGATAGCCTCACACCGACGACCGAGATGGGCCCCAATGCGTACCATCAGGGAGGCCAGCTTCTTGGCGTCCCCCACCGTGCGCATGAAGGCGCCGGAACCCACCTTCACGTCCAGCACGATGGCGTCCGCCCCGGCGGCCAGCTTCTTGCTCATGACGCTGGAGGCGATGAGGGGTGTGCTGCCGATGGTGGCGGTCACGTCCCGAAGGGCGTACAGCTTCTTGTCGGCGGGGACCAGGTTGCCGGATTGGCCGATGACCGCGAGACCGTTCTCCCGGACGATGTCCATGAACCGGTTCAAAGGCTGCTCGATGTTCACGCCGGGGATGGATTCCAGCTTATCCAGAGTCCCGCCCGTATGCCCCAGGCCCCGGCCGGACATCTTGGCTACCGTGCCGCCGCAGGCTGCCACCAGGGGCGCTACGATCAAGGTGGTGGTATCGCCGACGCCGCCGGTGGAATGCTTGTCCACCTTGATGCCCTTGAGGGGGGACAGGTCCACCGTGTCCCCGCTGTGCATCATCACGTCAGTGAGGATGGCGGTCTCCCGGTCCGTCATGCCGCGGAACACCACGGCCATGAGAAAGGCGGCCACCTGATAGTCGGGGACCTGCTCCTTCACATAACCCAGGATCAGCTCCTCGATCTCCTCACGGGTCAGCTCTCCGCCGTCCCGCTTCTTTTCGATAATATCGACGATACGCATCCTTTATCCCTCCTGTCTATTTTGACGTTCTCGGTCTTGATCCGTCCGTCAGCATCGTATTCGGTCAGGATCACCCTGTCGTACAAGCGCAACTGCCGGGAAAGATCGTACAATACCTCCGCATCCTCCATGGGCTCCGCTTCACTCTTGGGCGGTTTCAGCCCCCTGGCACAAAGATGGTAGTCCTTGAATCCCCTGTCCTTCGCGATGCGGATGGCCTTGCCAAGGCCGTATCCTTCGTCCAGAGGGGCGGCTATATCCGGCACGGTGAATCCGTCGATCAACAGCCGATAGCCCGGCAGCACGCCGAAGAGGCAACAATGCTTGGCGCCGGAGGCATCCGGGATCATCTCCGAGAACAGCCGCCCGTGCTGGAAGGCCACGGCTGTATAGACCGTCCCTTCGCCGCCGGGGCTCATGGGGAGGATCTTTAGATACAGCCCTTCATCCTGTTCGTACAGCTTCCGCATGGTATCCCTGCACAGGGCATCCCGTTCCCGGAAGGGCAGTTCCCCCTTCGGCAGGATCAGCGCCCTGGTGTGGAACGGCGCCTTCTGCCGCAGCTCGATCCGATCCGGGAGCAGGCCTTCCGCGCCATCCTTGATAACGACGCTTCGATCCGGCGTGATGTCCGCCAAAGCCTTGGCATGGGTGTACAGTTCCAAATAGTTCTCCTGGACCACCGGCACATGGAGGGCCAGCGCGCTCATGAGCCGCCCGTCCTTGCGCCAGAGCAGGCTGTTTTTCCGGCTGGGAGTGATGCTTTTGGGGGCGACGATGGCCATATAGATCAGCCGATCCGGATCGAACAGCTCCGCCGATTCCGCCTCCAGCAGGGTGCTGTCTGTAAGATCAGCATAGCGAAGGGCCAGTACCACATAGGACCAGCACCGCTTCTTGGTCTCCAAAGAAAAATCTTCCACCGGGAATCGAAATCCGATGGGAAAACCGCCCCAGTTCATGCTTCGCCCTCCTTCTCCAACTGTGCCCTCTCTTTTTCGGCTCGCTCCAGCGCTTCATAGAGCTGGCTCTCCTCGCTTTGGAGCTGGCCCAACGCCACGCAGAGCCGCTGCATCGCTTCAAAATCCCCTCGAGCCTCCGCCTGGGCGATGTCCGATTCGGTCCGTGCCTGGGCCCTCTCGTTCTCCTCGATGGCCCTTTCCTGCTTGGTGATCTCCTGCCGGGCCGCTGCCAGCGCCGCCTTGTATTCCTTCTGCTTCAGGTAGTAATTGTTTCGGTTCTCAGATGGCTGCTTCTCCTGTTTCTGCTGCATGGGCCGGGCCCGGAGGCGTTCAAAAATGCTCTCCTGGTCCTCCTCCTGCTCCATGAACCCGTTTTGTTCCAGCAGCACCACCCGATCCGCCAAACGTTCCACCAGATATCGATCGTGCGTCACGATCAGGATTGTGCCGCCAAAAGCCTCCAGCGCCCGCTCCAACACCTCGCAGCTGGCGATGTCGAAATGGTTGGTGGGCTCGTCCAGCAGCAGCACGTTGGCCCCGCCCATCACCAGCTGCAGGAGCTTGATCCTGGCCCGTTCCCCGCCGGACAAGGCGCCGACGCGCTTATAGATGTCGTCCCCACGGAACAGGAACGCGCCTAAATAGTTGCGCAGCTCCCCTTCCAGCGCGTGGGGAAAGGCGTTCTGCATCTCCTCCAATATGGTGCAGTTCGGGTCCAGGCTATCGGTGTTCTGCTGGAAATACCCCAGCCGTACCCCGGCACCCAGGCGGAAATGGCCCTCCGTGGGCATCTTCTGTCCCGTCAGCACCTTCAGGAAGGTAGATTTGCCGCAGCCGTTGGCGCCTACCAGGCACACCGTCTGCCCCTTCCAGATGAGCAGGTCCCCGTGCTCGAAAACCTTTTTATCCCCGTAGGACACGCCCAGATCCCGCACGTCGATGATCTCGTTCCCCGAGGGCTCCGCGCCTCGAAAATGGAAGTGGATGGCGGCCGGGTCCTTCTCCGGAGGCACCAGCCCCTCCTTCAGCCGCTCGATCTGCTTCTCCTTGGAGGCGATGGTCACATAATTCCGTTCCTGGTTCCAGCGACGCTGCTGGGCGATGATGCCTTCGATCCGCTTTATCTCCTTCATGGTCTGCTGATACCGGCGAGCCGCGATCTGCCGCTCGTCCATCTTCAGCTCCACATGCCGGGTATAGTTGCCCCGCGTGGCGATCAAATGGCCGTTCTCCAGCTCCAACACCCGGTTCACCGAGGCGTCCAGAAACGCACGGTCGTGGGAAACCAACACGTAGGCCCCTTTATAGGCGCTCAAATACTCCTGCAGGTAGCAGATGGCGGCCACGTCCAGGTTGTTGGTGGGCTCGTCCAATAGCAGCAGGTCAGCCTTCTTCAGGATGGCCTTGGCCAGCATGGCTTTGGCGATCTGACCGCCGCTGAACTGGACCACGGGCCTTGCTAGCTCCTCCTCCGCAAAGCCCAGGCCCATCAAAGCGGAGCGGGTCATGCTCCGAAAGGTCAGCCCGCCCTCCTGCTGGAAGCGCTCCATGAGCCTGAACTGCCGGTCGATGAGGCGGCGACGCTCTTCGTCCTGGGCTGTTTCGATGCGCGCGGCGATATTGCCGAGCTCCCGCTCACAGGACAAAAGCTCCTCATGGGCCATCAGGACAAAGTCATAGAGGGTCACGTCCTCCGGCAGCTTGGGCAGCTGTTCCACGCAGGCCACGGTGCACTGAGGGCTGACGGAGATATATCCGCCGTCCGGGCGGACGGTGCCCAACATCATCTGGATCAGCGTGGATTTCCCGCAGCCGTTGACGCCGATAAGGCCGATATGATCCTTCGGCCCAACCTCAAACGATATATCGGAAAACAGAAGCCTGTCAGCAAACTCTTTCCGTACCTGTACAACATTCATGATAGCCATACTTTTCCATATGCAGTATAGCACACAATGATGGTTATGGGAACCTTTTGCAAAAAATTCAAACTTTGGACATGACGAAAATGGTCGAGTCATGTATACTGATATGGAGGCAAAGGATGACCATGAAACGTCGAAAACTCCCCTATGTGCATATATTGCCGCGGATCCTAATCGGGGTCCTTTTATTCGGTGTGCTCCTGGCGCTGCTGTATGTGCCCATGATCTCCCGAAACATCCTGTCCGTCAGCTCCTTGGCAGACGCTGCCTCCCCTGTGCCGACGGATACGGCGATCCCCTCTGCCTCCAGCTTTTCCCCCACGCCCACAGCCACCGCCCTGCCCACGGAGACGCCTTCGGAGGTATCCGCCACGCCTGCATCCGACGTGGTCACCCTCTCCGCCTATACCACGCTCCGCCTGGGGGACGACAACGCATCCGTCATCACCCTGCAGCAGCGATTGACCGATCTTGGGTACCTGGACTCCGACATGCCCGGCTCCCAGTATAACGAATCCATCGAAAGCGCCGTCGTTCTGTTCCAGCGCGCCTGCAACATGGCTCAGACCGGCATCGCCGACGGCAACACCCAAACCTCCCTCTATGCGGACGATGCCCAGACCTACCGGATCAAGCGGCCGGATATCGGTGCCGACGTGCTGAAATTGCAGCAGCGGCTGTCGGAGCTAGGGTATTATTCCGACCGGATCAACGGCTATTTTGGCCCAAATACGGAACAGGCGGTCATGCTCTTCCAGGCTATCAACGGGTTGGACGTTCGCGGAGAGCTTAACTACGACGCATGGAGCGTCCTGTATTCCGAAGACGCCATGCCCCTTCCGGCCCTGCCTACGGATACCCCCACGCCCAGGCCTACAGCGAAGCGCACCTCCTCCGGTCAATCGTCGAAAGAGACCACCAGAGCCACCGCGAAGGCCACTTCGAAAAAGGATCCTTCCACGCCCAAACCTGCCGCCACGAAAGCTTCCTCCTCCGGCAAAAAGACCTATTCCAGCATCGTGGCCGCCGCCCAGGACCAGTTGGGCAAGCCCTACGTATGGAGTGCGGAGGGCCCGGATTCCTTCGATTGCTCCGGCCTCGTGTATTATTGCCTCCGGCAAAGCGGCCATTATGCCAGCCGTCAAAGCGCCAGGGGTTACTCGCAAAACGGCAACTGGAAGCTGATCACCTCCATGAGCGACCTGCAAGCCGGGGATCTGGTGTTCTTTAAGAGCGATTCCAGTGATAAGGTGAACCATACCGGCATCTGCATCAGCAGCAGCACCATGATCCATGCCTCCTCCTCCAAGGGGCAGGTGGCCCGCAGCAGCCTCCATCAGGCCTACTGGGAGCGCAATTTCGTTTGCGGCAGGCGTCCATGAGCTGCGACCTTTGTCCCCGTCTCTGCCATATAGACAGGCACGTGCAGCGCGGCTTCTGCGGCTGCGACGATACCATGCGCATCGCCCGGATCGGGCTGCACCGCTATGAGGAACCCTGCATCTGCGGGGACGGCGGTTCTGGGGCCGTCTTTTTCTCCGGCTGCAATCTTCGGTGCGTATTCTGTCAAAACAAAGTGCTTCAAACCGGCAAGGTCGGTCAGGCCTTCACGCCGGAAGCCTTGGCGGCGGCTATGCTGGAATTGGAGCGCATCGGCGCCCAGAACATCAATCTGGTCACGCCTACGCCCCATGTGAACGGCATCTTGCGCGCGTTGGATATGGCCAGGAACGACGGTCTGTCCCTCCCCATCGTCTACAATACAAACGGATATCTGTCTGTGGATACTGTGGATAAGTTAAAAAATCATGTGGATATCTGGCTTCCGGACTTCAAATACCACGATCAGCGGCTGGCGGACCGGTTCTCCAGCGCCCCTCGCTATTTCGAAACCGCGCTGGCTGCCATCGGCCGCATGCTGGAAGTCAGTGGACAATTGGACTTGGACGAATCTGGCCGCGCAAAAAAAGGTGTCCTGATCCGACACCTTGTGTTGCCCGCCTGTGTATTCGATACCCGCGACGTGCTGTCCGCCATCAAGACCCATTTCGGAACGGACACCTATCTTTCCCTGATGCATCAGTTCACGCCCCAGCCGGATGGACAAGCGCCCCTCAATCGGCGGCTGACCAAGCGGGAATACGAAAGCGCCGTGAACGCTTGCCTCGACATGGGCTTCACCCGCGTATACATCCAGGACGCGTTGTCCGCCACCTTCGCTTATACGCCGGACTTTTCGAACGAGGTCAACGTTCAGGCCTGATCCTGCAGTACGTACCGCTCCAGGAACCAGGCCACGCCCTCTTCGCTTTGAGCCGGTATGATCATATCGGCCACCGCCTGTACGCTCACCTTGCCGTTCTTCACACAGCAGCCCACGCCCGCCCACTCGATCATGTCCTGATCCAAGGTGTTGTCGCCGATGGCGGACGTCTCCGCCCTGTCGATACCCAGCTGCTCTGCAAGGGCCTTCACGGCCGATCCCTTCGTAACCCCGATATCGCCGATCTCGATGAACCCCGGTTTGGAACCGAGGGCATGCAGGTGCTTGGGCAGCCGCTCCGCCACGAGGCGCTTGCAGGCCTCCTCCTGCTCCGGAGGCGCGTAGATCAGCACCTTGGGCACCCGGGACAGATCATGCTCCAGCAGCTTTTCGTCCGTCCGCCAGGGAAGCTTTTGATATGCGCAGTACTCCTTGGCAAAGTCCGTCATATGCTGGAAAATCACCTCATCCCCCTGATATATCTGCACATGAAGGTCCAGATCGTTGGCGATGCGGATGCAGCTGGCCACGTCCTCCTCGGTCAGGAACCTATGGATGCGTGGGGAACCGGTGGCGTAATCCGCCACCAGAGCGCCGCCGAAGCAGATGATGTAGTGGAACCCCTCCCCCAGCTGCCGACGGATGGTCTCTGTACCCAGATATCCGCGGCCCGTGGCCAGCACGATCTCCACGCCCTTAGCCTGGGCCTTACGCAGGGCGTCCAATGACCGCTGTGGTATGATGGAGGAATGGTCCACCAGGGTATCGTCAATATCCAATGCCACCAATCGAATGCTCATCTGTTACGCTCCTTTCCCCATGGCGTTGCGCACGTCCCCGGCCATATACAGGGAACCGATAGCCAGCAGCACGTCCTCAGGCTCCGCCTCCCGGAGCATCCTCTCGACGCCGTCCTGTACCGAGCCTGCCGACTCCGCCTGACCGCCCAAGGCACGTATCTCCTCTGCCAGCGCTTCCGCGTCCATGGCCCGAGGCGAATCGGGCCTTACGGTGACGAAGCATTTGGCCTGGGGCAGCAGCTGCAGGATCATATCCCCGTGGTCCTTGTCCGCCATGACGCCTATCATCACCTTTACCTTCCGATCCGGGAACAGCTCCTTCAGCGTCTCCGCCGCAGCATGGAAGCCGTGGGGATTGTGGCCCCCGTCCAGCAGGAACACCGGCTGTTCGGACAGCAGCTCCATCCGAGCCGGCCAGCGGACCGCAGCCATGCCCTCATATACCGCCTCGTCGGGGATGGAAAGGCCCGCTCTCTGCAATTCCTCCACCGCCGTAAGAACCAGCGCGGCGTTTTTGACCTGATGGCTGCCGATCAAAGGCAGATGGATATGGCTGTAGGGGCCGAAGGACAGGTCGTGGCCCTTCAGCGTATGCGCGTGGTCCGTGATGCGGCTGTGATCGGTGACCACCAGCCGGGAGCCGATCCGCTGGCAGGTATCGGAAAACACTCGGTCCGCCTCCGGGTTTTGCCCATAGATCAGCGTGGTGCCGCCGGGCTTGATGATGCCGGCCTTGGCGGAGGCGATCTCGGTCATGGTGTTGCCCAGGTACTTCATGTGGTCGAAGCCCATGGCGGTGATGATGGTGAGCAGGGGCGTATCGATCACGTTGGTGGAGTCGAATTCTCCTCCCATACCAACCTCCAGGACCACCACGTCGCAGCGCTGCTCCCTGTAATACAGCATAGCCGCGCAGGTGATGAGCTCGAATTCGGAGGGCTGACGGGGCATAGTGTCCACGATAGGCCGGATGCGTTCAAAGATGTCCACCAGGTCCTGGTCGGAGATTGGGTTTCCGTTCAGGGCGATGCGTTCGTTGAAGCGATTGACGAAAGGGGACGTGTACAGGCCCGTCCTGTATCCCGCGGCCTGCAGGATGGAGGCCAGCATGGCGCAGGTGGAACCCTTGCCGTTGGTCCCCGCCACATGGACGAACCGCAGTTCCTTTTGCGGGTCCCCTAACAGGGCCAGCAGCTCACGGGTGCGGGCAAGGCCGTCCTTGGTGCCCTTCCAGTAGGCGCTGTGTATATAGGCTATGGTTTCTTCGTAATTCATAGGCGACCGCCTTCTTGTTTTTTATCATTATACCACGACCGATGCGCATTGCAAAGTAAAAAGAAAGCCCGCTGAAAGCAGCGGGCTTTTCTCATTACAAGGTTTACTCGTCAGCGTAGTTGTTGAAGTAGTTCTGGACCAGCACGATGGGCGTTCCCTTGTCGCCGCTGCCGCTGGTGAGATCGCACAGGGAGCCGATGAGGTCGGTGAGCCGCCGAGGCGTGGTCCCCTGGGACACCATCTGGCCCTTCAAGCTGGCGTTCTTCTCCCGGATACGCTGCTGGATGGCTTCACGGAGCTCTGCGCCGCTGAGGCCTTTGAAGTCGTTGTCGGCCAGATACTTGAGCTTCAGCTCGTTGGGCAGGCCGTTGAGCCCCGCGGTGAAGCCAGGCGATACCACCGGGTCCGCCAGTTCCCAGATCTTGCCCACCGGGTCCTTGAAAGCGCCGTCGCCGTAGACCATGGCTTCCACATGGACGCCGGTGCGGGCGATGAACTCCGCCTGGATGGCCTCCGCCACCTCCTGGGCGTTCTTGGGGAAGAGCTTGACGGTGTTCTCCGTGGCCTTGTTGGAGCCCAGGAGGCCATACTCCGGCTGGCAGCCGCTGCCGTCCACAGGCTCGTTCATGATGTCGCACAGGGTCAGGACCTTCTTGGCCCCGGCCTTCAACAAACGTTTCTTGGTCCGCTCCCGCTCATGGATGTTGGCGCAGAGCACCGTATCCGTATACGCCAGGACCGCCGCCGGATCGTTGGCGAAGAGGATCTGAGCCTCCGCCCCTTCCTCCTCGATGAGGCTCCGGTAGTACTCCACGTAGTTGACGCCGGTGAAGGTGTGCTTGGGCTCACCGAACAGCTTGACGAATTCCGGCACGGACAGGGTATCGGAATAGGGATTCAGGCCGGAATCTAGCAGAGCGTCCTCGTCGATCAGGTGGTTCCCCTCTTCATCCGCCGGATAGGACAGCAGCACCACGACCTTCTTAGCGCCGCGGGCGATGCCCCTCAGGCAGATGGCGAAGCGGTTGCGGCTCAGGATGGGAAAGACCACACCCACGGTGTCGCCCAGCTTCCTCTGCACGTCGTTAGCGATGTTGTCCGTGGTGCAATAGTTGCCGTCGGCCCGGGCCACGACGGCCTCGGTCACCGCCACCACATCCCGATCACGGATGACGAATTGTTCTTTTTGCGCCGCTTCGAGCACAGAGTCCACAACGACGGAGACGATGTCGTCTCCCTGGCGAATGATGGGGGCGCGAATGCCCCGTGAAATCGTACCGGCCATAGCTTTTTCTCCTTTTCTATTGGCAAAAAACAGAGTATACAATACTCCAAACCAGGGTCATTGTCAAGAAAAATATATCTTTTGGGCCATCATGATTTGCTTTGGATATAGCGGTCCATGGCGGCGGCAGCCTTCTTCCCCGCCCCCATGGCCAGGATGACCGTAGCTGCACCGGTGACCGCGTCGCCGCCGGCGTATACGCCCTGGCAGGTGGTGAGGCCATCCTCGTCGGTGATGATGCCGCCCCACTTTTGGGTGCCCAGCCCCTCGGTGGTGGACTTGATGAGCGGATTGGGACTGGTGCCCAGGGCCATGATAACGCAATCCGTCTCCAGCTCGAATTCGCTGCCGGGCACTTCGATGGGCCGACGGCGACCGGAGGCGTCCGGCTCGCCCAGCTCCATCCGGATGCAGCGCATCTTTACCACGTTACGATCGTCGTCGCCGATCAGCTCCACGGGGTTGTTCAGGAGCTTGAAGACGATGCCCTCCTCCATGGCGTGCTCCACCTCCTCCTTCCGGGCGGGAAGCTCCTCCAGGGAGCGGCGATAGACGATGGTGACGGATGCCGCCCCCAATCGCAGAGCGCACCGGGCCGCGTCCATGGCCACGTTGCCACCGCCCACCACGGTCACGTGCTGGGCGTGCTGGATGGGGGTATTGGCGTTTGGCTCATAGGCCTTCATGAGATTGACTCGGGTCAAAAACTCGTTGGCGGAATATACGCCCTTCAGGTTTTCTCCGGGGATGTTCATGAATTTGGGCAGCCCCGCCCCGGAGCCGATGAACACCGCCTCAAAGCCCTCCTCTTCCATCAGCTCCTGGATGGAGAGCACCCGGCCGATGACCATGTTGGTGAGGAATTTCACGCCCATTCTCTCAAGGCCCTGGATCTCCCCCTTCACGATGGCCTTGGGCAGACGGAACTCGGGGATGCCGTAGCTCAGCACCCCGCCGGCCACGTGCAATGCCTCGAACACGGTGACGTCATAGCCCTTGCGCGCCAGATCCCCCGCGCAGGTCAACCCCGCCGGGCCGGAGCCCACGACGGCCACCTTATGCCCGTTCTTCTCCGGCATACCGGCTTCGCTCGTCCCTTGGGCGATATGGTAGTCCGCTACGAACCGCTCCAGCCGCCCGATGCCCACCGGTTCCCCCTTGATGCCCCGGACGCAGTATTTCTCGCACTGGCTTTCCTGGGGGCAGACGCGGCCGCAGACGGCGGGCAGAGCGCTGTCCGCGGAGATGATCTGGTAGGCACCCTCAAAGTCGCCCTCACGGATCCTGGTGATAAAATTGGGGATGTGGATGTTCACCGGACATCCTTGCACACAGGGGGAATTCTTGCAGTTGAGGCACCGCTGGGCCTCGTCCAGGGCCATAGTCTCCGAATACCCCAGGGCCACTTCGTTGAAGTTGTGCGCCCGCACCAGAGGCTCCTGACTGGGCATAGGATTCTTTGTATTCCTCATATTGGGCATCTTACTTCACCTCCATGGAAAACAGATTGCAGGCCGCTTCACGGGCCTTCTGCTCAAAGGGCTTG
>JAEEGH010012773.1_pt1 | contig 18758 bp, 16 predicted proteins | sample 9134181 | NCBI WGS metagenome assembly JAEEGH01 (sample SAMN16246544, study PRJNA631951) | gut metagenome | biome: gut microbiome; feature: rumen; material: DP-attached | host: Bos | place: Iran: Karaj | collected 2018-10 | reverse complement strand
AACTTTTTGTAAAAGGTTCAACTTCGGACGAAACTTCCCAGCTGCCTGAAGGCGCAGTAAATGTCGGCGGCGTTTACTTTCCAAAAATCGAACGCGAAAAGGATTTTATCGACATCATCGGTCAGGGTCGCCTTGTGCGTGCTCTTCAGATTGCGGCCGCAGGAGGTCACAACCTTATTGCCTACGGACCGCCCGGCTGTGGAAAAACACTTGCAATTCAAAGATTCAGTTCAATTCTTCCTTTACTTACATTGCAGGAAGCACAGAGCGTTACGAGAATCCACTCACTCGCAGGCCTTCTTGCACCCCACATGTCTCTGATGCGCATCTCTCCCTTCAGAATGCCGCACCAGAGCGCATCCCTTGAAGGTATGTGCGGCGGCGGAATCAACTGCCGTCCCGGCGAAATCTCCCTTGCCCATAACGGAATCCTCTTTCTCGACGAAGCGGCAGAGTTCCGCTCGGCATCGCTTCAGATGCTCCGCGTCCCGCTTGAAAGCGGCTCGATTACATTAAGCCGTGCGGGGCGCACAACGGTTTATCCTGCGCGATTCCAGCTTTTGATGGCGGCTAACCCGTGCCCCTGCGGAAACTACGGTGTTCCGGGGCGGCTGTGCCTTTGCAGCGCCCGTTCGGTGGAAATGTACTGGAAAAAGTTCAGCGGACCTCTTCTGGACAGAGTTGATATAAGAATTCCTGTGGTTTCCCAGGAAGAAGGGGAGAGCGTTTCAAGTGAAGAACTGCGCAAAAAAATTGCCGTGGCAGTCCTTGCCCAGAGAACTCGTCAGGGTAAAAAGAACGTTCACTTAAGCCCTCAGGAAATTCTTGATTTTTGTCCCCTTGATGCTGCGTCTTCGGCCTTCCTTGAAGGAGAATCGAACAGACGTGACTTTTCTCAGCGTGCAGTCAGCGGCTGCTTAAAACTTGCCCGTACGATTGCGGATCTTGAAGGTGAAAAGGACATAAAACTTGAACACTTAAAGGAGGCTGTTTCGTTCCGGCAGGATTCGGGGCCGCTCACTGTTCTTGAAATGTAGGTGTGGGGAAAGGCGGGATTAATTCAATTTGTGGCGGACAGGCGGAATTAATTCAATTTGTGCAAAAAAAAACGGGCCGTTTATGGTCCGTCCTATACCGGAGAAGAGACTTGAACTCTTACACAGTTGCCTGCAAAAGATTTTGAGTCTTTCGTGTCTACCATTCCACCACTCCGGCGTGATTTTTGAATATTAACAAAAAAGGGGCAGTTAGGCAAGAGATAATATGTTAAAATACAAAGCTGCGATGAAAAAATCTTATGTTGGTTTTGACAGCAAGACTGTCCTTAAAGAAGTGTTTGGCTATAAAGAGTTCCGTTCGATTCAAAAGGAGATAATTCAGAACGTGCTCGACGGAAAGGATACGGTGGCAATCATGCCCACCGGCGGCGGAAAGTCGCTGTGCTATCAGATTCCGGCCCTTATTTTTGACGGAATCACCGTTGTAATTTCGCCGCTGATTTCCCTGATGCAGGACCAGGTTTCTTCATTGCAGAATCTTGGAATCAACGCGGTTTTCCTGAACAGCTCGGTTGAGTGGAAAACTTATCTTTCTTACATGAACAGCGTGCGCGACGGAGAAACTAAAATCGTTTATGTTTCGCCTGAAGGGCTTGCAAGCAAAAAGATTCAGGAACTGCTCCATGACGAGCGGGTAAAGGTGAGCTGCATTACCATTGACGAAGCGCACTGCATAAGTTCGTGGGGGCATGACTTTAGGCCGGATTATCTTGAAATCCGCCTGGTTATAAAACAGTTTCCCGGGGCGGTCTGCCTTGCCTTAACTGCAACTGCAACAAAAGAAGTTCAGAAGGACATTATAAAAAGTCTCGGCCTCAAAAAGCCGGAGGTTTTGACCGCAGGCTTTAACCGCCCCAACATTTTCCTGAACGTAATGCCCCGCTCGGACGGCTTTCTGCAGGTAGTTGAGTGCATTAAGCGCCACAAAAACGAAAGCGGAATCATTTACTGCTTCAGCCGCCGTCAGGTGGATTTACTTGCAGAGCAGTTGGTTCGTTCCGGCTACAGCGCATTGAATTATCACGCGGGGCTTTCGGACAGTGAGCGCAAACAGAATCAGGATTATTTTCTTGAAGGCCGGGTTCAGATTATGGTTGCGACCCTTGCATTCGGTATGGGAATCAATAAAAGCGACGTTCGTTTTGTAATTAATTATGAACTTCCCCGTTCCATCGAACAGTATTATCAGGAAATTGGACGCGCCGGCCGTGACGGAAAGCCCAGCGAGGCACTTTTGCTCTACAGCGGCTCGGACCTTTTTAAAATCCGGCACTTTTTTGAAGATTCCTTTGACCGTAAAAACAGCGAGCGCCTTCTGCAGGGCATGATTGATTTTGTCCGCAGCGATACCTGCCGCCGCCAGAAACTGCTTTCTTATTTTGGAGAAGACTACAACCCGGACGACCACACAGAGGATGAACTTCCGTGCTGTGACTGCTGTGAACGCGGGCCCGCTCCAAAAGTTGACATGACAATCTGCGCGCAAAAACTTCTGAGCTGCATTATCCGCACCGAAAGCCGCTACGGAATTACCTACGTTACCGAAGTCCTGCTGGGGATGCGTGCAAAACGGATTGTCCAGAATCATCATGACAGGCTTTCCACATGGGGCATCGGAAAAGAACTCGATAAAAACCAGTGGTCGCGCCTTGCCGCTTATCTTGTGGAAAACGGTTACCTTTTAAAAAGCGAAAAATACGGAGTGCTTTCCTTAACAAAAAAAGGTCTCGATTTCTTACGAAACCGGGACCTTCTGATCATTCCGTTTGTGCTCTAGAAAAGGCGGCGGGCTTCTACGTAGAAGCGTTTTTCGCTTGCCTCGCCCATGCTGAATGATTTGCGCGGGAGAGGACCCCGTCCGTTGATTGTTGCAAAGAAACTGTTCTTATCTACTGGCGGAAGTAAAATTCCTGTTGAACCTTCTTTTTTGCCGAGGTTTACAACGTCTTTGCTTCCGTGGATGTAGTCAATCTGTGTTTTTGCTGCACCCTTTGAAGCCATGTACTTGTCGAGGCATGGCTGGAGGGCTGCGATTGCAAGGTCCGTGATTTTTGTGTCGAGCATTTTGTAAACAGTTGAATTGTTCTGTGTGTAAACAAAACCGTAGCGCGCGCCCTGTGCGCCTGTGTCGCTGACTGCTTTTTCGAGGGATGTTTCGTCAGAAAAATCAACGATTGAACCTCCGAGTTCTTTTGCAACTGTGTTCAGCAATTCAACACTGTCGAGTTTAAAGAGAACACGGTGGATTGGTTCGAATGTAAGTCCTGTATCGTAGATGTTTACTACTTCAACAAGAGCGTATCTTACCGGTGAATCTGCCGGGAGTTTGTCTTTATTTGCGTCCCATACTGCCTTTGCGGTAGCGAGCGAGTGGTTTCCGTCACCAACTGCAAAGAGGAATGTGTCGCCGTTTTTGTCAGTTCCGTTTTTGTAGAGAACTTCAAGTGCGTCCTGCATTGCTTTTTCTGCTTCGCTGCCTTTAACGGCCCAGCCTGTGATGTGACCTGAGTTCTGCATCAGGTCTCCGTCGTAAACCGGTGCGTTCTTTTTTGCGCCTGCTCCAAGACCGCCAACGAGTACATCATCCTTGTCGTTTGCAAGAAGCATGATGTGAGGAATTTCGAGGGCAGCACCGTTACGGATTTTCATTCTCGGCGGAATGCGTTCCGGAACAGTTGCTTCGGTTGCGCGGATCAATGCCTTTGAATCCGGCTTCCATTCGTATTTATCAAGGTCGATTGCAAGAACAAGTCCGCGTCTTGTGCGGCCGTATTCAGTTTTGCGTTCGATATAAACACATTCTTCCTGAGCGTCGGCAAATACGCCGTCAGAAAGATACTGTTTCATTGTCTGCTGGATTTTTTGAATTCTCTCGTCTTTGTCAGCTTCTTCGAGATACACTTCCGGGTAAATGAGATTGAGTGCGGAAGGTTTGCCTTCTGCGGCTTTTGCAGCTTCTTTCCAGTAATTCAAATCCTGTGTGTACTGGTCGCAGGCAATTACTGACCATGATTTAATATCAATGTTTTTTGGCAGGAGAATCTCCGGTACAGAGACTCCGTATTTATCAAAAGTTTTCATGTTTTTCAGTTTAGCGAAAAACAGTTCTTTTGTCATCTTCGTGCGCAAAACATCCATGTTTTGCGCACTCTGACGAAAGCCTGGGGCTTTCGTCACAAGCTGTTTTGGCTGGCCGTCCGTGGCCAGGAGGCGAGGTTTCCATTTTTCAATTTTCCGTTTATAATGTCGTTCGATGTCGGATACACCGGGTTTTGGCTTACATCAAAAATTATCTCAGCAGCAGGTTCAGCTTCAAACGCAGAAGATGAGCCAGCAGCAGATTTTGTCCCTCAAAATGCTCAATATGAGCAATATGGATTTGAGAAACGAAATCTATTCATTCGTCGAAAAAAATCCCGCTCTGGAAATAACGCGCGACATCGGAATGGAAGGCGTTAAAACCGCACACGAAACAAATTATCAGAACGACGACACAAGAAGCATGTCGGTGTCCCAGTCACAGCAGCTTGCAAGCGACAACTTTCAGGCCGCCCTCGAAGCCTCTCCCGATTCAAGAAAATCCCTTGCCGAGCACCTTGAACATCAGTTCCTGTCAGTCCAGCACACCGCCTCGGAAGAAGCCCTCGGCCTCAAACTGATTTACAACCTCGATTCAAAAGGTCATCACATTCTGGCGCCTGTCTCGCTTTTAGACAGTGAGGATTCAAACCAGAACGAAGAACTTTTGAATAAACTGATTTTTCAGATTAACCAGCTTGACCCGGTCGGCTGCTGCTGCTCGGGTTTTGAAGAAAGTCTTTTGATTCAGGCAAAACTCCGCGGAGATGCAGGGGACGCTGTCCTTTTTATTCTTGACGGCCATTTTGAATTTTTAAATCCGCCCCAGCCTTCAAAAATCCTCAGAAAAATAAATGATTATCTTGCAAACGCCCGCCTGGAAGAGGGGAATTCAATCGACTTAAAAAAATTGAAATTCAATGAAGAGCAGATTCAGCAGGCGCTCGAATACATCAAGACCCTCGATCCGTATCCTGCCCGCGAATACTCTGAAGACAACAACCGCTACATTCAGGCGGATGTAAATGTAGAAAAAGATGAAGAGACAGGCCTTTTTACGGTAAAAGACAATTTTGACTGCCTGCCGCAGGTCCGCCTTTCCAGGGATTTTGAAAGTCTTGCCGCTGACAGAAGCCGCGTTACAAAGTCTACTGAAGAATCAGAAAAAAAACGCTCCGAGCACCGCTTTGTCATGGAAAGTGTGCGTGACGCAAAACAGTTTATGGAAAATCTTGAATACAGAAAGCGTACTGTTCTCCTCGCCTGCAGGGCAATCGTCGACGAACAGCAGGAATTCTTTGAAAAGGGTAAGCGTTACTTAAAGCCTTTGCGCCAGAAAGACATTGCCAAAAGAATCGGAGTTCATGAAGCAACGATTTCGCGCATGGCAAACGGAAAGTATTTGAGATGCTCGCAGGGGCTTTTTCCGATTTCATTTTTCTTTTCTAACGCTGTAAGCCAGGCCCCGGTCACTTCTTCCAAAACTGTTGAATCCGGCGATGCTTCTCTTTCAAAGACAGCAATCATGGCAGAACTCCAGGCAATCCTTGCCGAACACGCAAATGACAAAAAAGCCCTGAGTGATTCAAAACTCTGCGCTCTCCTCGAAGAACGGAACATAAAAATCGCCCGCCGCACTGTCGCAAAATACCGCGCCCAGCTCAACATCGATTCGTCCTACACAAGATAATTATAACAAAACGATTTAATTTGTTTATTCTGATTTTTCATATTATAATTAAAGAGCAGGGTTCAGGATTTTGAATCCTCCATTTCCGTGATTTTATTACGGATTTGAATTCCGGCCGCACTTCTTCTTGAATTCTGCAGCCGATGACAACAGGGAGAAAATAATTATGACAAAAAATGTATCTGCCGTAGGCTTTGATTTTGATGAAAAACAGTCAGCAATGGTTGACAAAAAACTGGAACGCATCAAGTATGCTGAAGATCTTATCGTAGACCTTATGGTTCGCGTAAAGCATGAAAAAGCATATGATTTTGAAGCAACTGCAAACTTCCGCTGGGGCTCACAGGCTCACGTAAGTGCAGAAGACTTTGATTTTGGCGCTGCCCTCAACAAAATGATGGACACACTCGATGTTAAAATCAAAAAGGAAAAGGATAAAATTCAGCAGAAATAATTATCAGGACTGAATTTTCAGCGTCCCGTCTTTCAGAAGGAAGGCGGGATTTTTTTATTTAAAAATTACTTGTCAACTATGCTTTTTGAATGTATAGTATTTATGTATGGCAGACAAACCTTTTACAGTTTTGGATTTACTCGATATGGACCTCAAGGGGTACAACGCCCTCAACCTCAAATGTATTGCAGGGCGCAAAGGACTTACCCGTGCGATTACGGTTCCTGATATTAACCGTCCGGGGCTCGAATTAAGCGGCTTTTACGAGTCATTTGCCTTTGAGCGCGTTCAGGTTTTTGGCCGTGGTGAATTCGCCTATCTTGCAAAACTCCACGCAGAAAACCGCACCGAAACTGTAGAAAAACTTTTTTCATACAATATCCCGTGCGCTGTTTTTACCCACAGCCTTACTCCGGAAAGTTCCTTCATAGAAATTGCCGAAAAGACAGGCTGCGCAATCCTGCAGACCGACCTTGAGTCATCTGAGTTTTCAACCCGTCTGCTCCGTCTTTTTTCCAACGTTTTTGCGCCAAAAAAGATTATGCACGGTGTACTTGTAGAAGTTTACGGTGTCGGAGTTCTTCTTGCCGGACACTCAGGCGTCGGAAAGTCAGAGTGTGCCCTCGAATTAATCGAGCGCGGTCATCGTCTTGTTGCCGATGACAGTGTTGAAATCCGCTGTGTAAACGGTAACACTCTCGTAGGTCAGGGAGCAAATATCCTTATCAACCACCATATGGAAATCCGCGGTCTTGGTATCATCAATATTTCCCAGCTTTACGGCGTCGGTTCAATCCGTGAACAGACCGAACTCCAGCTCATCATCCGCCTGGAAGAATGGGATCAGAACAAAATCTATGACCGCCTCGGAACAGACCCTGCCGGCACAGATCTGCTCGGTGTAAGGGTTCCGACGATTGAAATTCCTGTCCGCCCCGGCCGTAACCTCCCGATTATCATCGAGGCAGCCGTTATGAATGAAAGACTTAAGTCCATGGGTTATAATTCTGCCCGTGACTTTAATCAGAATATCCTCAAATGGATTGAATCCGGAGAGGCTCAGGCTGCATATTACGGCAGCGAAGATCATTATTAATATTTTAAGACCAGTTTATCTGGCAAACGAGGTGATTATATGACAGAAAAAATCCTAACAGTATGCAACCGTTCAGGTATCCACGCGCGTCCGGCCGCATTGATTGCACAGACAGCTAATAAGTTCTCTTCGGAAGTAACCATGATTAAAGACGATGCAGAAATCAACGCAAAGTCGATCATGGGAGTTATTACAATGGCAGCCGGCTACAATACTCAAATCACCTTGCGTACAGAAGGCCCGGATGAAGTTGACTGCGCAAATGCAATTGTTCAGTTGTTCGAAAATAAATTTGAGGAAGAAGAATAATGAGACAGCTAACGGAACGCCAGCAGGAAGTTTTAAGTTTTATTTCTGATTATACCAAAAAAAATTCTTATCCTCCGACAGTCCGCGAGATTGCTGATTTTTTTAAGATTTCACTCAAGGCTGTACAGGACCACATTTCGGCCCTGCAGAAAAAGGATTATATTTCAATCAAGCCCAAGACTTCGCGTTCAATCCGCATTCTGCAGGATAAAACCGAAGAAACATTTATCGGACGCGTTCCACTGCTTGGAACCGTGGCCGCAGGCAAACCCCTTCTTTCCGAAGAAAACCTCGACGGTTACGTTAACCTTACAGAGCCTTTTGTCCGCCCGGGAAAAAACTACTTTGCGCTGCGTGTTCGCGGACAGAGTATGATTAACGCAGGAATTCTCGAAGGCGACCTTGCCGTAGTTGAACAGACAGACAGCGCCGTTGACGGACAGATTGTTGTTGCAGTAATCGACGATGCAATCACCCTCAAACGATATTATAAAGAGTCTGAACGCATCCGCCTCCAGCCGGAAAACCCGGCCTTTGAACCGATTTACTGCCGTAACGCACGTATTGTTGGTATCCTTTCAAATATCGTAAGGACTTATTAGTTCAATGGATGCGCCTATCTACCTGTATGTGGGCCCTGAAATCGGGGAGCGGAACGAACAGGTCACCAGAATAAAGGAAGAACTCAAAAAAAAGTACGGCTCAAGCGACGATTTTCTGTACTACGGCAACGATCTGGACATGAATGAGGCTGCCGGCCAGCTGATGACCGAGTCGCTTTTTACGCCTGCGACCTGTGTCGTAATCCGCAATGCTGAATTCATCAAAGATAAAAACGATGTTGAATTAATCGCCGGCTGGGCAGATAACGCGGCTAAAAAGGGCAGCGATTCATCAATTCTGATTCTCGTTTCTGATGAGACCAAAATAGATGCCAGGCTCGAAAAACTGGTTCCTTCATCTCACAAAAAAATCTTCTGGGAAATGTTTGAAGACCGCAAGGAACAGTGGCTCCATGACTTTTTCAGAAAAAACGGCTACGTGCTTGAAGAAGATGCCGCAGAGCAGATTCTCGAAATGGTCGAAAATAACACCGAGCAGCTCAAAAATGAATGCAGCCGCTTTTTTATGTGCTTTCCAAAAGGTCACAGTGTCAGCACCACCGATGTTGAACAGATACTGGCCCATAACAGGGAAGAATCGGCTTTTACATTGTTTGACGCAATGATTCAGAATCTTCCGCCTGCAAAACGCCTGGAAAACTGTCTTTCCATCATGCAGAAAATCATGCTCGTAAAGGACAATAATCCGGTAAAGGTAATTGCGGGATTAACTTCATGTTTCCGCCGCCTTGCCTTGTGGAAGAGCCTTTATGCTTCCGGGGCAAATCCGGGCGAAGATACATTAAAAAAATCAGGATTTTCTTCAAAGATTGCCAGACGCCAGTACACAGCGGCTTCGAGAGTGTGGTCTGCAGGTCAGGTTGCTGCGATCAACGCCCTGCTTTCAAGAACTGATATGTCTCTGCGGCAGGACGGACAGACTTTTCAGGCAACCGCCATGTCGCTTTTAGTGTATGAGATTGTAATTAAGAATGGTTCTGCCTGTGCTCAGTATGAGGCTAGTTAATCTGGGCTTTTTCCAGTAATTCTTTAAGGACTTTGACTTCTTCTGTTGTGAGTGTGATTCCCTTGCCCATCTTTGTGTGATCCGGATCCCAGGCCCTGATGTCGTATTTTGCAGGACGGCCGCCCCAGCTGACCTTGTTTAGTTCAGTGGTCCAGCCGGACTTTGCAGTAGATAAAATTCCGCATTTTTCTGTGATTTCAAAAGAAAATTCATCTGCCATAATGCACCCCGTAATAATTTTTTTTACTTTTTTCTAGAGTAATTAGACATATTATACCCTTAAAATTTTGATTTGGCATTAAAAATCGATTTTTGACCTGTAAAATGTTGCCCTACAAAGATTTCTACAATATAATTATAAATATAAATGTTTTTTTAAAAAACGGAGGAAGAAATTGAAAAAATATTCCGTAGCAATTGCCAGTGCTCTTGCAGTTCTTTTCCTGGCATCCTGCGGTTCAAAACCGGCACCGGAACCAGCACCGGAGCCTGCTCCAGAACCAGCAGTTCAAGAAGTTCCTGTTGAAACACCAGCAGACGATTTTTCAGCAGAAAACGCAAAACTCATCGCTTTGACCGAAGCAGCCCGCGAAAAGGCTGTTCTTGCTCAGGCAGAAACTTATTACCCGGAGCCATTTGCTTTTGCCGACCAGCAGCTCGAATCCCTCAAAAAGGATATTGCTGACAAACCTGCAGAAGATTATTCAGTAAGAATTAAAGATCTTACTTCACGCTATGAGTCACTTGCAGCCGCAAGCGAAGCTCAGGCTCTTAAATCACGTGTAGAAAGCCTTGGATTTGCTTCACTCGACCAGAACGCATTCGACAATGCCGGCAAGGCACTTTCAGAATACGACGCACTGGGAACAGGTGCCAGCGGTGCTGACCTTCTTGCAAAGGCCAATGAAGCAAAAGACGGTTACAAAGAATTGATTAACAAAGGCTTTGTTGCCGCAGCAGGCCGCGAACGCCAGGCTGCCCTCAAGGCTAAAAAAGATGCCGACAGCGTAAAAGCCGGTGTTGCTCAGAAAGAAGTTTACACAAAAGCATCTGATACATTCAAAAAGGCCGACTCAGCTTACGTAACGGCAAATATCGAAGGCGCTTATGAAGGTTATAAATCTTCAAAAGAAACCTTTACAATGCTGTTCAATACAATTTCAGAAAAACGCGCTGCCGCACAGGCAATGATTGACCGTGCAAAGCAGAGGGTTACTGATTCAGCAAACTACGCAGAAGAAGCTGATACAATCGCTCCTCTCGCAGAGGAAATTGCCGGAATCGAAAAGGAAGACGCAGTTCTCCTCGAAGAAGACCAGCTTGCAAATCCTGAAGAAGCAGTTATCAACGTAGAAGAAGGTATTACTGCAAAGACTGCAGAAAAAGCCGCAGAAGCCGCAATCGCTGTAGACAATGCAGTTGATCAGGCTGTAACAGACATCAAGTCGGAGGTTCAATAATGAAAAAACTTATCGCTCTTGTTTGTGCAATTGTTTCGGCTTCCCTTCTTTTTGCCGTAAGTTACAAAAACAACACTTATCAGAAACTTGCAAACGAATATACAAAAAAGGCTCAGAACGCTCTTGATGCAGGTGATTATGTACTTGCAGAAGAATACGCCGCAAAGGCAGAAGAAAATGCTGCACTTTCAGAAGCCTTCATTAAAAAAATGCTCGCTAAGAGTGACGCAGACGCTGCAATGAAAGCCGCTTCTAAAAAGCTTGACTATGCAAAATCTGTAAAAGCAGACAAAAACTTCCCGATGGCATTCTCTGCCGCACAGAAGTCATATGCTTCTGCCCAGGAATCTTACGATGCAGAAGACTATGTTACAGCTTCCGCATATGCAAAACAGGTTCTCGACGCTCTTGCCGATGTAAAGGAAATTACACCTCTTCCACAGTACTACATTGTACGCCCGTGGGCAGAAACAAAAGACTGTTACTGGAATATTTCCGGACGCAACTATGTTTACAACAACCCGCTGCTCTGGGAAAACCTTTACCAGGCAAACAAAAACAATATGCCTAAGCCGAATGATCCAAACCTCATTCTTCCTGGAATGAAGATGGAAATCCCAAGTATCACCGGTGAATACCGCGAAGGCGTTTATTCTCCATCTAAAAAATACGACGGATACCAGGCATCAAAATAAGGCCATATGACAAAAGCCCCGTTTTATAACGGGGCTCTTTTTTTTAGTTTGAATTTTTATACTGACAGTAAAGACTAAGTGCCGCGGCCATCAGCGCATGCGGCATTTCTTTTGAGGCCGTCTTTTTCATAACTTCTTCAACCGGCATTTCAAATGAATCCAGGTATTCGTCACTATCCAGATGCCTGCTTCCTGTCTGAACAAGGTCTTCTGCAACAAAAACGTGAACGTGATTGCACATAAAGGCCGGGTTTGGGTTCATTTTTCCCAGGAAAGTAAGTTTATTTGCGGTACAGCCTGTTTCTTCAAGAAGTTCGCGGCGGGCTCCCTGCTCGGGCGTTTCTCCGTCGTCGATGACGCCGCCCGGAAACTCGGTGCTGAGTGCCTTTTCGCCGTGGCGCCACTGTTTTACCATAAGAAAGTTTCCGTTGTGCTCGGGAATTACAATTACCCAGTCGCGGCAGTCGATTACGATGTATTTGTGTTTTTGTCCGTCTGAGGCCGTGCTCAGGGTTTCGCTGATTGTTGCAATCGGACTGCGTAACAGTTCATTTTTTGAGTTTTCGGTCCAGATTAAATCTTTGTCATTCACCTTATCACCCATAATGCCTCCGTAAAAATTCAAAACTTTACTTATCGCAGATTTGATTTTATTATAATAATATAAAGTTTAATTTATGTTAAACAAAAGTTTATCAAGGAAGGTGTCATGGCTATCGTTACAATTTCAAGACAATTAGCGTCTCTTGGCGATGAAGTCTGTGCACTTGTTGCCCAAAAATTGAATTATTCATTTTACGGCAAACGCGAACTTGAACAAAAAATTGTCCGGCTCGGCTTTCCTCAGGAAAAACTAAAAAAATACGACGAAAAACTTCCGGGCTTTTTTGCTTCTCTCAGCCGTGACCGTGACGAGTACCTTGATTATCTCCAGACCGCAATTCTTGAACTTGCCCAGTCAAACAACTGTATCTTTATCGGACGGGGTTCCTTTATCATTTTGAGCGAACTTTCAAATCATCTTTCCTTCAGGATTGTTTCTCCCCGCGACCTTCGTCTTGAGCGGCTCGTTCAGCAGAATGTTGAATTAAAAGCGGCCGAAAAACAGATTCAGTTTTCTGACAAACAGCGTCTTGGATTCCACAAGAGCTTTTTCAATTACAATATTGAAGATCCGTCTCTCTATCATGCCGTTTTGAACACAGGCCTTTTTAACGCCGAACAGACTGCGGATTTGATTGTAAATACGGTTAATTCAACAATTTCGCCGGACAGCGAGCACGTATCAATGCGCCGTCTTGAGCAGATGTTGATTTGTCAGCGTATTGTAAATATGCTGGTTCTGGACTACGATTTGAATATCAATTTTATGCACGCAACGGCTTCCGGCCAGAAGATAACACTTCACGGCTATGCAGACAGCGCCCTTACCGCCGAGCAGGCCCTGATTATCGCAAAAGCCGAGCTCCCTGATTACAAGGTCGAATCTGCAATCAGCGTTGCTCTTGAATATTAATGAATTATAAAAAGTCCGGGGAATTAAAATGAGTTTTTATTCATGCCTTGTTTTTGGAATTACAAGTATCTGCCTTGGAGCCCTTGCCGGCTGCCTTATCTGCGTTATCAGCGCAAAAATTACAAATAAAAAATATCTCCGCTCGCGTTTTGCCGTGAGCTGCGTGCTTCTGAGTGTTGCAGTTGCAATGTGTGCAGGCGGTTTTGTTTTAATTAAAGATATGGCTTCCCAGATGCAGTATGTGTTCCAGAATATTGTTTATTTTGCCGCTCTTTTTGGAGGGGGGCTTTTGTGTTCGGTTTTCTGGCGCAGCGTTCTTCCTCTGTGCGTTCTTGTGTATATTCTTGCAAGCGCATTTACGGGATTTAAGCTTTATTCACTTTACGGCTCAAAAGCGGATTCAATTACAGTAACGGTAACCAGAAATTCAATTCAACTGGAACGTGATAACTGCCCGGTAGACGATTGCAAAAACAAAAGTATCGTCGTAGAGGCACGCGTTCTTCCGGCCAGATTTTTGTTCCCGCTTCCGAGGGTTTGGTACAGCACAATCGGCGTGATCGACAGTTCAACACAGGCGGGCGGGGGCGAAAACTTAAGGTTCAACCACGCTTTTGCAGGCCCGGACTCCGCAGTTCCCCAGAGCGAAGAAGAGACCGGAGGCTTTGTAGAAAAAATTCTCGGTCCGCGCAAAAACCTTTTGATTAAAATTCCGCCTCAGGATGCGGTTCCGTCGATTTACACCCTTAATTTTAAAACACGCGGCGAAGTTCTTACATGCTCGCTGAATAAGGATTTGTAAAATAAAATTCCTAGCCTTGACTTTTTGGTCCGTTGTTTAGATACTGAATATATATGAAAACTTCGAATAAATTTACATTTTCGCGTCTGATTTTTGCACCTGTTTTCTTTTTAATATACAGCCTTCCGCTCTGGACCGGAAATGATTTACTTTCAAAAATTTCGGCCTTCATCATGATTCCTTTACTGGCTGTTTTTGAATTAACTGATTATTTTGACGGACACTATGCCCGCAAGAATGGAGAAGTAAGCGATTTCGGCAAGCTCTTTGACCCTTTTGCCGATGTAATGTTGAATCTGACAGTTTTTGCCTGTTCATTAAAATCATTCGACAGTTCAATGGGTTCTTATATTCCGCTGATAATTTTTGTATTCATTATGTACCGCGAGTTTTCCCAGAGTTTTCTGCGTATGGTAGCAACACGCCAGGGAATCGCAATCGCAGCACGCAAAGGCGGTAAAATTAAGACCGTATTCTACATTATCACCGGTTTTGCTTTTTTAGCAGTTGAATCTGCAATCCGCCTCGGAATAGTGGATTTTTCTGCATATTACTCAATCGTTGGATATGTGCTGACAGGCTTCTTTGTAGTTTGTCTTCTTTTGAGCTATATTTCATTTATTGATTATCTTAAAAACTTTTCTTCAGTTTTTAAGAATGCATAACTGAATTAAATCCTTTTACAAAACTGCCTCAAAGGGGCAGTTTTTTTGTTTTAAAGATATCTTCTTGATTTATAATGAATTAGAACAGGTTGAATTGAATAAAACTAGAGAAGAAAACAGGTTTTAAAATATAACAAATTATTTATGAAAAATATTCAAAAATTCTTGAACGGCTTATTGACGAAAAAGTGGGGTTAATGATATATTCATTCTCACCCGCTGAACGGGGACGATATTTGAAAAGAAACAGGGAAGGAAGATAGACAAGACAGCAAGTCTGAGTAAATCAGATAAGTTGGAAGAGTTTCTCGAATATTAAGAAAAACTAAATGCCAGCGCAGGTTGAAAGATCTGCAAGAAAGTCCTTACAAGTCTGTAAGGCAGTTTCCTATCAATTTATATTGTCAGGGGACGAATGATTTATGGTAATCTTAACCACTTCGGTGGTTTGAGAATAATCATGGAGAGTTTGATCCTGGCTCAGAACGAACGCTGGCGGCGCGTCTTAAGCATGCAAGTCGAACGGCAAGAAGAGAGCTTGCTCTCTTCCTAGAGTGGCGGACTGGTGAGTAACACGTGGGTGACGTACCCTTTGGACGGGGATAGCCGATAGAAATATCGGGTAATACCGGATAAGGACACACAGGTTGGAGCTGTGTGTGGAAAGTAGCTACGGCTACGCCGAAGGAACGGCCTGCGACCCATCAGCTAGTAGGTGAGGTAAGAGCCCACCTAGGCAATGACGGGTATCCGGCCTGAGAGGGTGAACGGACACATTGGGACTGAGATACGGCCCAGACTCCTACGGGAGGCAGCAGCTAAGAATATTCCGCAATGGACGAAAGTCTGACGGAGCGACGCCGCGTGGACGATGAAGGCCGGAAGGTTGTAAAGTCCTTTTATTATTGAAGAATAATCAGAAGAGGGAATGCTTCTGAGGTGACCGTAGATAATGAATAAGCACCGGCTAATTACGTGCCAGCAGCCGCGGTAACACGTAAGGTGCGAGCGTTGTTCGGAATTATTGGGCGTAAAGGGCATGTAGGCGGCATCGTAAGCTTGGTGTGAAATCCCGGGGCTTAACCCCGGAACTGCATTGAGAACTGCGGAGCTAGAATCACTGAGGGGCAACCGGAATTCCAGGTGTAGGGGTGAAATCTGTAGATATCTGGAAGAACACCAATGGCGAAGGCAGGTTGCTAGCGGATGATTGACGCTGAGGTGCGAAGGTGCGGGGAGCGAACAGGATTAGATACCCTGGTAGTCCGCACAGTAAACTATGTACACTTGGTGTCCGGGTTTGAGCCTGGGTGCCGAAGCAAACGCGATAAGTGTACCGCCTGGGGAGTATGCCCGCAAGGGTGAAACTCAAAGGAATTGACGGGGGCCCGCACAAGCGGTGGAGCATGTGGTTTAATTCGATGGTACGCGAGGAACCTTACCTGGGTTTGACATACACAGGAATTATTTAGAGATAAGTAAGCGCAGCAATGCGCCTGTGAACAGGTGCTGCATGGCTGTCGTCAGCTCGTGCCGTGAGGTGTTGGGTTAAGTCCCGCAACGAGCGCAACCCCTACTGCCAGTTACTAACAGGTAATGCTGAGGACTCTGGCGGAACTGCCGGTGACAAACCGGAGGAAGGTGGGGATGACGTCAAGTCATCATGGCCCTTATGTCCAGGGCTACACACGTGCTACAATGGTAGGTACAGAGTGAAGCGAAGCGGTGACGTGAAGCAAAACGCAGAAAACCTATCGTAGTCCGGATCGGAGTCTGAAACCCGACTCCGTGAAGTTGGAATCGCTAGTAATCGCACATCAGCACGGTGCGGTGAATACGTTCCCGGGCCTTGTACACACCGCCCGTCACACCATCCGAGTCGAGGATACCCAAAGCAGGTAGGCTAACCGCAAGGAGGCCGCTTTCTAAGGTATGCTTGGTAAGGGGGGTGAAGTCGTAACAAGGTAGCCGTACCGGAAGGTGCGGCTGGATCACCTCCTTTTTAAGAAAAAGGTATAATGTTAAGTGTACAACACGTGGCTTTTTAGTTAATTCAAGAAGCTCATCTTTATCTTGTCTGCTTCCAATCTTGTTTTTTATATATACCAGCGGGGAATTAGCTCAGCTGGCTAGAGCATCGGCTTTGCAAGCCGAGGGTCAGGGGTTCGAACCCCCTATTCTCCATCATCCTGAAAACTTTTAGGGGACTAAAAGATCAGGGGAGATCTTTGACAGTAATCAGTGAAGGAAAGAAACGGAAAAAAGGTTAGAAATAACTTTTTAGAAGGTGAAGAACAGTTTTTATAGACGAGTAGGTCTGGAAAAGCAAAGCTTGACAGATAAAACGGACCTGCGGAAAAGAGGATATAGAAACGGTGAAAAAGATAATATGGTCAAGCGAAACATAGGTTCATGGTGGATGCCTATGGAGCTGTAAGGCGAAGAAGGCCGTGATAAGCTGCGAAAAGCTGCGGTAAGGAGCACATATCCTTTGACCCGCAGATTGCCGAATGGGGTAACCCACATATAGTGATATATGTACCACAGTGACTGAATAAAATAGGTCAGTGGAGTCAGACTGAGTGAAGTGAACCATCTAAGTAACTCGGGAACAGAAATCAATTGAGATTCCGTAAGTAGCGGCGAGCGAACGCGGAGGAGCCCAAACCGCTTTAAGCGGGGTTGTAGGGCCGCATGGGGATGACCCGGCAAGTTGAGAGAAAACCTGATTATAGCGGAAAGGTCTGGGAAGGCCTGTCAAAGAGTGTGAAAGCCACGTACGCGAAATGAGAAGGACTTGCTGATGCGGTACCTGAGTACGGCGGGGCACGTGAAACCCTGTCGGAATCCGGGTCGACCACGATCCAAGGCTAAATACTAGACAGCTACCGATAGTGAACAAGTACCGTGAGGGAAAGGCGAAAAGAACCCCGGTGAGGGGAGTGAAATAGAACCTGAAACCATGAACTGGCAAGATGTCACAGCCCGCAAGGGTAGTGGCGTGCCTTTTGTAGAATGAACCTGCGAGTTACGGTATGCAGCGAGGTTAATCGTTCGAAGACGAGGAGCCGGAGCGAAAGCGAGTCTGAATAGGGCGAGTTAAGTTGCATGTCGTAGACCCGAAGCCAAGGTGATCTTATCATGAGCAGGTTGAAGCAAGGGTAAAACCTTGTGGAGGACCGAACAGTAATCTGTTAAAAAAGGTAGTGATGACTTGTGATAAGGAGTGAAAGGCTAAACAAACCTGGAAATAGCTGGCTCTCCCCGAAATGCCTTTAGGGACAGCCTCATACAAAGCTAGCGGAGGTAAAGCACTGGACGGGAATGGGGGAGTCAAATCCTACCTGACCCAATCAAACTCTGAATGCCGCTAACCAGCGTATGGGAGTGAGACTGCGGGCGCTAAGGTTCGTAGTCGAGAGGGAAACAGCCCGGACCGTCGGCTAAGGTCCCGAAATGATGCTAAGTGTTAAATGAAGTGCGGTTGCACAGACAGCCAGGAGGTTGGCTTAGAAGCAGCCATTCCTTAAAAGAGTGCGTAACAGCTCACTGGTCGAGCAACCGTGCGCAGACAATGTAACGGGGCTAAGCATCATACCGAAGCCACGGATTCACGTTTAATACGTGACTGGTAGGGGAGCATTCCATTAACTGATGAAGGAGTACCTGTGAGGGGCTCTGGAGGAGATGGAAGAGAGAATGCAGGTATAAGTAACGAAAAGACGGGTGAGATTCCCGTCCGCCGAAAACCTAAGGTTTCCAGGGTAAAGGCAATCTGCCCTGGGTAAGTCGGCCCCTAAGGCCAGGTCGAAAGACGTAGTCGATGGGAAATCGGTTTATAATCCGATACCTTCTTCAGTTTCGAGGGCAAGACGCATGAGGTGAAATCCGGCCGGAGAACGGTTGTTCCGGTCAAAGCGACAAGTCGGTGATGGTTATAGGCAAATCCGTAACCAGAGGTGAGTCGTTACAGCGAGTGGAGTGAAAGATGAAACGAAGCGGATGTAATCAAGGTGCTGAAAAATACTGTCTAAGGCTAGGCTGAAGAAGACCGTACCGTAAACGGACACACGTAGGTGAGATGAGTAATCTAAGGCGCACGAGCGACCTCGCGTTAAGGAACTCGGCAAAATGCACACGTAACTTCGGAAGAAGTGTGGCTCTGATAGTTTAATATTGAGAGCGGCAGAAAGCAGGCTCAGGCGACTGTTTATCAAAAACACAGCCATCTGCGAACCAGCAATGGGACGTATAGGTGGTGACTCCTGCCCGGTGCTGGAAGGTTAAGAGGAGCGGTTAGAAGCAA
>JAEEGH010012769.1_pt1 | contig 18760 bp, 8 predicted proteins | sample 9134181 | NCBI WGS metagenome assembly JAEEGH01 (sample SAMN16246544, study PRJNA631951) | gut metagenome | biome: gut microbiome; feature: rumen; material: DP-attached | host: Bos | place: Iran: Karaj | collected 2018-10 | reverse complement strand
ATCCGCGACGAGCTTCTCCACGAGGGCCGCCGTCTGCCGGCCGCCTTCCTCGATGTCGATCTGGACGCTGGACAGCGTGGCGCTGCCCAGGTTGCACAGCGACTCGTCATTGTCCACCCCCATCACGGACACTTCCGACGGGATCTTGATGCCGAGGCTGTGGCACGCCTCGATGAGGTTGGAGCCCTGGTTGTCGTCGCAGGCCATGATGGCGATGGGTTTCGGAATCATCCGGAGCCATTCGCGCAGGCGGTTGCGCTGGTAGTGCCAGACCATGGCGATCTCCTGCATCCGGTAGGCGTAGAAGGAATCGCCGAAGCCGGCGGCTTCCACCTCGCGCCGGAATCCCTCGCAGCGCTCGTCCGACCAGCAGACGTCGTTGAACCCGAAGAACCCGAAGTTCCGGAAACCCCTGTCCAGGAAGAACTTGGCGGCCATCCGGCCCGTGCCCAGGTAGTCGGCCGTGATGTTCGGGATCGTGGTGAACCGCTTCTTGTAGTCCTGCGCGATGGCGACGATCCCGTTCTCGGCGAACAGGCTCACGTCCTCCGTGGGCTCGAACTGGCCGATCACCGCGTCGATGTCCCAGTCCTTGGCCACATGGATGACCCCCGGGATCCCGATTTTCCGCTTGTACTCCGGCGGCATCCGGCGGACGATCCACTGCTCCTTGCGGCGGGAATAGTCCACGATGCCGGCAAGGAGCTTGTGAGAGAAGGACTCCGTGAAATCCGATATGATCAGCAGGCGGATCATCGTCCGGGGCGATTAATGCTTATGCCAGCTGATGCCCTGCGCTTCGTAGTAAGGATACTCGTGGTCCACGACCGTCGAGAAGAACCGGTTGAAGTCCTCCGTGAAGGCTGGATCGTCCGGCGTGGTGGTCGCGGCCCAGGCGGGATCCGCGTTCCAGCCGCGCTCGAACAGGCCGACGGCCTTCGGGAACAGGTAGTAGGTCACGTGGTCGAAGGTCCGGATGGTCTCGGTCCAAAGCTGTCCCTGAACGCCGACGATGTAGGGCTTGCCTTCGTCGGTCAGGACCGGCTTGCCTTCCCCGGCCGTCGCCAGGTTGGTGACGGCGTTGCCGTGGTCGTCCCAGCGGACGGAGCGGTAGATGTCGTAGGGGAGGAAGGAGAACGAGCGGCGCTCGTCGATGAATCCCGCCCAGTTGTGGCCGCGCTCGGTCTTGGAAGGATTGTAAGCGAGGTCGAAGTAGGTATTCGAGGAGTTGGACAGGACCACGGGGACCTGGTCGTTCGCATAGTTGTAGGCGAGCCGGTCACGGCCGTTGGAAATGGCCCACAGGTTCGTGAAAGCCAGATTTTTCTTGAGCCGTTCGAAGGTGGCGGGCTCCAGGTGCTGGCCCACTTCCTGCCAGCCGGCGATCTTCACGCCCTTGGCTTCCGCGATGTCCAGCACATGGTTGATGAAATAGTCCTTCAGCCAGCCGATGTCCGTCTTTCCGTTCGCCTTCATCAGGGCCTGGCAGGCGGGAGAGCCTTCCCAGGCGCCGCCGGGAACCTCGTCGCCGCCCACATGGACAGCCTCCAGCGGTACGCCGGCCTCGGCATACAGGGCGATGATGCCGTCGAAGACCTTGTCGATGAACGTGTAAGTGGTGGGCAGCGCCACGTTGACGGCGTTGTCGCTATAGTCCTGTGCGGAGGTGTACTTGGAGACATCTTCGGGCTCGGAGAGGAGGCAGGAGGCGTCGCCGGTGGTCCGGGCGCGGTATTCCATCGACTTGATGGCGGCGCGGGAATGGCCGGGCATGTCGAACTCGGGGATGACGACGATCCGGCGCTCAGCGGCGTAGCGGAGAATCTCGATGAAATCGGCCTTGGTATAATAGCCGTTGCCCAGGGTGGCCTTGTCGTTGCGGTCCGGGGTGACGCAGTAGGTGGGCATCAGGGCGTCGGGCTCGCTGATGGTGCCGTCCTCGTTCAGGACCGGGATGCCGCGGTAGGCTCCGTAGGAGGTGAGCTCCGGAAGACCGGGCGTCTCCACGCGCCAGCCCTCGTCGTCGCCCAGGTGCAGATGCAGGCGGTTCACCTTGTAATGGTCCAGGATGTCGATGAGTTTCAGGAGGTTGTCCTTCGAGGTGAAGTCACGGCTCACGTCCAGCATGATGCCGCGGTAGCCCAGGTCGGGCCAGTCCTCGATGACGGCGTTCGGGACGGCCGCGCCGCCCGCGTTCCGCTTGAGATTGTCGATGGTGACGGCCGCGTAGTGGGCGCCGTCCTCATCGGCCGCCTCCACCTTGACCGCGCCGTCCAGCGTGATGCGGTACCAGCCGGAGGGCTTTCCTTCGACGATTTCAGGCTTCACGTCCGCCGGAATGACCGTCGTCCCTTCCGCCTTTTCCACCTTCTTCAGCCGGGGAACCATGTCGAACACGTCCGTGGCGACGGGGGTCCAGTCGAAGAGCTTGACCGGCTCCGCGGGCTGGAACGCATAGTCTGCATCGACAGCGACGGGTTTCTTGCCCTTCTTCTGCAGGTAGAATCCCTCGGGAGCGCGGAACTGATTCACGAGCGGCCGGGCTTCGTAGCGGAGGACGAGGGGTCCGCCTTTCGTGTCGGCGCCCGGAGCAACCCGGTACAGGGTGCCGCCGAGGTGCTCGATCCGTCCTTCCCCTTCCAGGATGTTGACCGGAGTGCGGAACTGGCAGAACCAGAGAGTCCAGTCCGTACCCTTGGGGGGATTCTGGATTTCCATCGTATGGACAGCTTTACCGGTTTCGGAATTTGTGGGTCCTTCGGTCCAAATGACGCGGCAGGGTTTCGCGCACGCGAGCGTGAGCGCGAGCATAAAAAACAAGGAAAATAGCGGTTTCAGACGCATGGTTGGTCGTTTTTGTGTTTCTAAGGTCAAAGATGGGAAAAAACTCCTGCAACTCAAAAAATATGACGCAAATTGCGTATTCAAATCCGCAAATATTCGTTTGAGCATATGTGGATGTATCTAATTTTGCAAAAAGAAAGACCACCCTAAAGGAGTTTTTAAAATTATATAATAACCAAATACCCAAAGCTTAATTTCAAAACTACAATAAGTATGACGCTCGGAATAGATATCGGAGGAACCAACCTGAGCTTTGGCCTGGTCGAAGACAGCAAGGTTACGGAAGGCTTCTCCGTCCCCTCTTTCGCACCTGGCGCTTCCCTGGAGGAAACCCTGGAATACCTGGCCTCCAAAATCAGTTCTATCCTTGTCCCTTCCGTGAGGAAGATCGGCATTGGCGTTCCCTCGGTGGTCGATGTGAAACAGGGGATCGTCTATGACACCCAGAACATCCCCTCCTGGACGGTCGTCCCGCTCAAGGAGTATCTGGAAGCCCGCTTCAATATCCCCGTCGCCGTGAACAACGACGCGAACTGCTACGCGCTGGGCGTTTACGGCTCCTACCCGGTGGGCGGAAAACCGGAGACTCTCGTCGCCATGACCCTCGGGACCGGTCTGGGCGTCGGCATCGTCGACAGGGGCGTGCTCTTCTGCGGGGCCAACTGCGGCGCCGGCGAGCTGGGCTGCCTCCCTTACGCGGATTCCATCATCGAGGACTATTGCAGCAAGAAATTCTTCACGGCGGCCGGCTGGAACAGCATGGACGCGAACAAGGCCGCCAAGGCAGGGGATCCCGCCGCGCTGGCTCTCTTCGACAATTTCGGCCGTCACATGGGCGCGGCCCTCTGCGCCGCGATGTTCGCCTACGATCCCGACCGTGTCGCCCTCGCCGGCGGCATCGCGAACAACTATCCCCTCTTCCGCAAGGCCATGGAGGCTTACATCCGGGAAAACTTCCCGTACCGGAAAGCCATCGAACGCCTGAAGATCGACATTTGTACCGACAGTAACCTTCCGGTCATCGGAGCCGCATTGCTATAATTATGAAAACATTCTGGATCCTTCCCATGATTGCTGCCGCAACAATCGCTTGCGCACAGGAGAAACCCGTTTCCGGCGGATATACCGTTCTCTCGGACGGGTGGAAGCTTTCCCGCGAGGGCGTCGCGATGCACTATGACGCCACCGTTCCCTCCACCGTCGCCGGTGTCCTGAGCGAAGCCGGTTTCTTCGGAGACGACCTGCTCGTAGGCCGCAACTACGAAAAGGTGGACAAATCGATCTTTGACGATTCCTGGATCTATGCCACCACTTTCGCCGGCAAGCCCGGCAAGGGCCAGCACACGGAGCTCGTCTTCGGCGGCCTGGACTATTACGCGGACATCTTCCTGAACGGGAAGCAGATTGCATCGGCGGACACCACCGCCGGCGTGTTCATCCGTCGCGCCTACGACGTGACGGATCTGCTCAAGAAGCAGAACACATTGGAAGTCAAGCTTCGCCGCGCGCAGAGCGGAGACCTGAACCACGGCTATGTGGACTGGAACCCGCGCCCGCTGGACGAGAGCATGGGCATTGTCCGCCCGGTCATCCTGCACACCACCGGCGCCCTCTCCATCGAGGACGTCTATGTCGTTCCCGACCTGGACGTGGAAACCTTTGAGACGGCCGACCTTTCCGTCCGCGTCACCCTCCGGAACTGGGAGGACAAGCCCGTTGAAGGCACTTTGGTGCTGAACCTGCAGGACGTGGGAACGGCGACGTTCCCCGTGGCCCTGGCCGCCGGCGAAACGAAGGAGGTCACGCTCACCCGCGCCGATGTCGCAATGCTGCGTGTCAACAACCCGCGCGTATGGTGGACCTATGACCTGGGAACGCCCGAGCAGTATACACTCTCCGTCTCCGTGGAGGTGAATAATAAGGTTTCCGATGTCCGGGAGACCGAGTTCGGCATCCGCAAGATCGAAAGCCGCCTCACCGAGGAGGGCTACCGCCAGTTCACCCTCAACGGAAAGGACATCCTCCTGAAGGGAGCCGGCTGGACCGACGACATCTTCATGCGCGATACACCGGAATCCATTATCCGCCAGCTCATGTACGTGGTCGACATGAACATGAATCTCGTTCGCTTCGAGAACATCTGGGGCATGACGGACTTCGTGTACGACATGTGTGACCACATGGGCATCCTGACCCTCGTCGGCTTCAGCTGCCAGTGGGAGTGGGAGAACTACTGCGGCCTTCCGGAAGTGAGCCATTTCGGCTGCATCAACGGCAAGGAAGTCGAGGACCTCGCGGTCCGCTATTTCCACGACCAGGTGGTGCGTCTGCACAACCATCCGTCCCTCATCGCCTGGCTCACGGGCAGCGACCGCATCCCGAACCCGGGCCTGGAGGAGCGCTATCTCAAGATCTACGAGAAGGAAGACTACCGTCCGTACGTCTGTTCCGCCAAGGACATGAAGAGCCTTGCCGGCCGTTCCGGCGCCAAGATGGAAGGCCCGTACGAGTACGTGGGCGCCGACTATTGGTACAAGGACACGGAGGCGGGCGGCGCTTTCGGCTGGAACACGGAGACCGGCATCGGCGCGAACCTGCCGCAGCTGGAGTCCCTGAAGAAAATGATCCCTGAGGATGCCCTGTGGCCGCTTTCGTCGGCCTGGGACTATCACTGCACGGCCTCCGGTTCCGACATGAACAGCATGAAGCAGCTGCAGGAGGTCATCAACGGCCTGTACGGCGGCTTCGACGGCCTGGAGGACTTCGTCCGCAAGGCCCACGCCGTGGACTACGACGGCACCCGCGCGATGTTCGAGGCGTTCCGCGTCCGCGTTCCCAAGTCCACCGGCATCGTCCAGTGGATGCTGAACTCCGCCTGGCCGTCCCTGTACTGGCAGCAGTATGACTGGTACGGCGTCCCGACCGCCGGATACTATGGCACCAAGAAGGCCTGCGAGCCCCGCCAGCTGCTGTTCGACTACGCCACACGGAAGGTTTATGCCGTGAACGAGAGCAATGACGTTCTTCCGAATCCTTGCAAGGCGACCCTCAAGGTCTATGACGCCGCGTCCAAGCTCATCGCGACGGAGACCAAGTCGGTCGAGGTCGGCTACCGCGACGTGGTTCCGGTCTTCGATCTCAAGCGTTTCGACGGCAAGCCGCACTTCGTCGCCCTTACGCTCACCGATTTCGCCGGCCGCACCGTGGACAACTTCTACGTCATCCCCGCGAAGGACAACGAGTACAACTGGAAGAAGACCAACTGGTACATCACTCCCATCACCCGCTACGCGGATCTCGGTTTCGCTTTCAATCAGCCCGAGGCCGAGGTGGTGATGACGGTCGACGGCAACCAGGTCACCCTCGAGAACAAGTCCGACGTCATCGCCTATATGAACATCCTCAAGGCGAAGGATGCCGCCGGCAACCTCGTGGTTCCCGCCTATTGGAGCGACAACTTCTTCCCGCTCCTCCCGGGCGAAAAGAAGACCGTCACCTGCAAGACGGATGCGAAAGACATTCATTTTGAACTAGATAGAAAATAAGACACAATGAAGAAGATTGTTGCGTTGATTTGGTTGGTGATCGGCGGGTCCGTCTGCGCGTGGGCGCAGACGGACAACGGCCGTGATCTCTCCAAGTATGCGGACGACAAGTTCCGCGAAGATGACCAATACCAGGTGGAGACTCCCTACGAGACCGTCACCGTGAAGCAGCCCAAGTCCAAGAAGATCAAGAACGTCATCGTGATGATCGGCGACGGGATGTGCATGGAGGCCGTGACCGTCGGCTGGACGCTCAACGGCGGACACCTGAACATGGACAATTTCCCGGTGGCCGGCTATTCCCGCACCTACTGCACGGACCGGCTCATCACCGACTCCTGCGCCGGCGGCACCGCCATATCTTCCGGCGCCAAGACCAAATACGGCTACATCGGCCAGGACGTGGACGGGAATCCGTTCAAGACGCTCCTGCACCGGGCGCAGGAAAAAGGCATGCGTACCGGCGTCGCCGTGACCTGCCGCATCAATGACGCCACTCCGGCCGACTTCATCTGCCACGCTCCGGACCGCCACATGGAGGCCGAGATCGCCGCACAGTTCGTGGACAGCGGCGTCGATTTCATCACCGGCGGCGGCCGTGAGTTCTGGGACCAGCGCGAGGACGGCCGCAACCTCATCGAGGAGATGAAGGCCAAGGGCTATACCTTCGTGGACACCCAGGAAGACCTGATGAAGGTCGAGAAGGGACCCCTGGTGGGCCTCTTCGCCCCGCTGGACATGGACCCGGTCCTGGACCGCGGCCCCGTCCTGCCCAACTGCACCGAGAAGGCGCTGGAACTGCTGGACAACAAGAAGGGCTTCTTCCTGATGATCGAAGGTTCCCAGATCGACGACTGGGCGCACCGCAACAAGGTGGGCCACATGGCCGAGGAACTCTTCGACTTTGACAAGTGCATCGGCAAGGTGCTCGAGTTCGCCGAGAAAGACGGCCACACCCTGGTCATCGTGACGGCGGACCATGGCACCGGCGGCCTCACCCTCGTGGGCGGCTCCCTCGAGGACCGCAGCGTGAAGGTCCATTTCTCCACGAAGGGCCACCACGGCATCGTGGTCCCGGTCTTCGCCTACGGCCCGCACGCCGAGGACTTCGTGGGCGTGTACGAGAATTCCGAGCTGTCCCAAAAGATTTTCAACCTCATGAAATAGCCATACCAATACCAATTCATTAAAAACCAATTCCATGAAAATCAACCAATTCATTCTTTCCCTGGTGGCCGGATTCTGCGCACTGAGCGTCAGTGCGCAGAACCTGACCGTCAAGGGAACCGTCACTGACGGCGCCAACGGCGAACCGGTTCCGTTCGCCTCGATCGTCGTCAAGGGAACGTCCGTCTGGACGTCAACCGACGCCGACGGTAAGTACGCGGTGGAAGCGCCCGCCAACGGCGTGCTCTCCGTGGACATCCTCGGCTATGTCAGCGAAGAGGTCGCCATCGGCGCCCGTTCCGTCGTGGACATCGTCCTGAATCCGGACCTGGACCAGCTGTCCGAGTCCGTGGTCATCGGTTACGGCGTCCAGCAGAAGAAACTCCTCACCGGCTCCACCGTGCAGGTGAAGGGTGAAGACCTCGCGAGACTGAACACCGCTTCGGCCCTCGGCGCGCTCCAGAGCCAGAGCCCGGGTGTCACCATCACCCAGAATTCCGGCCAGCCCGGCCGCGGTTACAAGGTGAATATCCGCGGTCTGGGTACCATCGGCGACTCCGAGCCGCTGTACGTCATCGACGGTGTGGCCGGCGGTGACATCAACGCGCTGAATCCCAACGACATCGAATCTATCGACATTCTCAAGGACGCCGCCTCGGCCGCCATTTACGGCGCCCGCGCCGCGAACGGTGTCGTGCTCGTCACCACCAAGCAGGGCAAGGAAGGCCGCGTGATCGTCTCCTACGACGGTTTCTACGGCGCCCAGTACCTCGCCAAGATGCCCGACATGGTGAATGCGCAGGAGTACATTCAGCTCTACAACCTGGCCCGCACGAATTCCGGCCTGGAGGCGGTTGACTTCTCCGCGAAGCTGCCCGCCAGCCTGTACCAGTCCGTCGCCAACGGTTCCTGGAAGGGAACCAACTGGATCGAGGAAACGTACAACAAGGGCGCGATGAGCCAGAACCACGCCCTGAACGTCGCCGGCGGCACCGCCGAGCACCGTTTCTCGATGGGTCTCTCCTACACCGGTCAGGACGGTATCCTGGGCTACAACAAGATCGAGCCCATGAACGCCAAGTATCGCCGCTACACCTTCCGGATGAACTCTGACAACGTGGTCATCAAGCGCCACAACCTCGATATCCTGAAGGTGGGTGAAACCCTCAACTTCAGCTTCGGCCAGAACAGCGGCATCGCCGAGGGTGACATCTATGACAGCTCCCTGCACGATGCCATCGGCGCTAACCCGCTTCTTCCGGTCTATGAGACCGATGCCGACGGTAACATCCTCGGATTCTATGACGAAGCGGTCCGCGACCGCGAAGGCTGGACCTTCTTCAATGACGCGAAGCACCCGATTGGCGTGGACTACTACAACCGCGGCCGCAACCTGAACAAGTTCTACTCCCTGCACGCCAGCGTGTACGGCGAACTCCAGCCCATCAAGAACCTCAAGTTCAAGACCCAGCTCGGTTACCGTCTGTCCGGTTCCTCCGACCGCAGCTACAAGATGATCTATCATCTGAACACTTCCCAGTACAACGACGTCGACGTGGTCACCCAGAGCATGAAACTGGGCTACCGCTACACTTGGGAGAATACGGTTTCCTACCACTTCGACATCAACGGTGACCATGTGTTCGACACCGTCCTGGGTCAGTCCCTCGAAAAATGGGGCTTGGGCGAAAAAGTATCCGGCTCCGCCTGGAAGAGCAACTTCCCGAACAATTTCGATGGCGCCTGGCTGTCCAACACCAATCCGGTCCTCCTGGGCCAGATTTCGGTCTCCGGAGCACCATCCTCCGACGGTGGCCTGGCCTCCTTCTTCGGCCGTGTCAACTACAGCTTCAAGGACACTTACCTCTTCTCCGCCACGTTCCGTTACGATGGCTCCTCCAACTTTGCCCGCGGTCACCGCTGGGGCCTCTTCCCCTCCTTCTCCGCCGGTTGGATCATCTCCAACGAGCCTTTCATGGCGAACACCTCCGACTGGCTGAGCTTCCTGAAACTGCGCGCCAGCTGGGGCCGGAACGGTAACGCCAGCATTCCCAACTTCCAGTACCTGTCCACCATCAAGATGTCCTCGAGCGCCGGCTACTATTTCGGCAACAAGGGCTCGATATCCGCCGGCGCCATCCCCGGTGTCCTGGCCAATGAGGACGTGAGCTGGGAAACCTCCGAGCAGACCGACCTCGGTCTGGACGCCCGTTTCTTCAACTCCAGCCTGGGCTTGACCATCGACGCTTACATCAAGAACACCAAGGACTGGCTGGTCGACGCACCGATTCCCGCCGTGATCGGCTTCAGCGCCCCTTACATAAACGGCGGTGATGTGCGTAACTCCGGTATCGAGGTATCCGTCGACTACGGCAAGCACACCGGAGAATTCACCTACGGCGTCCGCCTGAACGGCTCCTACAACAAGAATATCGTCACCCGGATCGCAAACTCCGAGGGTATCATCCATGGTGATGACGACGTCCTGAGCCAGGGCACCTCTGAGATGTACCGCGCCCAGGTGGGCTATCCGATCGGTTACTTCTACGGCTACAAGACCGCGGGTGTCTTCCAGAACCAGGCGCAGATCGACGCTACCGCCGCCAAGTACGATGACGCCAAGCCCGGCGACCTGATCTGGGTCGATACCGACGGCAGCGGCACCATCACGGACGACGACCGCACCATGATCGGCGACCCGCATCCGGACTTCATCGCCGGCCTGAACCTGTGGATGGCCTGGAAGGGCTTCGACCTCAATGTCACCGGCTACGGCAACTTCGGCCAGCAGATCGCCCGTTCCTACCGTTCCTTCTTCGACCGTCCGACCGACAGCTACACCCGCGACCTGCTGAACTGCTGGAGCGGTGAGGGTACTTCCAACCGCCTGCCGCTGTGGACCACCTGCTCCGACCGCAACTGGTCCAACATCTCCGATATCTACATCGAGAACGGCGACTTCTTCAAGATTTCCAACGTGACGCTGGGCTATGACTTCAGCCGTCTGGTCAAGAATTCCTGGATCAGCAAGGCCCGCCTGTACGTATCCGCCCAGAATCTCCTGACCATCACGAAGTACTCCGGAATGGACCCTGAAATCGGCTACGGTTTCGATGAAGACTGGGTGTCCGGTATCGACCTGGGCTACTATCCCAGCTCCCGTACCTTCCTCGTGGGTGTCAACCTTCAATTCTAGTGCGCCATGAAAAAGACCATCAAATATATTTCCGCCTTTGTGCTGGCTTCCCTTGTCTTCGCCGGTTGCGAAAAATTCCTGGATACGGTCAGCTACACCGAAAGCAACACCAGTAACTATCCTGCGTCCGCAGAGGATGCCATGAAGCTTGTGACGGGTATCTACGCGGCCCTGAACCAGGCCTCCTACGAGCCCAGCGCCCATTCTTTCATCGCGAACCTGACGATGTCCGACGAGTGCTTCGGCGGCGGCGGCCAGGACGACTATGAGATCCAGGCCTACGACCATATCCTCTATTTCGAGCCCAACGCCCAGTTGGACTTCTGGACTCCGTACTTTTCCGGCATCACCCGCGCCAACATGGCCATCGCCAACCTGGACAAGGTGGAGGACGAAGAGCTTCGCAACCAGCTGCTCGGTGAAGCCTGGTTCCTGCGCTCCTACTTCCTGTTCGACCTGACCACGCAGTTCGGCGAGATTCCGCTGGTGGCGGCGGTTCCGAATTCGGTGGCAGAAGCCTCTGTCTATCCGGCTCCCGGCACCATCGAGGAGATCTACGGCAACATCGCCGCCGGTCTCAAGAAGGCCATCGAAATCATGCCGTCCAAGAAGTGGAACGAGTGCGTTTCCGGCCTGCGTCACGCGACCAAGTGGGACGCCGAGGCCCTGCTCGCCCGCGTGTACCTTTTCTACACCGGCTTCTACAGCGACAAGGAAGGCAAGACCATCGACACCCTTCCCCTGGTGGACCTGGAGACCTGGGAGGTCACCAGCGAGACCGTGGGCAAGGACTATGTGGTGAGCAAGCTCGAAGACTGCATCCAGAACAGCGGTCACTCCCTGGTGCCTGACTTCCGCCTGATGTGGCCCTACATGAACTCCGTCACGAAGCCGCAGTACGCCTACGCCAAGGACATCCCCGGCACCTGGATCACCGACGACGTGAACCCCGAGGAAATGTTCAGCATCTGCTACTCCAACGTGGCCGAGTCTTCCCGGAACCGTAACAAGTTCGACCAGTATCTGGGTGTCCGCAAGCGTTCCAACTACGAGGTGAACGCCTTCCCGTTCAGCCGCGGTTACGGTATGGCTACCGTCAATCCGTATGTCTGGGAGCAGTGGGAGAAGGAAGAGCCCGGCGACCTCCGCAAGGCGGCTTCCATCTACAACATCAACGACGAGATGGCCGATCCTACCAAGTATTCCTGGGGCAATGACAACCAGATGGAGGAAACCGGTTTCTGGCAGAAGAAATACCAGGCCTGGGGCGCCGTCGTGAGCGGAACGTTCTACTATGAGTTCTCCTCCGTTCCCGAATACGGCGGCGGCGGTTCCGACCTCGGCCGCGGCCATTCCCCGCAGAACGTCCAGGTCATCCGTTTCGCCGATGTGCTCCTGATGCACTCCGAGCTCACGGCCGGCAAGACCATCTTCAACGGCAAGAGCGGCATGAACGCCGTCCGCGCCCGCGTCGGCCTGCCCGAAAAGGCTTACAGCGAGGAAGCGCTCCGCCTGGAGCGCAAGCACGAACTGGCTTTCGAAGGCATCCGCTGGAACGACATGCGCCGCTACGGCAAGGCCTATTGCCTGGCCGCCCTCAAGACCCAGCTCGGCCAGCCCATCCGCAACGCCGGTGGCGACTGGATCGTCATGAAGGACCAGGGCGCCGGCTACGAGGCCCGCTACAACGCCACTTGGGGCTTCCGTCCTTTCCCGGCTTCCGAGGTCAGCCTCTCCGCAGGTGTCCTGAAGCAGAATGCCGGCTGGACCGACGCCAGCGCCCAGTACACCAACTGGAAGTAAAGCTCTCCCTGTCGAAATGACAGCCAAGACACTGACACACATTATCGCCGGACTCGCGCTGTGCTTCTCGCTGTGTATTTCCTGCGAGAAGCCGGCGACGAGCCTGGTCATTCCCATCCCGCCCAAGCCGAATACGGGCACGGGCTCCGGTACGGGGTCCGGGTCCGGTTCGGGGTCGGGCACGGGTACCGGCACCGGCACCGGGACGGGAACCGGCACTGGAACTGGAACCGGAACGGGTACCGAGACGGGTACCCTCTGCACGGACATCGGTCAGACGCCGATCGTCCTGGCCTATTTCACGGAGTACACCGAGCGGCTGCCCGACGTGACGCTCCTGACCCACATCAACTATGCGCACGGCCGCTTCAAGAACCCCAAGACGGGGGACGGCGGCATCGTGATCACTGAATCCTCGAAGGCGCCCATCAGCAAGGTGGTCGCCCTCAAGAGCGTGAATCCCAGGCTGAAGGTCATGCTGATGATCGGCGGCTGGGGCGCCCACGCCGACGGCTTCTCCGAAATGGCCAAGAGCGACGCCAAGCGGGCGGAGTTCTGCCAATCCGTGAAGTCGCTCCTCGACAAACACCATCTGGACGGAGTGGACATCGACTGGGAGTATCCCACGGTGTCGGCCGACAACGAGACCGGCCGCGACGACATGGACACCCAGAACTTCAACCTTGTGCTGAAGGAGCTGCGCGAGACCATCGGCACGTCCAAGATCATATCCTTCGCCTCGTCCTCCAGCGGCAAGTACGTGGACTGGAAGACGGCGATCAAGTACATTGATTATGTCAATGTGATGACCTACGACATGGGTGCGGCGCCCAAGGGACACAACTCCCCGCTGCACAAGTCGTCGCTTTTCACCCACCGAGACTGGGACGAGAGCGTCAAGGCCCATGTGAACGCGGGCGTGCCCAAGGACCGGCAGGTAATGGGCGTCCCGTTCTACGGGAAGGCCGAGAAGAACCCGGCCGCGGGGACCAAGATCTTCGAGTACTCCGTGAAGTACTATGAGATCCCCGACATCCTGAACAAGGGCACGTACAGGGGCAAGCCTCTTGCCCGGGCGGTCCATCGCCGGTGGGAACCCAGTTCGATGGTTCCGTACCTGGTCGATGACGCCGGGAAGAACGTCCTCTCCTACGACGACCCCGAATCCGTGGCGGCGAAAGGCGCCTACGTGAAGACGAACGGACACCTCGGGGCGATGTTCTGGGAATACCGCTACGACACGGACGACAACGCCCTCCTCAAGTCGCTGGTGAAAGCCATATACGAGAAAGACACTGTCTTGTAATCAGCAAGATAACCTGATATCCTTATTAATCTAATAACCATCCTTCCTTTAACCAATGAAACAGAAAGTAGTCCATTTTTCCATGCTGGCTGCTCTGCTGTGTCTTCTGTTCGGACTGTGGGGCCCCGGTGCCCTCGCCCAGAACAGGGGCATTACCGTCAAGGGTAATGTCGTGGACGCGGACGGACTGCCGGTAATCGGAGCTGGCGTCACCCTGAGGGGGACGACCACCGGTGTGGCTGCCGACGTGGACGGAGGCTTTACGCTCGTCGTTCCCGGAGAGAATTCTGTGCTCGAGGTATCGGCCCTTGGCTATGTCACCGAAGAGGTGACGGTCGGTAAGCAGCGGACGTTCACCGTCGTGCTGCGGGACGATGCCCAGACCCTGGACGCCACGGTCGTGGTCGCGTACGGTACGCAGACCAAGGCCACCGTCACGGGTGCCTTGACCTCCATCGACAACAAGGCCCTGATCAAGGCGCCGGTGGCGGACGTGACCAACATCCTCGCCGGCCAGATGCCGGGCGTCACCACCATCCAGGAAACCGGCCAGCCGGGTGAGGACTACGCCAAGATCTACATCCGCGGCGTAGGCTCCCTTTCCGACTCCAACGCTGAGCCGCTCATCCTGGTCGATGGCGTCGAGCGTCCGCTGAACACCGTGGACCCGAACGAAATCGAGAGCCTGTCCGTCCTGAAGGACGCCGCCTCCACGGCGGTGTTCGGTGTGCGCGGCGCGAACGGTGTCATCATCGTCACCACCAAGCGCGGCGACACGGGCAAGCCGAAGATTTCCGTGAGCTCCATCACCGGTGTCCAGATGCCGATGTCCTACATCGAGCAGTGCGACAGCTACGATTTCGCCCGCTATTACAATGTGTATCAGTGGAATGACGGCAAGACCGATCCGGGCCTGTACTTCACCCGCGAGGCCATCGAGGCCTACCGCACGGGTTCCGACCCGATTATGTACCCGAACACCCACTGGAACGAGATCATGTTCCGGAAGGCCTTCCTGCAGACCAAGAACAACATCAACATCTCCGGCGGTTCCGACAAGGTCCGCTACTTCGTGTCGATGGGTTACATGTTCCAGAACGGTCTGCTCAAGAAGATTCCGGATGTCACCTACGACAACAACTACGCGTACAACCGGTACAACTACCGCGCGAATCTGGACTTCAAGCTCACCGAAACCACGGACATGAAGTTCAACATCAGCGGCGTGATCGGCAATACGCAGGAACCTATCTTCAAGGATCACGACAACCCCTGGATGCTCACCATGCTGTGGGCCCATCCGACGGCCTCCCCGGGCATCGTGAACGGCATGCCGGTCACGGTCGTCTCCTATGACGCCCTGCCGGACGGTCTCACCAAGTGGAACGGCTGGGAGTACTACTACTGGTCCGGCTATCAGAGCAAGTACAAGACCACCCTCGGAATGGACATGACCGTCACCCAGAAACTGGACTTCATCACCGAGGGCTTGAGCGTAGCGGTCAAAGGCAGCTATGACACCGACATGTCGCTCACCAAGAAGCGCAAGGGTTCCGGCGGCTATCACCAGACCATCGAGTATGCGTCCTGGGCCGACGGTTCCGGCATGGACATGGCCGACCCGGCCTTCGACCGCACCTACGTCCCCGTGATCAGCGGCAGCCAGCCTACCCTGAGCTACGACGAGTCCACGGGCGATGACAAGAGCTGGTACCTGGAGGCCCGCATCGACTACAAGCGCAAGTTCGCGCACAAGCACGCGGTGAGCGGCCTGCTGCTGTACAACCAGTCCCGCGATTACTATCCTTATCAGGATTCCAAGAATGAAGTTTTAAAGAAACAGGCGTATCTGCCCATGGGTTATGTGGGCTGGGTCGCCCGCGCCACCTACGGCTATGCCGACAAATATCTCTTGGACCTCAGTGCCGGATACAATGGCTCCGAAAACTTCGCCCCGGGCAAGACTCGGTACGGTTTCTTCCCGTCCGTGTCCCTGGGCTGGGTCGTTTCCGAGGAAAAGTGGCTGAAGAAGGCCCATTGGATCGACTTCCTGAAGCTCCGCGCTTCCGCGGGCCTCGTCGGTAACGACAAGGGCAACTCCGTCCGCTTCATGTACATGGACGGAGTCTGGAACGACGCTGGCTCGTACTACTTCGGCACTGGCAAGAGCGACGGCGTCCCGCGCTTCGAACTGGGCACCCCGGGCAACAAAGCCGTCACCTGGGAGACCGCGCTCAAGACCAATCTCGGTCTGGACTTCGACCTGTTCAACTACCGCCTGCACTTCGCCGGCGACGTCTTCTACGAGCATCGCACCGGCATCCTGATCTCCCCGAACACCCCTCCGGCCATCATCGCCACCAAACTTCCGAACATGAACCTCGGTGAGGTGGACAACCGCGGCTACGAAATTGAAATCGGCTGGAAGGATCACATCGGCAACTTCACCTACGATATCAACGGTAACGTCACCTTCGCCCGCAACAAGATTATCTTCGAGGACGAGGTCGAACCCGAATTCGAGTACCAGCGGGAGACCGGCGGACCGACCGGCCGGTATATGCTGTACCAGTTCGAGCGCCTGTACCAGAAGAGCGATTTCTATACGGACGAAAACGGCGTGCAGCGCCTGAATCCGAACCTGCCGCAGCCGTCCAATACGGTCTATCCCGGCGACTGTATGTACAAGGACCTCAACGGCGACATGATCATCGACGGCCGCGACCGGATGTACGACGGTTATCCCGACCGTCCGGAATATGTGTTCGGTTCCAACTGGAAGTTCGGCTACAAGGGCTTCAACCTGAACCTGAACTGGGTGGCCGCGACGAACGTGAGCCGTGATTGGAATGACGACTACAGGATCCCGTTCACGAACTCCGGCCACCGCGGCCTCCTGAAGATGTTCGCGGAGAACTCCTGGATCGACAATGACAATCCTTGGGCTCCCGGTCGCGAAGACGGTACCCTGCCTCGCTTCACCAAGACCAACTACCCGTGGAACTCGATGGACTCCTCCCTCTGGACCGTGGACGCCTCCTACCTCCGTCTGAAGAGCGCAAGCTTCGGTTACACTTTCACCAAGAACAAGTTCTTCGACAAGCTGGGCATCAGTTCCGTGGGCGTGATGTTCACGGGTTACAACCTCTGGACTTTGTCCAGGATGAACATCCAGGACCCGGAACAGAAGTCCAGTTCTTCCCGCGGTGAGTATCCGCTGGTCAAGACCTACAACCTGGCCCTCAACATCAACTTCTAAACCGAGCGAACCATGAAAAGATTTACCGAAATACTGACGATCGCCCTCGTGGGCGCCGGTCTGGTCGCTTGTGAGAGCATGAAACTGGGAGACGCCGGCCTGTCCAAGGCTCCGGAGACTTCCGGCGCCACCATCGACACCCTGTTCGCGACCGTCAAGGATGCCGACAAGGTGCTGGCATCGGCCTATTACTATCTCCCGTACGGCCTGATCTCCGACTTCGACTCCAAGATGGGAGGCGATTTCCTGGAGTCCATCACCGACCATTATGTGAGCAACAAGCATTCGGACAGCGACGGTCCGAACAACCTCTACTATTCCGGCGGTCTTTCCGCCAACCTGACCGGCTCTTACGCCGGCGGCGAGACTTACCGCTTCGGCAGCGAGAAGGACTACACGGTTATCCGCTACGCCTGGCTGTTCCTGGAGAACGCCGACCGTATCCCGAATGCCGATCCGGCCGAACTTGCCAAGAAGAAGGCGGAAGCCAAGGTCTGCATGGCCATTGCCTATGCGAACATGCTCCGCTATGTGGGCGGCGTTCCCATCCTGGACCATGCCGTGGATCCCGCCGAGGAGATGCGTTATCCGCGCAACACCTTCGCGGAGACCGTGGATTTCATCGTGAAGCTCTGCGACGAGGCAGCACCGGACCTGCCGTGGGCCGTGAGCGCCGCGGAAGACGGCCGCATGACGCGCGCCGCCGCCCTGGGCCTCAAGCTCCGCATCCTGTGCTTCGCCGCCTCTCCGACCTTCAACTCGAACACCAAGTGGCACCCGCAGGCCGATGAGTACGTCTGCTACGGCAATTACGACCCCGCCCGCTGGCAGGCCGCGAAGGCCGCCGCCGACGAGTTCATGCGCAACCAGATGGCCAACGGCCACTATGCGCTGTGCGAGGCGCAGCCGGATGCCGTGACGGGCCTCATCAACCCCCGTTCCTACCGGCTGGCTTATCGCAAAGGCTACTACGAGCGCGGAAGCTCCGAGTGCATCATTTCCATCCGGAAGTCCAACAAAACCGACTACAACGACAAGCACTACGAGGTGCAGGGTTCCTACGGCAGCGGCGCCACCCTGACCTGGGTGAACAAGTTCCCGTGGGCCGACGGCGAGCCTTTCCCGGAGGATTTCCCGTGGGAGGACAAGTCCGCCTGGCCCGAGCATCCGTTCTTCAAGCCGGATCCGCTCGGCACGCTCAAGGTCAACGGCGCCACCTTCTCCGAGACCCGTGACCCTCGTCTGTACGAGAACATCGGCGTTCCTGGCGACATCTGGCGGGACGGTTCCGTGGGCCGTGCCTATGACAACCACAAGTACCATCAGGACGGCTGCACCGGTTTCCTGATGATGAAGTATGTCCTCCAGCAGAATACCGACCGTTCCCAGCCGCAGCACTGGTGCATGATGCGTTTCGCGGAAGTGCTCCTGAACTGCGCCGAGGCCTATAACGAGGCCGACGGAGGTCCGTCCGACAAGGCGTATGCCTGGGTCAACGCCGTCCGCGCCCGCGTCGGCCTGCCCGGCCTGCCCGAAGGCCTGTCCCAGGAGGAGTTCCGCAAGGCCCTCATCCTGGAGCGCGAACTCGAGTTCGGCTTCGAGGAGGTCCGCTGGTTCGACATGGTCCGCTGGGGCCTGAC
>JAEEGH010012765.1_pt1 | contig 18764 bp, 15 predicted proteins | sample 9134181 | NCBI WGS metagenome assembly JAEEGH01 (sample SAMN16246544, study PRJNA631951) | gut metagenome | biome: gut microbiome; feature: rumen; material: DP-attached | host: Bos | place: Iran: Karaj | collected 2018-10 | reverse complement strand
GGAGAAGAAGGTGCTGGTGAAGACGGAAACGAAGGTGCAGCAGAAGGTGAAGGCCAAGAGCAGGGCACTGGAGAAGAAGGCACTGGAGAAGAAGGTGCTGGAGAAGAGGGTGCCGGAGAAGAAGACGTAGTAGAAGGTGAAGTAGATGGTCAGGAAAATGATAATACAATGACTGATCAGCAGCTTTCAGAGTCGGCTTCAGCATCTCTTTCAGAAGAAGATTCTACACTTGCATCTACTTCAGAATCTCAGGCAGAGGTTCTTGCTAGTACAACAACTGAGTTGTCAGAGAATATTTATGAGACTCAGTCAAACTATGCATCAGAGTCAGAGCAATTTGTTGAAAACGGTTATGTTGATGTAACTGATGATGCTTTGAGGGCAAAACTTGACGAGGTTGAGGACATAATCGACGGCCAGATGGAAGATGAAAGGCTAGCTCGCGAAGCTGCTGAGGCTGCCAATAAGAACTTAGCACAGTCAGGTTACTACAAGAATGTAGGTAGACCACTTTGTCTCTCAATGATTCAGGAAAGATTCTTACTAGAGGGAATTATTACTCCAGATTATGTTCTGGAGGAGACAAAGGACTTAAGAATTGATCAAAAGGTTGTTTCATATAAGTTCTATGAGGACAAGGGATACGAAGATCATCACTATTGTATAAAGTTTGTTGATGCTAATGGTCAGTACAGAGAGTATTATTTCGACTATGTAACATGTGATGAAGATGGCAATTCAATGATTAAGCCAGCAGGCTCTACAGCAGCTGGTGTTGATGATAATGCAAGTATTGCCAAGGGTATTAATGTACTTATAAAGGAGGCTATCTATAACACTACAGGAAAGCCTAAGAACACATATAACATTAATGGAACAATAGTAAAGGTATATAATCGTACAGGCTTTGCTACTGATGATGAAACAGGTAGTAGAAAAGGTAAAGATTGGTACACAACAGCACAGTACAAAGAGGACAAAGCTATTAGAGATGATTTGTATACACTTCCTTCTGTAGTAGACGGTCTGGAAAATGAGCTTGAATCAGTTTCTCTATCAGCAAGCGCAAGCACTGTATTATCTGAGTCAACAGAGGCAGCTAGACAGGCTTCTATTACAGCAAGTTTATCTGCATCTACAAGTGCTAGTGAGTACAAGAGCCTTAGTATGTCAGCATCTGAAAGTGCAGTAGCAGCATCACTTTCACAGTCAGAGTCGCTCAGCACATCTGTTAGCTTGTCAGAGTCAGCAAGTATTGTAGCAGCTACATCAGAAGCTCCAACAGATGATTATGAGGGCGGAACAGAAGAAGAGTTAGAAGACGAGACATCAACTCCAGCAGAAGACGGGGAAGAGGAAGAGGCACCTGTAGTAGAAGAGCCAGAGGCAGAGGCACCAGCAGCAGAAGAGCCAGAAGCAGAGGCACCAGCAGCAGATGAGCCAGAGGCAGAGGCACCAGTAGCAGATGAGCCAGAGGCAGAGGGACCAGCAGCAGATGAGCCAGAGGCAGAGGCTCAAGTAGCAGATACTCCAGCAGTGGAGGCTCCTGCGGCTGCAGTACAGGAGACTAGCGAACCTACAATTGTTACAGAGATTGATCAGACAGCACAAGCTGAAGCACAGGAGATTAAGCAGGAAGCTACAATAGTAACTGATATTGCTCAGGCTGAAGAAGTAGAGGAAGAAAAGGCTACTATTGTAACAGAAATAGCAGAGACGGGAACTGTTGCAGAAGAAACTACAGGACAAGTTACTTCTACATCAGGAACATCAGCTAGCCAGTCTTACAGTGCTGAGATTTCAGATATTGCTACAGAGTACATGGTTGATGGAGACGGAAATGCGGCTCAGACTCTATATGCAAATGAAACCTTCACCCAGGAAAATGTTGGTACACAGATTAGCAATGAGCAGATACCTCTTGCAGTAGTTGAGGATGATTCTGTCGAACAAGATATTAATTACATGAATGAAAATGATATTGATGTAGTTACAACAATAGAGGATGGTAATGTTGCAAAGGCAGCAGTAGGAGCTAAGACAGAGAAAATGGCAATATTTACATTACCAGTGATAGGAACTTTGACAGCGTTATTCACAAAGAATAAGTTGACACAAGAGGAAAAGGCAAATAAAAAATAATTAATCATTAGGTTGATTTTGAGCCTCCCAATCGGGAGGCTCATTTTTTGTGAACAGTAGTTGCTAACTTGTTAATTATCAATGAATTCTCTGTGAATAATGAATATAGTCTGAATATTTTTGGTATATTTATTACAGTGACGCTGATAAGTGTATTATTCCATTTTTAGGAGGACTATGAGGTATGGCAAAGAAAAGAGGGTCGTTAAAGACAATACTTATTGCGGTTATTCTTGCGTCGGTAGTTTTGACAGCAGTTATTATTTCTGCATTTACCATTGTCAGTACAATTAATACTAATAATGAGTCAACTTCAGCTTATAAGTCTCGTCTTTTAGAGGATGTAAAATTAAAGCTAAAACATGAAACAGACGTAGCTATGAGTATTTGCGCTGTTATGAATTCTCGCGTAGAAGCTGGACAAATGACAATGGCAGAAGCGCAGAAGGAGTCGGCTGATATTATCCGTGAGCTTCGCTATGATGACGGTAATGGATATTTCTGGGTTGATACATCGGAAGGTATTAACGTAGTTCTTCTCGGAAGAGATACAGAAGGACAGTCTCGTTGGGATAATACAGATTCTAGTGGAAATAAATACATTCAGATGATGATTGAAAATGGTATGCAAGAAGGCGGTGGTTATACACAGCTTATGTTTGCAAAGCCAAATGAGACAGAGGAACTTCCAAAGATTAACTATACAGCATACTATGAGCCATTTGACTGGGTAATGGGTACTGGTGTATGGATTGATGATTTGGATGCACTTGAGGCAGAGTATAGTTATCATGCTAACCAGGCATTGAGAAAAAATATTATTGCGACTGTTATTATTTTGATTATCCTTATTATCATTGGCGCAGTTGTTGCAGTATTCTTTGGCCAGAAGATTACTCGTCCAATTAAGCTTTCTGCAAGTCAGATGATTAGAATGTCAAACAGTGATTTCACTGAGAATGAAGAAATAGCGGAAGTAAGAAAGCTTATTCCTAGAAATAATGAAATCGGAGCAATTTCAGAAGCTCTTGATTTAATGCATAGAAATATAAGAAATCTTATGCTTCAGATTTCTGACACTACTTCTTCTGTAGCATCAGCATCTGAGGAACTTTCAGCATCAGCATCTCAGTCAGCTGAGGCATCAGAGATGGTAGCAACATCATGTACAAATGTTGCCCAGTCTTGCTCTGGTCAGATCAATGCAGTTACAGATGCAACAAGCGAGACAGATAATTTTGTAAATAACATGAAAGAATTCCAGGCTGCAATTGCTCGTACAACAGAGATGATTGATTCTACAAATGAGGCTGCAGTAAATGGTGCAGCAGACATGACAAATGCTACTGATATGATGAATAGCATTAGAGAATCTGTTGAAAATACCGCTCAGGTTGTTGAAGGCCTTGGTGAGAGATTAAAGAGTATCGATGAGTTCGTAGTAACAATTTCTGAAATCGCCAGCCAGACAAACCTTCTTTCATTAAATGCTAGCATTGAGGCTGCAAGAGCTGGCGAGATGGGTAAAGGTTTCGCGGTTGTTGCTAGTGAAATTTCAAAGCTTGCTGACGAGTCTAATCAGGCAGCACAGAAGATTACAGAACTTATCGCTGGTATCACAAAGAATTCAGAAGAAGCAGTTACTGCAATGCATGAAGGTGCACAGAATGTTATTAATGGCTCAGAGCTTGTAAATGAAGCTGGTGGAACATTTAATAATATCGTAAACATGGTCAACTCTATTTCACAAGAGTCTAGCACAATGAGTTCTATAGTTGATCAACTTTCTGGTGGTACAGAGACAATTGCAAAGAATATCCACGACATTGAGGAAATGAGTGTGGCTGTTGCTGATGAAACATCTAATGTTTCTGCTGCTTCTCAGGAGCAGACAGCTTCTTCTTACGAGGTTGCACAGGCTTCAGATAAATTGGCAGGTAATGCACAAGAATTACAGGATTTCGTTGCTCAATTCTCGTTGTAAAATAGAAAACTTTAAAAAGCCACCATTTGATGGTGGCTTTTTTACGCTATATTTAGTATATTTACTAATTATTATATACAAAGGGTAGTAAAAAGTGATAATATCTAATTAAGTATATAGTGATTTAAATATGTCTATTTGGCGGAAGGAGTAACTATGCAGGGAGAATATATTGGGCATACTATCTTTAAACATCGATATATTGGCATGGATGAGGATGCAATTCGTCAAGAGATAGATCGACTTCAAAAGGAAGTGGCTGATTTAGAGCAGATGCTTGAGTACTATCGCCATGATAATGTTGAGGTTCGTAAGAATATTTCTGAGTCTCAGGAGAGGACAGAGAAATTATTAAAAAGCCTAGATACACGAGTCCAAAATGTACAGGATGCATTTGAGTACACAAAGCCAATGAAGTCTCAAATGGATAGTCTTTTAAAGGAATTTGAGGTAAAGCTTGAATCCTTATATAATCACGAAGGTATAAAAAAGCAGCAGAGAAATGTATCAATTCTCACTACTTTGACTGTGATTAATACGATTTTAATTGTATGCACCATAGGCTTAATCGGATATACTATACTATTTTTATAAATATGAGGATTGCTAATGGATTGGCTTATAATAAATATTTTTGTCATTTTAATAGGTATTCAGTTACTTGTGGGAATGCCAATTTATTTTAAAAAGAAGAATGTAAAAGCTGCACTACAGTCAGAGTTTGACGATTATGTTAGAGGTATGGTAAAGCTAGACAAGCAATATGCACCACACATTCAGCATCTCAACAAACATCTTAACACTATTAATTATTGGCTAAAGACTGGCAAGGATCCAAACGAAAACGAAGAGGATGCAGAAAAGGCAGAGAAGGAAGATAGATTTTTTGCAGGCTTGATGGACCCACTTGAGGCAAAGAAATGGAGAAAGGCTGTAAAAGAGGCCAAGAAAAAAGGCGAGCAAGAAGATCAGGAGGTAAAAGATCTTCGCGTGCCAGAGTTTACTGTAACTGGCATGGAGCCACTTGATGTAAAACAGCCCAAAATGAAGTTTTATTACGCAACTGACTTTGGAGAATATATTTACTATTGTGTTACTCCAGAGAATATTTCAAAGAAGATGTATAAGCAGGTTTTGTACTTTACAACTTCTAGACCAGGCAATATGCCACTTGTTTATCCACACAAGTATGATGGAGCTCAAATGCTTTCTTTATACAAGCACCCTGCTCAGACGGTTTGGTTCCTAAAAAACTGGAAGCTTATTCGCGAGGGCTTGGAGCATCAGGATGAGGTATTGCCAGAGCTTGATGCAGATATTTCTAAATTTGATTTGTAGGGATTGTGAGGGCTTATGAATAAAGCGGAACACGACAAATTTGTTAAAGATTTTATGGAGCGTAAGCCTACCCGTTGCTCAAAATGCAAGGGGCGTATTCGCTATATAGGCGGTGGATACTACGAGTGCTTTGACTGCGGTAATAAGGAAATAGATGATTTTGGTAGAGTAAAGGATTATCTTGATGAGCATGGACCTACACCAGCCATAATCATTTCTGAGAACACAGGGGTTCCTGTTGATGTTGTAAATGGAATGCTCAGAGAAGGAAGACTAGAGATTCCAGAGGGAAGTATTGTATATATTCAGTGTGAGTCTTGTGGATGTAGCATTAGATATGGACGCTTTTGTCCAGACTGTATCAGAAACCGCACCAATAGCTTAAAGGGGGTCTTTTTTAATCCGGATGTTGGCGAGAAGCCAAAGAAGGACGCACCGAAGCATGATGATTCGAAAATGCATTTTTTGAAGTTTTTAAAGTAAAAACGGGGAAGCGTGGCTTTCCTTTTTTTACTTTAGTCTGATAATGCGTTACCGTGCTGTGCTGACAAATGTCCGTAAAAGGTGTACAATCACTGCTGTTGTTATTTAGAATAATGAAAGTAGTGAAATGTTATGAAACAGATAATTAAGACAGCGCTTATTGTTGTACTAGGCAATTTTACTTATGCTCTTGCTGTGGCCTTTTTCATTGAGCCATCGGGTTTAATTACAGGAGGCGGAACAGGATTAGCTTTATTCTTTCATCATATTTTTGGAATAAAAACTTCTTACGCAGTGTTTTTTATTAATACATCCCTATTCCTAGTAGGGTGGCATGTTATGGGACGCCGATTCGCTGCAAATACGCTTTTATCCACATTTTGTTTACCAGTAGAAATTCATATTGCAGAAATGATAGCATCCAACTTTGTATTGGATGATGACATAGTTATTTGTACAGTCTTCGGAGGTTTGATAATTGGAGCCAGCCTTGGCGTCGTAATCCGTACAGGTGCCTCCACTGGAGGAATGGACATCCCACCAATCGTAATTAACAAGTACTTTGGACTTCCAATATCTGCAGTAATGTGGGCTTGCGATATTTGCATTCTCGTTGTACAAGCATTATTTACCAACAAGACATTAGTGCTTTATGGAATACTTCTAGTTATCATCTACACAAAGACATTGGACAGAACACTTATCCTTGGAAAGTCAAAGACCCAGATAAAGATTGTCAGTAAAAAAAGCGATGAAATTCGCAGAAGCATTCTTCAAGACATTGACCGCGGTGTAACAGTAATGTATGGTCGAACAGGATACCTTGGCAAGGACACTGAAATATGCCTATCAATTGTTTCTACTCGCCAGCTTGCTAGAGCAGAGCGCTTAGTCCACGAAATTGACCCAGAGGCATTCATTATTGTAAGCCGAGTTTCCGAAGTCAAAGGACGCGGCTTCACCGAACAAAAAAAATACCTATAAATCCCAAAGCCTGGCATTTTCGCCGGGCTTTTTTACTAGGCCGCTTTCCACAACCAATCACATACCCTTCTCCCGCGGCCCGCCCAGGTCCTCTTGCCACCTCAGCCACAAACTTTGCATTCAGATTATGATTTTCTAAGAGGGCAGAGTCGCTTCTTTTATTGCGGGCGTTCTTTCAATTATTTGCACTTCTTGCAGATTTGTATTTACTGCACAGACATACATAACCTTCATTTATATGCTTCCAAAGCAATCTTAGGATAATTGTGTGATTTTGTAATGAGATTAGTAGAACAGAAATATTATTTTGATGGATATGGACATGCCGAGCCATGGACGGCGAGGCAAATGAACTTTGAACATGGACGTGAATGTTCATGGTGTCCATATCCACAAAATATATTTCGTTGTTCTACTTATCGAATGGATTATGAACACAATTATCCTAAGGATTGTTTGGAAGCTTTTAATACTTTTCAAATGTCTGTGCTGTAAATTACAAATCCTTATAAGTGCAAAATCAGTGAAAGTACACCCGCAGAAAGCTCCCGTTGCCCTCCAAGAAAATCTATAATCTTCGCAAAATTGTTTGTGGCTGAGGGTAAGGGCTGGGCCTGGGGCCCGGGGCGTTGTGCATTAAAAAGTTTTGGGCTGCGAATTATAACACAGGGGCGGACCGATTCACAGAAGATTCACGTGACAATAAAAAGGTGAGATGTTATACTCAGAGTACAAAATGAGTTAAAATTGGTTTTTTGTAACAAAAAGATTGGAGTGAGGTAATATGAGAATTCAATCTAACATTAACACGGCACAATATCAGAACTCTATTAACAACATTCATGCAAACGAGGAGAGACAGAAAAAGGCAAGTAAAGAGTTATCAACTGGTAAAAAGGTAAATACAGCAGCAGATGATGCAGTAGCATTGTCTATTTCACAAAAGCTTATGGAGGAGGCAAAGAGCCTCAATACAGGTAGTAGCAACATTTCCTATGGAATTGATGCAGCAAATATTGCTGATTCAGCATTAGCAAATGTTTCTGATTCGCTTGGGGATATTGAGCAGAACACAGTTCGTGCTATGAATGGTTTATATTCAGACAGTGACAGAGCCATTCTCCAGGAGGCAAATGAGCAGAGCGTAGCTACAATAAATCAGACTATCAGCCAGGCACAGTATAATGGCAAGAATCTTCTTGATGGTTCATCAGGAGATATCAATATTTATACAGGTACATCGAGCATGTCTATCAAGGAAGCTGATGCAAAGTCTGCAGTTTCTGAGTTGGAGAATTTTGATGTTTCTGTAAATTCAGATGCTATCTCTACAGAGTCTCTTGATAATGTTTCGTCATCAATCAACTCAATTCGCAGTCAGATTGGTGCGCAGACTAATGGATTGCAGTCGGCATACGATGTAAATAACAACACAGCTGAGAATGTTACGGCAGCTCAGGCAGCAAAAGAGGATGCAGATTTCTATGAATCAGTTACAAAGATGAAATCCAGTGGAATTGTTGGCGCTGCACAGAATATGGCTCTAAAGAATCAGATGGACAACGAATCAAACCTTGTTCAAAAAATGTTTGAAGCATAATGTAGATTATTATATTGCTCCCAAATCAATGGATTTGGGAGCTTTTTTTATGCATCTCCATAGATTTTTCACTGAAATTACATAGATGGTTATTATACTAAGATAGCTAAGTGTTTGTAAAAGGGTTTAGTACAAGGAGATTAACCATGGAAGAAAAAGCTAAGAAATCAAGTTTTAATATTCATTCGATTCTTGTAAAAATATTAATTCTGGTATTATTGAGCGTTTTAGCATTTATTGTGCTCAATATGGCTTATATTGTTCCAAGCGCCAAGAAAACAATCCAATCAGTTAATGAGCATAATATGCAGGATTTGGCTTCACTAAGCTCAGAAATTGTAGAGCAGGAACTACTGTTAAAGGGCGAAGAAAGTGTAACCTATGAGACTCTAAAACCAATTTTTGATGGAAAAGGCTTAAATGGTATAGAGTCTAGCTACATATACGTAATCAATGAAGAGGGGACTTTCTTATACCATAAAAAAGAGGATAAGATTGGTACCCAGGTTGCAAATGCTGCAATTAATGAACTGGTTAGCAAGATACAAGCAGGTTCAAGCTATGAAGATTCAGGCATAAGTAGTTATGTTGATGAAAATGGTGTAAAAAAGTATAGTGCATACGATGTTATTGATTCCATGGGATGGGTTTGTGTATGCGTTGCTGATGATACTGATATAATGGCTGAAATCAATCAGATAAGAAATCTTGGTTTCCTTCTTTCAATGATTGTTGGTGTGTTTGTTATAATCATTGGTGTAATAGCGGCAAGAGGAATCACACGTCCCATAGCTATTATTACTGGTGTAATTGAAAATGTCGGTAAGCTTGACTTTACTGCAAATGGTGCAATCGAAAAAATTGAGCATAACAAAGATGAAACTGGTGTAATGGCCCGTGCAGTTGATAGCATGGAAAAGAGCCTTCGAGATATTGTTGAACGAATTGCCCATACTTCCGTGGATCTTGAAGGACATGCACTTCGTCTAAAAGATATTACCATGGAAATCGATTCGGCTAATGCTGACAACTCTGCCACATCAGAGGAGCTTGCAGCTAGTATGGAGGAAACTTCTGCCACAACAGATGTTATCAGTGAGAGAACTACTTCGATAAAAGAGAATGCAGAGCAAATTGCATCAGAGGCAAAGTCTGGTGCTACAAGTGCAAAAGAGATAAAGCAGAAGGCAAATGGTGTTTACGAGAATACTGTTGTAGCTAAAAATAAGACTGAGAAGATGTTTAATGAGATTAATGACCAAAGTCAGGAGGCTCTTGAAAAGTCTAAAGCAGTTGAGAAGATTAATGATCTTGCAGTTGCGATTAATGATATTGCTAGCCAGACAAATCTTTTGGCCCTTAATGCATCAATTGAGGCAGCTCGAGCAGGAGAGGCGGGTAGAGGATTTGCGGTTGTTGCTTCTGAAATTGGTGGATTGGCAACTCAGTCGAGTGAAACAGTTGCTGGCATTATGGAGATCGTTGCCGAGGTTAAGGGTTCTGTTAATTCAATGAATGAATGCTTAACCAGAACATTAAGCTATATTGAAAATGACGTTTCATCAGATTATGAGACATTCTTAAAGATGGCAGATGACTATAAACTTGATGCTGAAAACTTCTCTGAAATTATGGATGATATTTCTGAAAAGATAGATGAGCTTCAGGAATCAACAACCGAGATTTCTCAAACTGTTGAGGAAATTTCTAGAACGGTAGGAGAAGCAGCAGCGGCTGTAACAACAGTAGCAGAAAAGGCTACGGACGTAGCAAATCTTTCAGATGGTGTTGTAAAGGTAGTTGGAGAGACAGAGGAAAACTCAGACGAGCTTAGAGAAATAAAGGATTTATTTACAATTTAAATATTTATAATTTCATTGTTGACAAACACAATTCGATTGTGTACAATCTAATTAAGTTAAAAGATTGTACACAATCTTTTGTTATGTTAGCAATGGAGGTTACAATAATGGAAAGATTTGATATTGCAGTTATTGGTACTGGTCCTGCTGGTTTAGAGGCAGCTATTACCGCAAAGGTTAGAAATAAATCAGTTCTTTTGCTGGGCAACAAGGGCTCATCAGATAAGGTGTCAAAGGCCCACACAATCCAGAATTACTTGGGATTGCCAAATATTCCTGGTGAGGATATGGCAAAGGCATTTTTAGATCATGCTACTTCAATGGGCGTAGAAATTACAGAGGACAAGGTTAATGCAGTTTATTCAATGGGTGACTATTTTGCATTACAATGCCATAATGGCGATTACGAAGCCAGCTCAGTTATTGTTGCGGCAGGTATGACAGCAATGAAGCCATTCCCTGGTGAGATGGAGAATCTTGGTCGAGGAGTTAGCTACTGCGCTACTTGTGACGCAGCCTTGTACAAAGGACGTACAGCAATTATACTAGCTTATAGTGAAGAGGATGAGGAAGAGGCAGAGTTCTTGGCAGAGAGAGCAGATGCCGTTACATATTTACCTCAGTATGATTACTCTGGAAATCTTGGTGGAAATATTACAGTAGTAAATGATATAAAGCCACAGTCTATTGAGAGCAAGGATGGAAAGTACCAGTTGCTCACAGACAAGGATACATTTGAGGCAGACGGAGTATTTATTTTAAGACAGCAAATTGCACCATCTCAATTGGTTCCAGGCCTTACAATGGACGGCAATCACATCAAGGTTGATCGTTCGATGGCTACTAACATCAAGGGACTATTTGCTTGCGGAGATATTACAGGCGCTCCTTATCAGTACATTAAGGCGGCAGGTGAAGGAAATGTTGCAGCGCTTTCAGCTGTTTCATATTTAGCTGAACTTAAAAAGAACAGCTAATAAATAAATCGAACAATTAAATTTGATAAAAAATTTGAAAGGAGATATATTATTATGGTAAAGAAGATTACAACAGAAGAATTTAAGGCAATGGATAAATCAGGGGTATCAGTTTTAGATTTCAATGCAACATGGTGCGGACCTTGCAAGATGCTTGCACCTGTTCTGGAGACAGTATCTGAGGAGTTGGAAGGAAAAGCTAATTTCTACAGCGTAGATACTGATGAAAATCCTGATTTAGCTAGGGAATACGGCATCATGAATATACCTGCACTTGTTGTTTTAAAGGACGGCGAGAAGGTAGACATGAATGTAGGATTTGTTCCAAAGGAAGCCGTTATAGATTTCGTGTCTAAAAACTTATAATTAATAAGAGGTGAGTATAAATGGGCGATAAATTTGATTGCTTGAAAATTTCTAATCAGCTATGCTTTCCGCTGTATGCGTGTTCAAAGGAAATAGTTAAAAGGTATAAGCCATATTTGGATCCGCTAGATTTGACCTACACTCAGTACATTACAATGATGGTAGTGTGGGAAGAAAAGGAAATCACTGTAAAGTGTCTTGGTGAAAAGTTATTCCTTGATTCGGGCACGCTTACTCCAGTCCTTAAAAAGCTTGAGCAAAAGGGCTTTGTAAAGCGAGTTAGATCAAAAGATGATGAGAGAAATCTTATTATCACCCTTACAAAAGAGGGCGAGGAATTAAAAAAGCAGGCATCAACGATACCTGCAAAAATGGGCAAATGTGTTAATCTTACAAATGAAGAGGCTGAACAGCTCTACACATTGCTATATAAAATTATTGGACAGTTTGATGAAGAGGATTAGTTCAGCAAGTCAAATATATCAACATTTTTTCTAGCTTGTTCAATGACATCGTCTACAAAAGAGGCGGTGTCATTTTTTATTGTTGACCAATCAATTACCTCTACTCGAGATAAGTCAGCATCAGCATTCTCAAAAACGTCTCCCATATTTTCTTCAGTGGTTATGCGGCCCTTTGCATATCCTTCTAATAATGATTCTCCATTATGAGCAACAACTATATCTGCTAGCTCAAGCTTGATTCCAGTGTCGGTATAGTTTAGATAACCGTTACTGTCGATGGTGTAATTGTCGCCATTTGAAGCTGTGTAAGTAAGATTGTTTATAAAAGCGTTGGTATAATTTGTTTCACCGTTACGCTTTATTGTTACAGTAACAGATTCATCATCAGGAAGAGGGGAATAGATTTCCATTGTGCTACAGTTATCACCATAGATGGCAATATAGGCACCCTCTGTCTTGTAGGATAAATCGAAAACAACCTTGCGAGTGTGATTCCATTTGTCCAGATAGAGAGAGCACTTGATGTCGTGATCAGGTGCATCCATGCCAAGCAAGTCCCAAATGAAATCACCCTGACCTTCTGGAATAGTAATGCTGTATTCATTGCTTTGTGTGCCATCTTCGTCAACGTAAATACTGTCAGTTCGTTCTATTTGGATATTTCGAACAAAATTGAAAATGTTGGCCTTATTATTGTGGAACCATTCTTGATTAAGATCGTTGTTTAGGTTTGGAGCTTTTTTAAACAGGTCTTCATCTGTGTCAAAGCCATAAGACAGCCCCCCAAGCATTGGAGCCACTAGATATACAGTATCGTCCTCTGCGTAAACATCCAATTCTCCGACGTTTAGAACAAGGACATTTAAATCTGCCTGACAGGAGAACTTCCTTTGCTCCACAGAACGCTCGCCTGAAATTGTTCCATTGACAGAATAAGGAAAACCTTTTGCTTTTTTTATATAGACTGTGCCTGAATAGCTAATGTCTGTATTTGTATAATTCCTGAACAAGTCCTTTAAGTCAACGCCGTAGGCCAAGTAGTTGTGGCTACTAAGGGTAGACTCGGAAAAGTCAATAACAGAAGCTAGCACTCTGACTGAAGGATTAAAATCTAGTTGAGATTTGATAAATAATGTAATTGTAAAAATGATTAGTATAAGTATTCTGATTTTTTTCTTCATAATAAGTAATTATAGTAATTCCATTGGAGTGTCTGCAATAGACAAAGCGATGGCTGTGTCCATCTCCTGTAAGTGTTTATTTGATTCAGAAATTGATAGTGCGATAGATATTTCTGCGTAGGAAACACAGGCAGAATGATACTTTTCTTCATCACCACTAGCCTTATAGACTTGCATAAAAAACTTTGTCGCTTCTAATTTTAGATACTCGTCCCCAGCTATTATTCCGTAGGAATTTAGATTGGAAGCAACCGCTTCGGCACGCTCGAATTCCTTCATACTACAGAAGGTTTCAATAAGAATTTTTAAATCCTCTAGATAATCAACTATGGTGACGTCGTTATTTTTTATTGCAGTTACAAGTTCATCAACATGGCTATATACATATTCATCGTCGCCCATTCTATGATGGAGATTTGCATATAATACAGAAAGGCTCAAATCATGGTGGTGCATATCATTTTTTTGTGCAATCCCAGACGCTCGCTTAAGGTATTTCTCCGCATCTGCGTAACGAGAAATGTGCAAATAACAGTACGCCAAGTTTAGGCAAGCGACCATATAAGCGTGAGGCGTGTTGGCAAAATGGGTACCATTATCTTCCAAATCCTGCATTGCCATCTTGCCATAGTTTATTGCACTATCATAGTCCCCAAGGAACATGTAACGATTGCAAATAATGGTATAGAACCAATGCTTTGCACCGCGGATACTATTTTTGTCGAGATAGTTCAGGGCATCTAGACATTTATAGAGCATCTTGGAATCGTACCCCAAATTGCCGTAGGCGATAGCCAAACCTCTCAGAGTAAAGATGTATTGCGTTTTATCCTCCAACTCCTCGTAAATAGATTTTGCCATGTTTAGATTGTCAATTCCAAGTTCAAGGCTGTTGGAATTAATAAGTGCCATTCCTTTTTCAAAATATTCCTTTGCAATTTGCTCTGTTGTAGCCATATTTGCCTCCTGAAATCTCAGTTAATAAACAGACATTAATACTTAGTGTAATTATATCATTATATTTGCGAACAAATTGTGACTATTTTCGTAATTTGTTGTTTTAACACCACTAAAAAAATATAATAAATCTAGTATTAGTAGTTTTGGGAAGAACTATTGATTTTACGGGGATTGTGGAGCGAGATATGAAAAATACTAGTAGTTTTGTTTACAACTTGGTACTGATCGGTGGAATAGGTATTTTCCTTATACTGATAGGTTTACTTCTTGTTGGGGAGCAGCTTCTTCCTGATGAGAGATATTACACCAATGTGGAATTTCAGGATTATAGCAGTGGGTGGGAGCGTGTCTATAGTGATGGCACTAGAGAGCCGATAGAGATACCAGGCCAGTATGAACCTGAGAATATGCAGCCATTTGTTATTGAGAATACCATCCAGGTTCACCCTGAAAAAAATGATTTGTATATGACCATTAATTCTGCCAAGCAGGACGTAAGGGCTTATGTAGACGGTGAGCTGCGATATAAATACGACACAACTGAAACTAGATTATTTGGTACTCATAGTCCAAGTCTATATGTGTTCATTCCTATTTCGGAAGCTGATAATGGCAAGACAATTTCCATAGAATTAATGGGCTTTAACAACTATTCTGGAGTAATCGATTATGTAAGTGTCGGTAGTCAAGCAGGAATAATAAGACATGTCTTTGATGAGGAGAGGTACGCATTATTATTGACATTATTTGTTATTGTTCTTGGAATGATTGCTTTCATTATAGGTGTATCTGTAAAGATAGCATATGACAAGGCAATACCGCTATTCTTCTCAGGATGGTCCGTGATTTGTGCCGGAATTTGGGCACTGGCGGAATCGAAATGCAGACAGTTCTTTGTTCCTAATTTTTCGTTGCTTTCGTATATGACTTATCTGAGCTTGATTATGTTGGCCTTCGCCATGGCATTATATTTTGATAGACTCCAAGATGGCAGATATAGAATATTTTATATGATTCTTGCTGTGTTAGATGTGTTCGTTGCCATGGTAGGCTTGATTTTGCAATTCATTAATAATACTGACTTGAGTGGTATTTTACCGATGGCATTTGCAGCCTTGGCATTAAATATGGTGCTTTATTTGATAACGACTATTCCGGATGTGGTTCATGGTCGTGTTCGAAGCTATATAATGGAATTCATAGGTGTATTGGGTGCAATCGTTTTTGGCGCCATTCAGATGTACCAATATAGGGTATATCGACCTATGAGTTTGAATGGATTGCCACTTATAATCGGATTGGTATTTCTTATTACAATGTCTTATATTAGGGCGTTGAGAGACATTAGAAGGATGGAGCGAGATATATATGCAGCAGTTCAGGCACAGGATGCTAGTGCTGCATTCTTAACCAGAATGTCACACGAAATGCGAACTCCAATTAATGCGATTCTCGGTATGAATAAAATGATTCTAAGAGAAAGCAAGGAGGAGAAAATCCTTGATTATGCTCGAGATGTAAATGGCGCAGGAAATTACTTGCTTGGAATAGTAAATGAGGTTCTCGATTTAGCAAAGGTAAATGCTGGCAAAATCGAGATTGTTGAGGATGACTATGATTTACTTGATATGGTTCGTGAATGCTATTCTCTTGTAAGACCACGTGCTAAGGCCAGCAGACTTTCATTTGAAGTGGATATGAGCGATGTACTTCCTTCAAGGGTTCGAGGTGATCGCGAGCGAATAATTCAAGTTATCACAAACCTTTTAACAAATGCAGTTAAGTATACTCCAAAGGGGCGAATTTCATTAACCGTAGATGGCAAAATTCATGAGGGAAAGCTACTTTTGATAGTAGAAGTTAGTGATACGGGTATCGGTATAGCTGAGGAGAATATTCCTTATTTGTTTGACTCCTTTAAGAGGGTAGGAGAATTTCAGCAGAGTAGAATCGAAGGAACAGGACTTGGCCTCACAATTACCAAGCAACTTATTGAACTGATGGAGGGTACAATTTCTGTTGAATCAGAGCTGGGAAAAGGAACTACTTTTACGGTGGTAATTCCGCAAGAAATTCGCTCAGTTGAGCCATGTGGAACATTCTCAATGGGTCCAAATGGTGACAGACGTGTGGCTGATAGACAGGAAAACTTGGATGTCTTTGGAAGAATTCTTGTAGTTGATGATGTTGCTATTAATCTTCGAGTATTTACAATGCTTCTAAATAATACAGATGTAATTGTGGATACGGCAATCAGTGGTCCTGAAGCCGTTGAGAAGATAAAGCGCAATAGGTACGATTTGATTTTTATTGACCATTTAATGCCAGGAATGAACGGTCTGGAATTGAAGTCCATAATCGAAAAAATGCCTGATAATCTGAACAAAGATACACCGCTTATAATGCAGACGGCCAATGCGGTAGTAGGCGCAAAGGAGCAGTACGAGGCGCTGGGATTTGTGGATTATATCGCGAAGCCAATTAAAGAAGAGGAGTTGCGTAAATTAATACGGAAGTATATGATGTAGGTTATCTAGTAGAAACGGAGGACAGATATGGGATTCAATCCAGCAGATTTATTTAAAGTAAGAAGTGCAGCCGCAAAATTCAATGCGAATCATCCAAAGTTACTTCCTTTTTTTGCAGCAACTAAAGATAAGGCTATGACCCCTGGTTCAGTAATAGAAATTGCTATTACAGATCCTAGTGGAGAAAAAATAGAAACAAACCTTAGAGTCCAGGAATCAGATATTGAGTTAATCAATTTGTTGATGGAAATTGGAGCAAAAGGACAGTAAATGGAAAGCCCCGCCAGCTAAGCTGGCGGGGTGTTTTATTTGAATTCAAAGAATTTAGTATCTAATTCAGGGTATGCTCGCTTCATGGAAATAGGCGCGCCGGACTTATTAATGAAACAGTGAGTTGTTTTTGCAAGAGCCCGATCTTCTCCGGTAGCCTTATCGTATATACGATATGCAATTTCCATTTCATGACCGTCATATGATACAAGCTTTGTTGCTACAACTACAGTCTCGTCAAATTTAATGGAGCTTCGATATTCAATGGAGTGTGAAATCATTGGAGAAGTAATCTCCATATCAAGCATTTGCTTAAAGCCAAGGCCCATCTGCTCCATTAAATCCATACGGGCATCTTCCAACCAATTGATATAGTTTGTTGGGTGAATAATGCCTTGCTGATCTGTCTCGTGATATTTTGTGTGATGCTCAAAAGGGGTAATTTCAAGCTGCCTCTTCGCACCTGCAATTTCAATTTCTTGTTTTGCCATTGGTCTTACCTCCTGATGAAATTTCTGATTTTATTATATCACTAAATGGAATTTTCAGTATATAATGATGTAAATAAATAATCACACAGGGGGAACTACATGAACGCAGCATGACAAAAAGCAGGGAGAAACCGCTTTAGTCAACAGATGTTGCAAGCAAAACTCTATTTTATCATTGAAGTAGAAAAGTAGAAGTGGTAAAATTTATATTAATTGATAATTTTTTAACGAGCGGAGGTTAATATGGATTTTCAAGCTGAATACAAGAAGAAACTTACTACTGCGGCAGAAGCTGTAAAGGTAGTAAAAAGTGGCGATTGGGTAGATTATGGTTGGTGTACAGGTACACCGGATGCTTTAGATAAGGCTCTTGCAGCTCGTACAGATGAGCTTAAGGACGTAAAGGTACGTGGTGGTATCCTCATGAAGCTTCCTGCTATTTTTGAGCGTGAAGATGCAGCAGAGCATTTTACATGGAACTCATGGCATATGGGTGGACTAGAGAGAAAGCTTATTGCAAAGGGCTGCTCATTCTACTCACCAATTAGATATTCTGAGCTTCCAAGATACTATAGAGACCATATTGAGCCAAATGATGTTCTTATGATTCAAACAACAACTATGGACAATCATGGCTACTTTAATTTCGGTCCTAATGCGTCTCACCTTATGGCCGCTGTTGAGAAGTCAAAGCACATTATCGTAGAGGTAAATGAAAATATGCCTCGTTGCCTTGGTGGCTTTGAAGAAGGCATCCACATTTCAAAGGTTGATGCAATTGTAGAAGGCGAAAATCCAGCTATTCTCGAGATGGGTGGTGGCGGAGCTCCAACTGATGTTGATAAGGCTGTTGCAAAGCTCATTGTGGAGGAAATCCCTAATGGTGCATGCTTGCAGCTTGGTATTGGCGGTATGCCAAATACAGTTGGTGCTATGATTGCAGAGTCTGATCTCAAGGATCTTGGTGTTCATACAGAAATGTATGTTGATGCTTTCGTTGATATTGCAAAGGCAGGAAAAATCACTGGCGCAAAGAAGAATATCGATAGATTCCGTCAGACATACGCATTTGGTGCAGGTACAAAGAAAATGTACGACTATATGGACGAGAATCCAGAGCTTATGAGTGCTCCA